>Ga0209430_1000988_pt1 | contig 23289 bp, 24 predicted proteins | sample BarGraIncub1133A_FD_184504 | JGI IMG/M metagenome (GOLD analysis project Ga0209430, IMG submission 184504) | Arctic peat soil microbial communities from Barrow, Alaska - Barrow Graham LP Incubations 11-33A (SPAdes) (version 2) | ecosystem: Environmental > Terrestrial > Soil > Wetlands > Peat... | reverse complement strand
TCACCTTTCGCCCTGCCGGGTTTGATTGTTTGGTCACTTGATTATTTCGGCAGGTTTAGGGGTGAAGTCCTTTTTTTAGTCATTAGGACCCTTGATTTATATGGGGCCGTGAATATGAAATTTACTCAATTACTTAAATTTGAAATTTATTAACAGCTTCGCGTAGATTCATTGCTAAATGGGCTAAAGCTTGGCTGGATGAGGCTATTTCTTCCATTGATGCCGATTGTTCCTCGGTCGCTGCCGATACCGTCTGCGCTTCTCCAGAGGCATTTTTACTAAGTCCATCAATTTCTTTCACGGAGGATACAATGTGCTGACTACCGCTTGCCATTTGCTGAATGGCCGCGGAAATTTCTTTTACTTGGCTGGATACTTCTGTGGACAGAACCATTATTTCCCCAAAGGCATGGCCTGCAGTAATCACAACTTCTGTCCCAATTTTCACTTCCCGGGTGCCTTCGCTCATGGCAACAACGGCTTTATCTGTTTCCCCTTGAATTTCACTGATTAATATCGCTATTTTCTTGGCTGCATCTTGTGATTGTTCCGCCAGTTTGCGAACTTCTTCTGCTACGACGGCGAAGCCCCGACCTTGTTCACCAGCTCTGGCAGCTTCAATGGCGGCGTTGAGGGCCAGCAAATTTGTTTGTCCCGCAATTCCTGAGATGGTGTCGACAATCTGTCCAATTTCATTAGAGTGTTCTCCTAGTATTGTCACAACTTGGGCGGAATGATTGACTGTCTGTTCAATCTTGGTCATTTGGTTTACAGCCTTTTCCAAAGACTTGCCGCCTTCTTTTGCTGTGTCAGCAGCTTGCGCCGATTTTCCAGCCGCGAGATCAGTGTTGGTGGCCACTTGCTGGATGCCTGCCGACATCTGCTCTACGATGGCTGAGGTTTCATTGATAACATGAACTTGTTTTTCCGCACCGTTTGCCACTTCACTGATCGATGTTGCTACTTGATTAGCAGCTTGGGCCGATTGGTCGGCACTAGCAGTCAGTTCCTCCGAAGAGGCTGCCAATTGTTCAGCCGACTCATTAATGTGTTTCATTAATTTTCGGAGAGCATTTCGCATATCTGCTAAGGCATCGGCCACTTGACCAATCTCATCTTTTCTCATTATTTTCCGAGGCTTATCACGAAAATCACCTGCTGCCAATTCTTTACAAAATAGTACCATTGCATTGAGTGGAGTTGCTATGATTCTGTTTATGTACCACCCACTCATCCCCAGTATTATAAAAGATATCACTAGTATACCTAATGTAATTTGCATAGCTTTTTCAAATGACGCCTTATTGTTAATATTACTTTTCTGTGCTATTTCCACTTCATACTTAGAAAGATCGCTACACTTGTCAGTAACTTCTTTTTCTAAGGTCGCTCCGCTAGTAATATATAGACTATACGCTTCGGTATTTTTATTTTCCAATGCCAATTCAAGAACCTTACCCCTAACGTCGTGAAACTTTTGCAGAGACGTTTTAAGCCCGGCCAATTTTTCTTTTGCTTTGGCATCTAACTTAGTTTTTTCAAGTTCAACAACGTTAGCATTAAAAGCTTTTGCCTGATCAGCTATGTCTTTTTCTAAGGCGCTATTTCTATTGTCATCCGTTGTGACCATGATCTCAAATAATGCTGCACTTGCCCCATTAATAAGAGCACGATTTTCATTGATAAGTTCAATTGGCACCAATTGATCCGCATATATAGTATTCATATCTGCATTTGACTGTTCGAGATAATAATACCCTGTATACCCTATTACACTTATAGATAGTAGTGCGATAATAATTAGAACACTTAATTTAAGACTTACTTTCATGTTATTTAATAAATTCAATTGGTTTCTCTCCTTTTAATGTGCAACCTTACAGTTTTACGCATTTTTTCTTCGCATAGCGCAATGGTTCCTATCTCAATGGTTAACAAAGGCTACTACTAATAAATGTTTTATCATTAAAAAATAATCAAGGGAAGAGCCTCCTTTTATTTTTTTGCTACATGCTTCAATTATTAACTGCAAATGCTAGTTACAATCTGGCAATCATCTTTTTTACTCCATATTATTTTCGCTATAAAACTCGGTTTTCCTTCATTTTTAGTTATATTTCGACATTTTTTTTCAGAAGCTTCATTGTTATAAAACCCCAAAAGCCGCCTCACTCAATTAAGAGTAAGGCGGCAAAACAGAAAGACACCATTAAACCCACCACAAGTTTAACGGTGCCTTCCTTCGGAAAATGTATTCATATTCAATTAATTACATCATAGTTAAAGCGCATAAATGCGTTTTAACGGTATTTTTTCATGCAGTTATACATTTTAGTACCCCTGGAATGTGCCTGCATTTTTAAACAAGGTCCTTTTTCAGCGGCCTCGATAAATTCTGGCGTCTTTCGCTATCTAGTATGGATAATTCTCATGATGGTATTTGGGGGTTGACTTGATTCTCTTACTCCCACTCAATCGTCGAAGGCGGTTTAGAAGTGATATCATATACAATACGATTCACACCTTTGACTTCATTGACGATTCGACGAGAGATTTGATCGAGTACTTCATAGGGCATTCTTACCCAATCAGCGGTCATGCCGTCTTCACTCGATACAATGCGTAATCCAATCGTGTAGTCATAAGTACGCTCATCACCCATAACACCTACGCTCTTCATTGCAGGTAGGATAGCGAAGGACTGCCATACCTTACGATATAGGCCAGCATTTTTAATTTCTTCTTGAACGATAGCATCGGCTTCCCGCAAGATGTCCAGACGTTCTTCTGTAATTTCACCAATGATACGAATAGCAAGACCTGGACCTGGGAAAGGTTGACGCCAGACAACTTCTTCTGGTAAGTTGAGTTCTCTTGCAAGGCCCCGCACTTCATCTTTGAACAGGTCGCGGAGAGGTTCTACCAAGGAGAACTTCATATCTTCAGGCAATCCACCTACATTATGATGACTCTTAATCACAGCTGCGGTATCAGTACCACTCTCAATCACATCAGGATACAAAGTGCCTTGGACTAAAAAGTCGATATCGCCTAATTTATTGGCTTCTGCTTCAAATACACGGATAAACTCTTCACCAATAATTTTGCGTTTTGCTTCCGGTTCAACAACACCAGCAATCCGCGCCATGAAGCGGTCAGCTACATTGGCATATATTAAGTTCATATTATAACCGTCGCGGAAAGTCTTAATAACCTGCTCTGACTCATTTTTACGCATAAAGCCATGGTTAACATATACACAAGTTAATTGATCACCAACTGCACGATGTACGAGCACGGCAGCTACTGAGGAGTCAATACCACCACTCATTGCACACAGTACACGCTTGTTGCCGACTTGTTTGCGTATGGCTTCAATGGCACGATCCACGAAAGATCCCATGTTCCAGTCACCACTGCACGCGCAAATATTAAACAAGAAGTTTCTGAGTATTTTCATACCTTCAGGAGTATGTACGACTTCTGGGTGAAACTGTACGCCATAGATATTACGTTCTACACTGGACATGGCAGCAACTGGAGTGCCAGCAGTATGAGCAGTCACCACAAAGTTTGCAGGCGCTGTTTCGATATAATCACCATGACTCATCCAGACTTGGGTTTCACCAGCGAGTTCAGCAAATAAATCGGTATTGTGATCAATAATCAAATGGGTATTGCCATATTCACGAGAGTCTGAATGTTTAACCACTCCGCCCAAAGTATCAGCAGTCAGCTGCATGCCATAGCAAATACCAAATAAAGGAATTCCCAGGTCAAATATCCGTGGATCACATTTAGGTGCCTTCTCTGCATATACGCTGGAAGGACCACCGGAAAAGACAATACCTTTAGGCTTCATTGCTGTTATTTTTTCAATAGTGGTCTTGAAGGACACAATTTCGCAATATACGCCACACTCACGAATACGTCTGGCAATCAACTGACTATACTGACCGCCAAAGTCCATTATTAGAATTAATTCATTTTGCTTATTATCCATGTTCGAAAATGCCCTCCCTACGTTTAGATATTAAATCATAATATAGCACACAATATTACTTGTTGTAAATACCCTTTAACAATGTTTCCTTACGCAGCTCGTGACACCCGCATTGTCCATCGACTGGCAAATGCCGAATCGTGTCAATTATAATCCGACTAATCAGCGGCGCATCATCATAAAAAATATTTTTTAACTCTTCATGAGACCATTCTGCTACTAACCCTTCACCATAGTTTACGACAAAGTAGAGTCCGGCAAAACATGCGCCAATTTCTCTGGCTAGATATACTTCTGGGCAAATGCTTTGACCAATAATATCAGCATGTCCTTTCATCATGGCCACTTCTGCTGGGCTCTCAAAATGGCGGCCATCTGTATTGGCATAGATTCCCCGTGTGAAAATCCGTCCACTATAGTTTTCACGAGTCTTGTCCACTAATGTACTACGCATTTCAGAACACAAGGCATCGCGCATGATAAGTAAATATTTTCCATCTAGTTCCACATCTTTACGCATTGAAAAATCAAGATAATCATCAGCAATGACAAAATCTCGGGGATCAAGAAGATGATTGGCAGTGCCCACACCACCTTCACTGATAATGCGTTTTACACCGGCCTCGCGAAATACCCAGAATATTTGCCTAGAGGCATCAGCCCGGCTTACGCCACTACGCCAGCCATGCATCTTGCAAGTCAGCACTCGTTTACCATCTACACTAAATAAACGAAAAATCGGGCTGAGACCATAAGGCGTCGCAAACTGCAAATCATCATCAATGAGCACAACTCCAGAGTCACCGGCCCCCAAGGGAAAGTTGCTAGAGAGGGTACCAGAGCCACCGATTACAGCATATAGAGCTTTTATATCCATGGTATCCATCCTTATTCAAATGTTTTTATAATCTTATACTGAGTATCACGTTGTGCTGGTTTTTTACCTGTTGCTCTTATCAGCTCTAACATTTTGTCAATTGACATTTGGTACGACGTGCCTGCTGCCCGCACCACATTTTCCTCTAGCATAATACTGCCCAAATCATTAGCGCCAAAAGCCAAGGTCAGTTGTCCAATATTTTGTCCTTGTGTGACCCATGACCCCTGAATATGTTTAATATTATTAAAATAGAGCCTAGCCACTGAAAGTGTCTTTAAATAATCCCAAGCAGAGATTTTTTCACCGCCCAGCTGGGTATTACCTGGCTGATAGGACCAGATAATAAACGCCCGAAAACCACCAGTTTTTTCTTGGAGCATACGCACTTTTTCCATATGCTCCATACGCTGGGCATAGGTTTCCCCCATCCCAATCACCATGGTCGCCGTACTTTCTAGTCCTACCTGATGAGCGGCCTCCATAACTGCCAACCAATCACCAGCACTGATTTTCTTAGGACTTACTCTTTGCCGCACCTCATCAACCAAGATCTCCGCCCCACCGCCTGGCAGGGAATCTAGACCAGCAGCTTTCAGCCTGGATAAAGTGTCGACGACCGACAAGCCTTCGTTATTAGCAATATGCAGTATTTCTGCTGGTGAAAAAGAATGAATGACAATATCAAAGTTGCGTTTAATAAATTGTAATAATTTAATATAATAATCTAAACCTAGCGATGGGTTAAGACCACCTTGTAGCATGACTTGGGTACCGCCTGCCGCAATTGTTTCCTGCAACTTTTCAAAAATAACAGCCTCAGGTAAAGTATAGCCCTCTGCATGTCCCACCGGGCGATAAAAAGCACAAAAGCGGCATTCGCTGGTACAGATATTCGTGTAGTTAATGTTACGGTCAATGACAAAGGTCACAGTATTACCCGGATGAATCTGTTGACGCATGGCATCGGCTGCCTGCCCCAGTTCTAAAATATCCCCCGATGACAACATGGCGAGTCCGACCTTCGTAGTTAGTATTGTGCTCATCTTATCACCCTCGCAAACTCAATTTCAGGCACGCGATCAATTAATCCCAGACCATGTGCTAGTTGATAATAGGTCAGTAAAGCCTGCTCATGAGCAGGAGTCAATTGGTAATTCAATAAATTGATGTAATTGATGAGTTGTATCGTACTAAAAGAAACCTTACTTGATAACATCTCAGCTGCAGCTGGTAACTTTGACAAGCCATAGGCAAAAGCCCCTGTCACTTGCCTGTACACCATTTGTACTAGATCTGCATGAGTGGTGGCGAACTGCCGATTAACTACCCACACAGCGTAAACCATAGCAAGGCCTGTTAACATCTGCCACTCAGCACCTAAATCATAATAATAATATCCTGCCACCCGATGATGGTATGCATGCAGAGCATCATCACCAATAAACAACACTGCCTGGGCATCATCAAGTACCCCTCCCCCAAGGGATAAAGGGCTTATAAAATAGTCTGGCGCTCCATGATAGGCATGATGCATGATTATTTTAAGTAGTCCATGGGAGGTGGCTGATTTTGCAGTCAAGGCAATACGAGCCTGCCTGAGCTGAATAATAGGGTACTTAGAAACCAATAAAATGCTTTGCAGAGCCCCATTGGCACTAATGGATACATCAGGTAATAATAGAAATTTTTCACTATGCTTAGCATAAATGATCGATGATACCGGGCTTACATCTAGCTCCCCATCGACAACCAATCGATTCAGCTGTGCTGGCGTTCCCGGATATACGCTAACAGGACTTCCAAAACCGCCATGCACTAATCCATAATGCAGTGGCAAACAGTTTATAAAATTAATATCTCCCAAGCTTGGCTTCTTCATGTCATTTTTCTCCACTTGCACACTCCAATGGGCGGTAAAAAGTGTCTCTCTCGACCGCGTGATAACCTGCTTCCTCAACAAGGCTGATAATTTCCGCTTTCGTAATTCCAGTTTTCGTTGTAGCCCCAGCAGCATGAATGATTTTTTCCTCTACGACTGTGCCATCTAAGTCATCTGCACCAAAAGCTAATGCTAACTGAGCGATCGGCAAAGTGAGCATCATCCAAAAAGCTTTTATGTGGTCGAAATTATCAAGTACCAACCGCGACAAGGCAATCATTTTTAAATCTTCCCATGATGTGACTCTATGTAGCTGAGCGAAACCAGTATTCCCAGGATGAAAAGGGAAGGCTACAAACGCCTGAAAACCACCTGTCAGGTCCTGAATATCTCGCAGTGTTATTAAATGCTCAATCCGTTGCTCCACTGTCTCAATATGTCCGTATAACATGGTAGCATTGGTTGGTAATCCCAATCCATGAGCAGTGGTAATAACCTGAATCCACTCAGCAGTCGTAGCTTTATTGGGGCAAATAATCTTGCGCACTCTATCATCCAAAATTTCCGCGCCGCCACCTGGCAATGAATCAAGACCCGCTGCTTGCAAACGTTCTAACACCGTCTGGACTGTAAAACCCGAAATTTTAGCAAAATGCACAATTTCCACAGGGGTGAATGCTTTTAAATGGACATTGGGTAAAACTTCCTTGACTGCTGCCACAATGTCTTCATAGTAACTAAAAGGCTTATCCGGATGCAGAGCACTCACCATATGTATTTCACTAATATCTGGCGTATCTAAGGCTGTACGGCGTACAATACGAATGACATCTGCCAGCTCCATAACATAAGCTTTTTCATGCTCAGCAGTACAACCAAAAGCACACAAGGGACAACCTGATACACAAATATTGGTCAAATTGATATGCCTGTTTACATTATAATACACATTATGCCCTGATTTACGTTCTTTAACAATCTGGGCCAAACTGGCTAGTTTCAGCAAATCATCACTTTGATATAACGCTAAGGCCTCAGCAAAATTCAGGCGTTCACCGCTACGTATTTTTCCTGAGGCGATATTTACCATATTCATTCTATTCTCCGCCACCTCACCACCCTAGGATGGTAGTTTATTACATATTTTTATCATATATTACATATTTTTATCATATTATGCAACTTATATTCCTTCGCGATTCATGCCAATTTTTCCTGCCCAATGCGAAAAAAAGGATTGCCCTAAAACAACCCTTCTTAATGCCGTTGTATGCCATTTTCAGAGTACTGATCCAACAGCTGACTCACTGTGACAATCTTATAACCCTCAGCTTTTATCTTCTCTAATAAAATTGGTAAGGCCTCGGCTGTCTGTACTGGCGTATCAGAAGCATGCATAAGAATAATTCCACCAGGCTTTAGGCGTTTCATCACTCTTTCTACAATAACATCACGACCTGGATTCTTCCAGTCGAGCGAATCAATATTCCAGATAATTGTTTTATAGCCTAATTCTTCAGTTACTTTTAAAGATAGTTGACTATAATGGCCATTGGGTGGACGAATAAGCTTGGCATCCATACCTGTCACTTCTTTAATCATGGCATGAGATTTCTCAATATCTTCTTTTACCCATTCCCTTGTCATATCGCCATAATTTTGGTGTCGATAGCCGTGACTGGCAATTTCATGTCCATCAGCTACCATTCGTTTGGCTACATCTGGGTATTTTTGCGCCCATGGTCCCATAATGAAAAAAGTTACTTTTATATCATTTTGCTTAAGCGTATCAAGAATAGATGGCGTAAACTTATTGCCCCAGGAATGATCAAAGGTTAATGCCACTACCTTCTGTTCAGTCCGAGTACTGGCAATCGCCATTGGCGCCCCTGAGATAAGTTCAGCCACTTGGATGTACATGACGCTAATGGCGAACAATCCTATAGCGCTATAAAATAAATGCCGTCGATTAATGAGCCAACCTAAATTTATAACCATACCGCTCCCCCTTTTTTGCCACATATATTAGTATGTATGCGCACGTATAGCAAAATATGAATTGACATAAAGAAAAAGTTGCGCATTCATTCACTCGCAACTTTTTCTTTGATATGTTATTACGTTGTAATCTCCTTAATTATTAGCGGCAGCCTGAAGTCCATTAAGCTCTACTGTAAATATTTTTTCCGGATCCAAAATAATAATCATCCGATCATCAAGTTTACCAATACCTGTAATGTAATTATTAATACCATTGAGAAAATTAGGCGCTACATGTATCTCATCGTCATTTAACTTAACAATATCTGTGACCTCATCTACAATACAGCCTGTTGTTGATTCATTGACATTTAACATGATTAATTTGCTTTCATCGGAAATTTCTTTTTCTATTAGATTAAATTTAGTTCGCAAGTTAAAAATATAATTCACACGTCCCCGCAAATTGATCATACCTTCTATTGCCTTATCCGTGCCGGGTAGAGACTTTATTTTGAATTTTTTTGTACGTAAAATGCCATTAACAGCTGAGACATCAATCCCATATTCCTCATCGTCTAAAGCAAATATAACTAGTTGAATGCTCACAAATGTCACCCCCTTATACGAATTGTCTACTTACACTTCATGGGCAAGATCATTTAATTGTTCCGTAAGACTGGTAATTTCCTGAATACTGGCTGTCACTTCTTCAATAGCGGCAGCCTGTTGCTCGATTGTAGAAGTCGTCTCACTCCCCATACTTACCGTTTTATCAACAGACTCCTTAATAACTGTTGTTAAATCTTTTATTCTACCAACTGTTTCTTTGGAATCGCCTGACAGCTTCCTAATCTCTTGGGCCACAACACCAAATCCCAGCCCAGCTTCACCAGCACGAGCCGCTTCAATGGCTGCATTTAAACCTAGCAACCGAGTTTCATCAGCAATATCTTTTATGAAATCCATTACTTCATTAATTTTACCAGTTACCGTATTTACATTTTTTATCTCATCATTTAAATGTGCTTGATTACCGCTTATATCGGCAGCTGAAGCTGCCAATTGCTGCATAGTTGCAGATATTTGGTGCAGACCATCGTTAAGAGTATCAGCTATCCCTTTCAATTTTCGATGTTGATAAGCACTCCTAGACATACTATTGGCTACAGTAAATAATACATTTGCAGCTGATTCTATACTTTCTTTTGATAATTTTCGAATTTCTTGCACTGCCTCAATATATCCATCTTCATTCACACCAATTTCATTGGCAATTTTACGATACTTTGCATCATTCGGCACATCAGTTAAGACTTGCCCCCCTAGAATAGTACCAATCAGTTTCCCCTCAAGCATAATCGGTGCCGCGAAATCAATCAGTCCAGCGTGGCATTCATAAATTACTGGCTTGCCAAGCCGGGCAGCGTCTTCACCACCTTTACGATGGGATTCGGCACAGCGCTTATCACCGCATTCGGTGGAATGTGTATAGTCCATACAGAACCTTGTATAACTACTTGGATTTGTAACAGGGGTACCGTCAGCATCAACCGTTACACTTGCCAAGCCAACGCTTTTGGCAAAATCATCTTGAAACTTTTGTAAAAAATTAATATCAATAACATCTACCAACTTTAACGTGCTGAGATCTAGATCTTTACCAGCAATATTTTTATAGGACTTTTCATATTGAGCCATAATAATGCCCCCTATTTTTTTTAACTTACACTTCAAATTGTTCACGTTGTAAATTATTTGAATTATCGCACTTATTACTTTCTCTATAAAATTTTATTTTCCTTTATTTTTTGTAAATTTTCGACATTTATCTTTAATTTTTTTTGATATAGAATTCTAAAATCGCTCTTTTATGTTATAAAATAAAAAGAGGCTGCCCATAAGTTTTTCAAACTTATGGGCAACCTCTTCTTTATTATCTCCGGTAGCAAAATGGAACAATCCATTTCAACAATTGCTCAAATCCTTTGATCAGAAGGATTTGAAGGGCATAATTACATCATGCCACCCATGTAATCACTACTATATATTATGGAAGTTAAGTTAATTTAGTATGACAAAATCAAATAATCGATTATATTTTTTTAATTCTTTCTATTTAAATAATATAAACTAGTTAAGTATGGTAACATTGCGGTAACATTGACTGATTTTATAAAATTGTTACCGCTATATTAATCTAAGTCACATTTTTCTAGCTTAAGTGGTAATTTTAAGCCATCTAGAAAACCACGATTATAATGAATGTATGTAACTTTGCATTCTCTGGCAATTATAGCCTTCATAAGACTACTCGCTATATCATCTCTTATTTTCTTTAATAGTTCTTCAATCTTATTAAGAGATTCAACTGAATCTGTTTTTCTTCCAATTCGTTCTTGACGATTAATAACAAATTCTTGCCAACTATATTCCATTTCCCCTGGAACCATGTCTTGACCAGTGATGATATTCTTCAAATTTTGCTGTTTCATTTACAATTTCTCCTTATCGTTTAATTATTAAAATATTTACTAAAGGTTTTAGGTTATCATATGGATTACCAGTCCCCGTCAGGATTGGTGTTTTTATGTTAAATTACTATGATATGTTTTACACAAAACACATCATCCTTTTTCTGTAAAAAATACAGTACATATGTTCTGTTTGTATTATAGCACATTTAAATAACAATTAGGCAATAATTCCATAAATTCCATAAATATTTTATAATTCGACAAATGAAAAGCCCACCTCATTTAGAGATGGGTTTAATAAAAATATACAGTGAACTAGTCATCATTTTCCCCTCGTTTCATTTTATTTATAAAGGAATTCCTTATTTGATAAATTGAAAACCTTTACCAATATTACTTCATTCTTTGGCGAAATGGGCTGTTTGTGTAGTTCGATTTCCCCTAATGTACTCCTGGGGATTCCTGTAATCTCAGCCAATTTCCGTTGCGATACTTTCTTCTCGTCAATCAACATTTTTTGCCGCAATAATTTTACCATGTTATACATGAATCCCCTGCGGGAGGGAAATGACAATTATGTAATATCGTAACAGAGAATAATTATTCATTAGTGAAAGTTTACCATTTATTAAACTGACTTCTTTACAAACTACTAATATTTCGTGTCCAATTTTGATTTTCCCTGCTAAATATTGTAATATATTGTATACATTTTCCATACAGCTTTTCCCACATATAATTCTGCGATTCGTAGTTCGATGCAATAGCCCTCCGTTTATGGGTTCATATAGATTGGTATGTTTTATTAGATTTGCTTCTTAACCCACGCAAATACCGACAAAATAATATAAAAACCCCCATTTTAATCATATCATTACCGAGTGGCACTTGCAAGCCTCTAGAAGCTTTGAACAGCTTACAACAATTACCTACAATGATACAATATTATCATAAGGTGAATGTATGGGAGAATTAAAGCATAGAGGGCATTTTAACACTACTGTGCCGAATGAACAAATAGATACAATGCGTAAAATGTCAGCTGATACCGGAAGACCGATATCGCGTTTAACCGAAGAGGCTTTGAATGATTTCTTTAATAAATACGGCGTAAAAAAAGAACCTGCCAAAAAGTAGGTTCCTTTTATTATGAACAAAATATTTTTAACTTCACCGCATACAGTCGAAATAAAGTTTCCTTCATTAAATAGCGTTCATTCACCCAGCCATCGTGCTGGGTTATTTTTATATAGAAAGATAGCCCACCGACTAACGGTAGGCTCCAGATTAATTATCCCATCCAAATTGATCTAACAAACTACCATCACCCTGCACTTGCTCTGTGGGCTTATCTTCCTTTACCGATTCTACTACCCTTACTGGTTTTACTACAGCTGGCAACACATCAGGCTGTTTCAATAACATTAAACGTACCGTCTCAAGCAACACTGCATTATCATTTCCACCCTGTATATCCTTTTTAATCAACTCCCGCACGTACTCGCTTTTATTTCCTTTTTCAGATAGATACTCAAATTGCTCTTCATTTATTTTAATATGTACGCTGTGATTCTTATTCATTTTTTCATCCGTCCACATTTTTGATAGCCTCGAGCATTGCTGAATTGTCCACCTTTAACAATCTCACATTTAATCTTCTCTTTAAAATATTTACCCAGAGTCTCGCCACCGCCGCCAGTGATATAAATTGCACTGAAATCATTTAATGATGGCCACCATGCTGAAACGTTATTTAATATTTCAGCAGACAGTTTACGGTACTCGGTGCTGGTAGTGCTAACTCGATCGGCGTATTGTTTTGCCTTGCTGGGCAATGTTGTTATCCCTAGCTCCGTTTGAATTGCTTTGATCAATCGCAAGTATGCGGTATTCATGCCTAAATTCAAGCTACCTGACAGCTCATTTACAAACCTATTTTTGTCGATGCATACGAAGTCTACCGTCTTTTCCCCCACATCGATGAGGGCTATTTTCTTGGTACCTAAATCATTTGCGATCTTACCGTCATTATCCAGCAGTAAATCAAAGTAAGCAGCAGCTCCCTGTGGTACGATATTAATTTTTGTTATATCGATGATATGTTCCTCGCCAGATAGTTTAATGTTGTAAATGCCGACCAAATCCTGCATGGCTTTCTTGCGCCCCATATCAGATACAGGCAAGCCCAAGACTATGGACCCTAGAAAATCTCCGCGTGTGAGTGCTATTGCTGTTAAGATGCAAATTTTATGCCTGAGCATGTTATCCGCTGAAAAACTACCACTGCCATTTTCTAACTGAGCCTTATTACCTACAAGATATGTTTTGCCATCAAGTTCTAATTCTATGTGATCGATTAGACTGCCACTATTTTGCAAACTGCTTGCATATGTTACCTCACTGAAAACACTTGGGAACATAATTTCCTTTGGGGATACCTTTGTAAATCCGAATCCTACGTCAATTCCTATCATTTTGGCACTTCCTTTTATTTTTTATGTGCTATTTGTAGCACGTTTTATATTGATATATAAGTGGTTATAGGTAAATAGTGCTACGATTGTAGTATGTTTATTGATGGTGCTACAATTAGCGCATACTCACCCATTAACACTAGCTCCAGCAATCATATCCGATACGCAACCATGTTTAGCTATCAAGGACTTCATAAAATCTTGATTAACGAATTCATGTTGTGCGCTACTGTCTGATTCCAATTTCTCTACCAGCTTGGTTTCCAGGTCTTTATTTTCCTGTACTTTAAACAAATTTAACTCTACTTTACTATCAAACCCCTCACACACCGCCGTAGTAAGCCACCCTGCTACGTTATTAATTTTCCTGGTAGTTAGTGCCGATTTTAGATTTTTAAGTTGTACCTGTACTGGCTCTGCCCCATGCATGGCTGATAGTTTTGCAATTAGTGACGGTTTTATCCCTTTCGGCAACTTATCGTCGTTATTTTTTAAAATAGGAGCAACAGCAGTCGGCATTACAATACTGGCCTGGCATGTTGTTGTTTTATTCTTTGTAGTAATCTCCGGAGTAATCTTTGTATTTGTCCCACACTCCGGGGTAGGTGGTATAACCGAACCTTGCAGGGGGTGGCACATTATAATGTGGGAGGGTATACCGTCAAAAGTAATGGCCATTAAATTATCAAAATTTAATTGTATATACAAAACGTTATAGCAAACCAAGTCCCCGAATTTAACAGTGCGGAATATACGAGTGATAACACCGATTGTTTCCAGCCTTTTGATGGACTCCTGGACCTGTCTTTTAGTAAATCCCATTTGCTCTGAAAAACTTTCATATGTCCGCTGGAGCAAGTCACTTTTAAACTTCTTACCGAAACTAATGGTTCTCCCTGTAGTTTCATCCCGGATCTCTGCCGGTCGGTACCAATATACAATGTCGGCCAATAACATTATGGAGATTGCATCAGGTTTACCGTTATCTAGCAGAACAGTTTTATACCAATTCTGGTGGATAACGTTGCCGGTGAATTCTACGCCGATTAATTTGTCAGTTGCTTCGTTTCCTGTGCTTGACACGCAAACACCTCCCAACCATTTATTGACAGCAGGAGGTAATAACGCTTACAATGTAAGTGGTTATCGTTGTATCATCCTGCCGAGGGGTGATTGACCTAATGGCCCGGCATAGGCTGTTAGGTCTTTATTTAATTTAATGTGTATGATATACTGCTATTAGCAAATTCCAGCAGTGAGTATCAACATAAAAATTACTGCGATTCCAACGAGAATATCCCCAAGTCCTGACCAGTTAACAGTTACGAGCTGTTGACTGGTTTTTGTCGTTGCTGGGATGTAGTCGTTGTAGTATTGGTTGGGATTGTATGTTTGCATGTTGCTTACCTCCCTTGGATTCATTCTTTGGATCTATTCTTCGGATTGCTTCTTTGGTATTGATTAGCTTTACTATACTTGTTATACTTGTATCAACCGTTGTCCGCGTCTTTGCGGATAATGAGATAACTATCTCTAATGTGTTTCCCTGTGTTTCTTATGGCTAAATAGTATCATCTGTTACGCCTAACAGTGTCTCTGCTGGGAGATTAAATAATTTAACTAACTTATCTCTGACTTGACCTGAGCCATATGACTGCGATAATTCAATCATGCTATATGCCCGTTGAGAAATACCTACCATGTCGGCAATATCCTGTTGAATTAATTTAGCAAGTTTTCTTTCCATAATTAAACGTCTTCGCATTATTACTGTCCCTCCCTTCTTAGAACTTTTACTTCTATTTATTATATTAGAACTTTTACTTCTATTTATTATATTAGAACTTTTACTTCTAAATGTCAATATAAAGGTGTGTTTTATTTATGATTATTTTTCCTGAACGCTTAAAAGAGTTAAGGCGTAAACATAAACTTAGTCAAGCAAGTTTAGCTGATGTGTTGAAAGTAAGTCAAAGGCAAGTATCGAATTATGAAGGTGGTCAAGATACTCCGCCCTTGCCCTCTCTCATTGCCCTAGCCGACTACTTCCAAGTCTCCCTCGACTACCTCGTTGGTCGCAGTGACAATCCTGACATGAAAAAATAGCCACCCGAAGGCAGCTATCAAAACTATTATATTGACCCGGCTCTTGTGCCGGGTCTTTTTATGTGAAAAACCGCCTGCCCTGGGGTGGGTAGACGGTTTTTAGACAGCAAAAACGCTCATAGACAAATTTAGAACGTTTAAGGGGTAAATCAGCCTTGCAGTTTAGCTAATATTTGGTTAAATTCTTCATCTGTTGCTATTTCTCCATAAAGACAAGGGTACTCTTTATTTTGCCAATAAGATAAATTTTTCATATTTTTTCTAACGTTTTTTTCTGCAAATTTTCTCGTCATGGAGGAGTCTAAACTCATAAAAAATTGTACTCCTCCTTCAAAAATTTCTTCACAAGATTTAACTTTTTTATCTTCATTAACACAGTGAATGCAAAACGATTCATTGCCTGTTTCTAATCCAATCACATTTTCACTCTCTAAGGGCATTGAACAAGCTGCGCAGAATTTCATGTTTTAAAACCGTCCTTTTTTGTTTTATTTTATAACAGATATTGGTAAAAGTAAATATTAATTATAAAAAATAGCCACCCATCGGCAGCTAAATAAATTTTGTATATGCACCTGGCGTAATGCTGGGTGTATTTTTTTCACAAATCTTGCAGGAATATAATGTAATTTAAAAGAATAATACCTATTAATCACAAGGGGGTCTTTAAATGCTAAAAAAAGGCTATCTTTATTTAAAAAATGATATAGAAAACGAAAAAAATGTATTTTTAATTACTGAGATTATTATTTTTATTTTACTTTGGAGCGAGCTTTGCTTTTTATATCTTACGCAGCCACTGAATGAAATTTATTCATATTTCGTAGAGTCTAGTCCTATTACTGCTGTAGCTATTTCAATATTCTCATCGGTCATATTTCTGATTTTATTTATCATTACCTCTTTTTGCGCTGGGGAATTAATTCATAGAACCCGGCAAAAAATAGCATACAATAACTTACTCAAATCGCAAAAAGGATGGATTTTAGTAGATTCGATAGCAGGAATGATTATTTTAGGCACTGCTGTAATTGCATTATTACTAGCCTTTACCCAGGCCACAAAAGGTACTGTCTCATCTACTAATCGTACCCAAGCAACCTATTTAGCACAACAAGCTTTAGAGAACTTAAAAGCACAAGATGGTAATAGCGCTATTAATACGACGATAGTGCCGCAAGTGCCGCCATTGGATAAGTATACTATAGTAATAGATACCCCACCCGTCGATGCAATTACGTCAGATGCTAATCAGTTAGGCACATATTTGAAACCTTATCAGGTAACGGTAACTTGGTCGGACACATCTGGAGGCCCTGCAAGTAAGAATATTACGATGGTGGGGTACTGCTATGTTAATCCGTAAATTACAAGACCAATTGGGTATTAGTTTAGTAGAAGTTATCATAGGTATGGCGCTAATGCTTATCATTATAGGCCCAATAGCCAGCAGCTTAACTGCTGGGATTAAATCGTATCAATATAATATGGCGCAAAATCAAAACATCTCCTCCGCACGCGAATCGTTAAATCTAATAGCAGATGAGCTTAGGTATGCCACGGAAATTTCTATTTTATCCAGCACGTCTATTATTATACCGAATAAAAAAAATACAAAAATCACTTATAAAGTAGGGGATGTTTCTCGAACAATTTATACCGTTACCGGCACTCCATCTACTACTAATACTCTAGTTATAGCCTATGATGGGATTGTTCAAAAAAAGATAGCTGTAAGCGCTTTGCAATCTATTGCATTTACGCGAGACACTAAAAAAATTATTATTTCAGCTCAATTAAATAACAATTCATATACAAATAGTCCAATTATGACATCCTTAACTACCGTTGTTTTACAGAATATGTAAAGGAATTGATATTAGATGAAATGTTATTTACAAAACCAAAAGGGATCAGCAATGCTTCTAGCACTCCTGACTATGGTATTTTTAGCTATTGTACTTTCAGGACTAGTGCCCCTAGTTAATTCGCAAATGCTATTATCGTCTAAAAATAATGATGTTATTGAGGCACAATACGCTGCCGAAGCTGGCGCAAAGAGAGCAATAGTCGGTTTTATGAAAAACCGACTTGATTGGGCGTGGTCTGACGGTACGCAGCAGTCTTTCTGTGATCCATATAGTACTACTGAAAAAAACTATGTGGTAACTATAGATCCGCCTATTACCAATGGGTTCGCGCCCACCGCGGGGACAACTTATACAATTACTTCTGTTGGATCTATTGGTAAAGCACGTAAATCGATCATTTTGAAAGTTAAAGCAGGATCAGGTGACACTGTCTTCCAATACGGTATCTATTCAGGAAAAGCCATGTCCCTTTGGAGTGGCACCGTCAATGGCAATGTCGGTACAAGCAGTAATCTTGCTATTACTGGAGCAACCGTCAATGGAAATGTCTTTACAAATGGTACGTTTACTATTTACTCAGGCCATATTTTGGGAAACGCTACATATGTAGCAACACCAGAAGAAAAGTACCAGTTGACTCCGTATATTTCTGGTACTCTCGTACCCGCAACAACAACGACATTTACTACATTGGATATATCATCACTAATGAAATATGCACCGACAATACCGACAATTCCTTCTTTCCCCACTTCATCGGCAGGGTATACGGCAATCAGTTCTGGCGCCGAATTAATAGCTGGTAACTATTACTGTGATGGCGACTATTCTAATTGGAGTGGTAACAATTTTAACATTGCTTCTGGACAGTCTTTGGTTCTCTATGTCAATGGAACTTTTACTGGTAATTTTAATATTACTGGTGGTGGTAATATTCTTATTTACGCAAAGAAGGGAGTTGCTTTAAACAATAACAATATCAGCGGCAGTACCATAGAAATTAACTCCGGGACCACTTTTGCACTAAGCAACAGTTCATCCATAAACGGAAGCATCTCGGCAACTATACAATCAGTTAGTGATCTTACTATGTGGGATTCTAATTACATCACTGGAGATACAGTAGCGTGTTATTCAGGAGGAGTACTGTCATTCGGAGGTTCCACGAACACAACCGGTAAATTGATTACCTTACAGTCCACTGGATCAATGAATCTATATGGTTCTATAAATCAGTCCACCACTAGTGGAATAGTTAACGCTTATTCTGGTGGAACATTATCTTTACAAGGAAAGACAACGGCCAGTTCAGTCACTATGATTGCGTTAGCAAGCTATTTTAACGGTGGAATCATCAACCCAAGCTTATCAGGAGCCGTGTCGAAGCTTTATATTGTTGGAGACGTAGATTTGAATAGCAACATAGCAATTGGAAGTTACGGAACTGCCATGATTATATCTTTGGGGAAAATTAGTATGAACGGAGCTAGCTTGTCTACGACATCACTATTAGCTGCCGGAGACATAAATTCATGGAGCGGTTCTTGTGGAGGCGTCTATTCGAATGGAGCCTTTAGCATGTCAGGCGGGACAGTGACCTACGATCCTTTGGCATCGACAGCATTAGGATTGAATTCAGGTGCTCCTTTTTCCATCATTTCCTGGAATGATGGAAAATAGGAAAGATCCGTCAGTATCACGCGATACTGACGGTGGACATATCTATCGACTACCAGTATAAGAGAAACCAGCTACCACATAATCCAAACATAAATTAATTTACTAACTGCATAAACTACCATACCCACTGACACCGCCAGCAATACGACACATAACTGGAAAGCTTGATAAGCCATCATCCACTCGACCATAACACCATCGCCCATGGTAATTATATCCATTTTGTGGTGAGTTTATGCCGATTTAAATAACTATCCAGGCAGTTATAAATACTCACCCCTCCGCTCCCATAATACCCGCACAACACAATAAATTACCGTGATCACAATAAACATAGTCAGCCACATCAAAAATTGATAGATAATCCAAAACAACAAAACCACCTGCTTTTTTGGTATATTGTTACCATAAAAGTGTGAGGTTGATACCGTATTTAGGTAAAAAAAGCCTCCTATCCATTTAAGGACAGGAGGCTACACAGTTTAATCGTCAACTATATCCACTATATTAATAACATCATGAAAATCTGTAACACAAGTCACGTATTTATCTTTATATTTATTAATATCCTCATGTGGCAAAACTACAGTTGTTTTAATATTATCCGTAAAAGTTACATCTACGATTGTTTTGTCACCTTCATTTTTAACATTAGTCACTTTACCTGTATTGATCATTATAAACACCTTCCTTTTTGATAATAGTATCTCCATTAAAGTCCTTTGAATTTTATATTTAAATAAAATAACCGCCTCACCAAATTAAAGGTAGGCGGCTGTTCTATAATCACCGATATAATAAGTAATAACTAGACATAGCAGTACTAAGCAGCTCTTTTTTCTTCAAATCACTTAAGGATAATATATCATTATTTTCTAAACATTCTAGGCAGGCTTTATCTTCTTTATCTGGTTTAATAGATTTAATCGGTTCCACACTTAACCCTCCGTTCTATTTATAATCTATACTTATATTATGCTTTTAAATCCTTATGTTGTTATTTTTAGGGTAAAAATATTCTGTTGAAAAACAAAAAAGCCGCCTCACTCAATTAAGAGCAAGACGGCTAAAACAGAAAAGCACCATCAAACCCCACCACAAGTTTAACGGTGCTTCCCTTCGGAAAATGTATTCATGTTCAAACAACTACATCATAATATAAATTGCAATTAATTGGCAATAGTTTCTATATTGAATTAATTTTTATTTGTGGCAGATTCGCCATGAATACGAAAGCGCCATCCTACCAATTAAGGTACGACGGCACATTCCCTTCTAAGCTAATTTAATTTTTCTGTCCTTTAATTAAATCTAAAATTCCAGTTTCTTGTATGATTTTAGTTAATTTTTCGTTATCATCTAGCCATTTTTCTTGGGCTTCTTTAGGCCCTAAATACTCTATTTCTATTCCAATAGCATCCATACCGCTTTTAAACTCTGAATCGGAAACCATTGCCTTAAACCCTTCAGTTAGTTTTGTTTTAACTTCTGGTGGTAGCCCTTTGGGTGCTGCTACTCCATACCGATAATTAAATACAACATCAATTCCTTGTTCCTTAAATGTTGGTATTTGCGTTAAAGCCGGGTCGGGAACTCTCTGTTCTGAAGATACTGCGAGCGCTCTTACTGTGCCGCTTTTAATTTGTTCTTTAATTGATGTTGGCGCCATAAACGCAAATTGAACATGTTTGCCTAATAGGGCAATCGTTGATTCACTACCACCACGAAAAGGGATCTGCTGGATATTAACATCTGCAGCCTTCCCAAACGTTTCACCAATAATATGTGACATTGATCCTAGACCCGCATTACCAAATTTCAACTCCCCTGGATGTTGCTTAGCATATTCAATTAAGTCGTGAACATTTTGCCAAGGTGCGTCTGCGGAGACTACCATCACAAATGGTGAATTTGAGATTTGTATAATGGGTTCTAAAGCTGTTGCGTAGTGATACTTAGTATCTCCGAATAATGGTTGTGATATCATTTCTGTTCCGCTTATTCCAAGTGTATAGCCATCAGAGCTGGAACCAGCCAGATCATTCCAACCAATTGTGCCTGCTCCTCCTGGTTTATTAACTATAACTAAGGGTTGTCCTAAATATTTAATTGATAATTTTTCTAGCAATCTAGCTATAAGATCATTTGATCCCCCAGCACTAAAGCCTACAATCATGGTAATAGGTTTTTCAGGGAATTTGTTAGTGGTAGTCGGCATCGTTACAGGTCTATTGATCATAATGACAAAACCTCCTATTATTATTAAAACAAGTAACAAATATACTGCTAACCAATTTGACATTTCTTTTTGCAATTCCCATTTCCCCCTTCCTCCAAATACAATATATTCCTTTTATCTCACTATTTCGCCAACAAATGAGAACTTCCTTTTTTTATCATAGCAAAAATGGTAATTTTATGTTAAAAATTACATAAAAAAATCCCCTACCAAGTCGCAATGACCTGATAGGGGCTTCGCTTACAAAATGCCGCTTGAAAGCAATATGATACTTTTATTTAAAAATCGCAAGTGAGCATAAAGGGTATTTTATATTCTTTCTTGCCAATAAATGAAAAAACACCGCCAATCCAATTAAGAACTGACGGGATTCTTGTACATAAACCTGTTGATAACTGTTAACGCATTCTGATACCATTCCCAGGGACATTTTTAAATCACCCCCGAGAAATTTTATTTATAATCTTCACAGGTCTTTGCACACATGATTATTAATAGTGACCCCGCAAGGCAGAACATCCAGGCTATCATTGGTATCCACCACCAACTAACCATAGTATATCTCTCCTTATTTCATTATTATGTTTGTTAATTATTAGTATTATTATACAGAATGATTGTTACAATTTTATAACAATTTGGTGACAAATGACAAAAATCCAGTATCAAGTCAATGCGGCTTGATACTGGATTTAAAATTAAATATCCAATCACTTGGAATTATCCATGCTTAACCCGATCCTTTTCCTCTGCTTGTTTTGCGTCATTCCATCGAGTAGTAGCGCCCACCAGATAGCCTGTAATACGCCTGATGCGCTCAAATGGAACATACTCAAAGGTATAGCTAATATCTATATATTCACCATCAACAGCAACGTCGGCCTTGGTAATTTTACGTTTTTGCTTGGACTGAACTGTATTAAGATAAATTGATAATTCTTCAGTGCTAATATCATCGCCACTAATATTTACTTGTATATTATTGACTTCACATCTCATTTTACCACTGTCCTTTTTGTCTTAATAATATCATTTATCTATTGCGAAATTTGCAGAAATAAGTCATAGACTGTTGATAACTTTTATTATGTTGCGGTACCATTCCTGGGACGTTTTAAAAACAGATGCATCAATCTTTAAAATACGGGCAATAATAATAACGCGATATGGTGGACAGGCGCATTCATACATAAAGCAAAACACGAATATGAGCGTGTTCGGAAATTATTGTCGCTCATGAATACCAGCCTGGCAGGAACCATAAACCTGCTGGGCTATTCGTGTTCTCGTTTTATGCAAAAAAAGAGAAGTACCTTGATGCTTTTATGCAAGGTACTTCTCTTTTAATTATTAAATATACATTACTGTGCAATAGTAGTATCAGTGGTAGTAGTTGTAACACCAGCAGCCTTCTGCAACTGAGCAGTGATCAATTCCTGTACGCCCTGCAATGCTACACTCTTAATGGCCGACTGAGTACCTGCGAAAGTCGTTGTCTTATCAGCGGCCTTGCTGAGTAAGTAAGCTACCAATTGCATTAAAATAGTAGTACCTGTTGTTTTTAAAGTTGTTGAAGTTTGAGTTGTCATAATAAATTCCACCTTTTCATTTTTTATTTTTGTATTGATATTAGGTAGCTGATAGCCGCCGACAACACGCTTGCTATTGTTGCTGTCGGGTAGTGCTTTTTTATTACTGCG
>Ga0209430_1000985_pt1 | contig 23348 bp, 25 predicted proteins | sample BarGraIncub1133A_FD_184504 | JGI IMG/M metagenome (GOLD analysis project Ga0209430, IMG submission 184504) | Arctic peat soil microbial communities from Barrow, Alaska - Barrow Graham LP Incubations 11-33A (SPAdes) (version 2) | ecosystem: Environmental > Terrestrial > Soil > Wetlands > Peat... | reverse complement strand
ATATTTTTACTGCTCTAATTTTTTGAAAATTACTTACTGGACTATTATTTGAAATTTTGGCTAGGCGATTTATAAATTCCTTTTTACCTATATCAAAAGGACTATCTATTACAATAAAGCTTAAATCGTGTCCCATTTTCTTTAGTGCATTTATTTGTAATTCACAGTACTCACCAAATCTACAAGGACCGCAGCTACCAGTAAGTATTATTGTATCTGCACCCAGTTCTATACTCTGAAAATAATTGCCCATCATAATTTTATAAGGTAAGCACATTTCTTCAGGAGAATACTTTGACCCAAGTTCCATTGCCTCGTTGTTATTAAATGGCGGAATTATGCACTCTATGCCTAGTCCATCAAATAGTGCTTTAGCTGCAAGATGTGTGTTTCCGAAATGTGGAAATGTTATCTTCATTATTATTCTTCCTTTCGATCATATCGATAAAAGCCTCAATTCTTGTGTCAAGTCCGCCTTCACCAGTATGTTCATCAACTTTTAAAACTAGTAGGGGAAAATCGCCTATTTTTTCTTTGATAAGTTCAATTACAACGGAGTCTATCCCACAAGCAAAGGATGATATATATATAGCACCATCTATTTCTTTGTCTTTTGCTATACTAGTTGTAAATCCATATGAGTTTGCTGCAAAAGTCCAAAAGGGCCGTTTAAAAAGAGTTTTTGATTCTAATTTAATTTTATCTTCCTTTACATATTCCTCAGTTATGACCCCAACTCCCAATTTGTTTAGTTTTTTTACTATATTCATATTAATAAAAGTATCGTAGAGATTGTATGGATGTCCTACTAAAGCCACGGTTATATTAAAGCCTTCGTCAATAATGCCAAATTTAGCGCTTCTTTGCTTTGCTAAAGCTTTGCTAAAAGCATTTTTAATTTTATTTTTGTCTTTCGTAACCATCCCAGCTAGTTTTCTGCACCAGCTATATAATTCCTTTTCATTAGTAGCATATATTGGTTCTGTCATTACCTTTGGCATATTGGGAATGCTACATAATATCATTTCTGGAAGCCCACAAAACTTTGGGCATATAAACTCCCGTGCACGTACCCTCATGAATCTTGGTATTATTAATAAATCGCATTTGTCCTTTATGTCCAATATATGTCCATGAAATATCTTTATAGGGAGACATGCCTCGTCCACGCAGTATTTAATTCCCTCATTTAGAATGTTCTTATTTGTATCTGTAGATGTAATTATTTCTGCACCTAGTTCAATCAAAAATCCTTCTATAAAAGGGTAGTATTTATAATATAATAATCCTTTTGGAATACCAACTTTCATAAATTCCTCCTTGTGTTCTTTTCTAAGGGTACTTTTTTATTCTGAACAATTAATGTGGAAAGTATTCCTAAAATATAAAAATATGGATATAAAAAGCGGTATAATTTATCTTATTTGCACAAAATTCTTCTTTTTAACTATATTGATTATGAATAGATAATATAGGAGGGATTAAGCTGGGATTTTTAGAGGATTTAATGAATCTAACAATAGAGGCTATAAGTAAGGCTGCAATAAGTGCTTTAAACACGGCGGTTATCTCATCTCAAGACACTACAAAAATAAGGGATATGAAGATAGAACTTACTGAAATTAGTGGTGAACTAGATGTTGCATATAAACAAATAGGAGAGAGATATTTTGAATATAATTCAAGAAGCAATGAGATTCCAGTAATTGATGTTAAAGATATACTTAAACTTATGGAACCTAAACTTAAAAAGAAAAGTGAAATCGAGGCGGAATTAATTATATTAGAAAAAAAATTAAAAGATCAAGTAATATTACAGGAAAAAGAAAAATTTGAGAATGAATTTAAACATCAAAAAGATGCTCTCGATAAAGCAAAAGCTTTGGACGTTATATCAGAGGATGAATATTATTTTAAAATTAACCAATATTCTAAAAAAATAGATAACTTCAAAGCTATAAGGAATGTTAACAAACAGTATGAACTTGGAGTAATTAGTTATGAAGAATTACAGATGAAATTACGTGATCTTACTTAATTTTTTATTGGATATATTTACTAGTTTTTCAGACCATATTACTAGATTTTACTTTTGATTTGTATCCTTAATTTAATTAGATTCGTATATCAATTCAAATCAATTAAATTTCAAATTAATTACAATATTTGTATCGAAAATAATTTTGAAAATTAAAAGTTTGAAAATATTATATTTTGCAGGTTTATGGCTATAAACCTGTAATAACCTCATTTAGGAAGCATACCCAAAATTGGATTATAGTAATCTTTAAAAAAAGTTCACAATATATCGCAAGGTTATTGCATAGGGTTAATTTATAATATATAATTATGATAAGGTTATTAGTGGAAAATTCGTAATAGTGAAAACACGGTTAAAAGTGAAAAATATGGGCCTTCAAAATAAACAGAAATTAGGAGATATTCTAGTTAAAATAAAGAAAATAACTGAGAAATAATTACAGTCAGTTTTGAAAAAAATAAAGGATATCTAGGTAAAATCTTTAAGTGCATTTCATACAGATAAACATTTTAAATACATAAGAGGAAACGATGTAAAGTGTAGTTAATAAAGGGGCACAGACAATGAAGAGTATGTCAAAAAAAAGATTAGGAGATTTATTAGTTGAATCAAAAAAGATAACTCAAGAACAACTTAATAAAGTGCTCATAAAACAGCAAGGATCTGGAAAAAGGCTAGGACAAATTCTTATTGAAGATGGTATTTTAAGTGAAGAAGATATCTTAGAAGTTCTAGAGCAACAATTAGGCATAAATAGAGTATTCTTAGATATGGTAGATATTGAGCAAAAAGTTGTGCAAGTAATACCAGAAAATATTTCTAAAAAATACAACTTAGTTGCTTTCGGTATGGAAAACAATAAATTAAAGGTTGCTATGTCTGATCCACTAAATATATTTGCAATAGACGATGCTAAGATTTCTTCAGGTTTTGATGTTAAAGTATATATTGCTTCAACAAAAGATATTAATAATACAATTGATAAGTATTATACTAATCAAAATGCGAAGAAAGCTGCTGAGGATTTATCAAAAGCTCAAGGAACAAATGAAAGTAATGGAGAAGACAACGCACAATTAGATGATATAAAAAGTGCACCAGCGGTTAGACTTGTTGATTCTATCATAAAAGATGCAATAAAACTTAAAGCTAGTGATATTCATATAGAACCTTTTGAGAAACACATAAAAATAAGATTTAGAATAGATGGTACTTTAAAAGAGATATCGAGATACAATAAAGATATCTTTAATGCGTTTACAACTCGTATAAAAATACTTGCAGAATTGAATATTGCAGAAAGGAGAGTCCCACAGGACGGTAGAATTTTAACAATTGTAGATGAGAAGAGGGTAGATTTACGGGTATCAACTTTGCCGACAATTCATGGTGAAAAAATTGTAATCCGGGTGCTAGATAGAGAAAACTTCTTAGTAGGTAAAGAGAAACTAGGCATGAATGAAGATGATTTAGAAAAAGTACAAAGAATACTTAAAAATCCATACGGAATAATTCTAGTTACAGGACCTACAGGTAGTGGAAAATCAACTACGCTATATACCTTAGTAAGTGAACTTAATGATGACAGTAAGAACATCGTAACGGTGGAAGATCCTGTAGAGTACGTAGTTGATGGAATAAACCAAGTAAACGTAAATGCAAAAGCAGGTCTAACTTTTGCATCAGGTTTAAGGTCAATATTAAGACAAGATCCTGATGTTGTGATGATTGGTGAGATAAGGGACAATGAAACAGCAGAAATTGCTACTAGAGCATCTATAACAGGCCATATAGTGCTTAGTACAATACACACTAACGATGCACCTTCAGCAATTATAAGGCTTATAGATATGGGTATACAATCTTACCTAGTAGCTAGTGCCATATCAGCAATTATCTCACAAAGACTTGTAAAAAAAATATGTCCAATGTGCTCTGAAACTTACGTAGCAACTGATCTCGATAAAGAAATCTTAGGTATTCATTCAATAGAGGAATTATTACTTAAAAAAGGCAAAGGCTGTGGGCACTGTAGCAACAGCGGGTACTCTGGAAGAATAGGCGTATACGAAATAATAGAAGTAACTCGGTTGCATAGAGAGTACATCATGCGTAATGCTAGTGTAGATGAAATAAGAGATTTAAGTATAAAAAAGGGAATGATAACGTTAAAAACATCCTGTACTGGTCTAGTGTTAAAGGGAGTAACAACCGTTGAGGAATTGGTTAAAATAGCATTTTCAAAAGAATAAGGGAGGTGAATAAGTGCTAACATTTAAGTATAGAGTTATGAACCAAAAGGGTCAGAAGATAGAAGGAACATTTAAAGCTAATAGTAAAAATGAAGTGTTGGCCATGATAGAGGATAATAATTACTATCCCATAGAAATTAATGAGGCATTAGAACGTGAGCAGAAGGATTTATTTGAATCCTTTGCAAAAGTAAAAACAAAGGACTTATACATTTTCTGTAGACAGTTTCACACCATGATAAACGCAGGTGCTAACATCTCTAATGCATTAAATGTTTTAAAAAAGGAAACAGAAAATAAAAAAATGAAAAAATGCTTAAATGAAGTATATGAAGATGTACAAAAGGGGGGATCTCTTTCCCTGGCACTTGCAAAGCATAAAGATGTGTTTCCCGAATTACTTATAAATATGATTAACACTGGTGAAGTAAGTGGTAATCTAGATATAATAATGGGTAGAATGGCCTCTCATTATGAAAAAGAAAATAAAATAAATAATCAACTTAAAAGTGCTATGGTTTATCCAATGGTGCTAGCAGGGCTCGTAGTGGTAGTTGTGATTTTTCTTTTAACATTTATAATGCCAACATTTGCAGGAATGTTTGAAAGCTCAGGGGTAGCGTTACCAGCGCCCACGAGGATAGTTATGGGGATAAGTAAATTTATACAAACTAGATGGTATATTTTACTTATAGTTATAGGTGGAGGGGTTTATGGCATGAAGTATTACGCTAAAACTCCAGCAGGTAGATTATCAATAGATAGATTAAAATTTAAATTGCCAATAATTAAAGATACTACAGAAAAAGTAATAGTATCTAGATTTACTAGAACACTATCTACAGTACTTGTTAGTGGTGTACCTTTGGTACAATGTTTAGAAGTAGTGCAAAAGGTAGTTGGAAATAAAGTAGCAGAAAAAAGCCTAGGAGTAATTAAAGAAAAAGTGCTAAAAGGTGTATCTTTAGGGGAAGCAATAGGAGATGAATCAATATTTCCAGTAATGCTACACTCTATGATAAAAATAGGTGAAGAATCTGGTTCACTAGACGATATATTGGACAAGACTGCAAATTTTTATGATGAAGAATTAGAGACATCACTTAAAAAAATGACTACAATGTTAGAGCCACTTATGATAATAATAATGGCAGTTGTAATTGGATTTATAGTAATTGCAATGATGCTACCGATATTTGAAATGTCTAAGACAGTTCAGCAGTAGGTTGATTAATATGATAGAACTACAAAATATATTTATGAAAATCATAAATATTTAAAAAATAAAAATTTTGTAGTTAAGTCATTATTATATATTTAAAATACTAATTTTCAAGGAGGAATTATTAATGGAAATGAATTTAGTTGAAATGGATTTAGTTAAGAAAAAGAAGAGGAAAGGGTTTACTCTAATCGAACTTATTGTAGTTATTGCAATTTTGGGAATTTTAGCTGCGATTGCTATTCCTAGGCTAAGTGGATTTATAGGCACATCAAGAACAGCAGCGGATGCAGCTACAGCAAAAACAATACAAACAGCGGCATTAACTGCTATATCCTCAGGTGAAATAGAAAATAATAAATCTCAAGTTCTTACAATTGGAACAGCTGTTGCAAGTGGAGCGGGTGCTACTACGAATGTAATAGATGGAAAATATTTTACTGGTGCTGCAGCTCCTGCAAAACAAGCAGGTGGTAGTTGGATTATAACAGAAACTGATACTGGAGATGTTTCTGTAAAGTAACAAGCTCAGTCCCTCAGGTCCTTCGCAAGGCCCTCCCGAGAGTCGTGAATAAACTGTGGACAAGAAACAACCAGGAAATGGAATCCGTTTTCTGGAAGGACACTAGGGGTGTAAATTTTAATAAGGGTAGCGATGAAGTAAAGCCTGTATATGGACACTTGGGTTTTATGAAGCTAATAGTGTAACCGACCTTCTTTAATAACAAAATATTTCAACTAAATTAACGAGAAAAGAGGTGACCAATCATGTTCAACTCAAAAGTCTTATCCCTAGACATAGGTTCGAAAAATACAAAAATAGTTCTAGGAAATCAAAGCAAAAAAAATGTTATTATAGAAAAGGCCATCACTATGATTACTCCAGTAGGATGTTATAATGATGGAAATATTATAGATATAAGTAAATTAAAAAGTGAAATTTTAGATGTTCTGCAAGCTGAAAGTATAAAATGTAGAAATATTATAATCACTACAAAAAGCACAACAGTTATAACTAGAGACATTGATATTCCTATAGCTAAAAAGGAAGACATGGACTCTATAATTAAGTTTCAGATGGAAAGATATTTACCAATTATGTTTGATGATTATATAATGCAATACTTTGTATTAAAAGAGTTTGAAGACGATGGTATAAAACAAGCTAAGGTTACAGTAGTGGTGTATCCTAAAATTATGGCATTGGGATATTATAATTTAATAAAGGAATTAAAGGGTAATGCAGTAGCATTGGATATAAATTCAAATAGTATTAATAAGTTATTTTTTGAAGATTTAAAACTTAATGATGAAAATTACAGTTTAGAAGATACTGTTGCAGTGATAGATTTAGGACATGATTTTACAAATGTAAATATTATTTCAGATGGGAATGTGCAGTTTACTAGAATTATTAATTATGGTGGCGCCTATATAGATATAGATATTTCTAGGCAATTAGCTATTTCAGAAGAAGCAGCAGAGGATCAAAAGCTTAGATGTTGTAATTTAGAGAGTAAATCTTTAAGTGATACGCAGAGTTCAATGGTAAATGATATTGTAAAAGCACAAGTAAGAAATTGGATTCAAGAAATAGAAAAATTGCTTAATTATTATAAAAATAAAGAACAAGGAAATAAAATAGACAGAATATATATTTACGGAGGAAGTTCAAGTCTTAAAGGTATAGAAACATTTATAAAAGAGGCAATGAACCTACCTGTTACCCAAATACAGAGTCTGAGTAATGTAAACTTCTCTAAAATAGATGTGGAATTAAGCAAATATTTAAACGCTATTGGAGCGATAATAAGACTAAGGTAGGTGAAACTTATGAATGATTTGAATTTTTTTGTACCTTATACAGGAAATAGAAAGGATTTTAAAAAAGAATATTTTTATGGTATCGTATTTTCTATAGGTTTAGTCTTATTCATTACTGTTATTTATGCATTTAATTATTTAAACATAAAGGAGCTAAATTCTGAAATTAAATATTCACAGCAAAATTTAAATTCAAATCAAAATGTAGTTAAGCTAAAAGAAATACAAGATGAAGATAAAAAGCTAGTTGTTATGAATAAGTATTATGGTATAGTGTCAAATATTAGTGATGGGTTAAAAAGTAACGATTTTGTAGGCAGTAAAGCCATAAATGAAATAAACTCCTGTATTCCTACAGGTGTGTATTTTAAGGTAATGACCTTAAGTGCCAGCGGTATTCAACTTCAAGCAGAAGCAAAAGATAGGGAATCTGTAGCAGTATTTGAGCGAAGTTTAAAAAATTTGGATATTATAAAAGAAGTTAATATTACAACCATAAATTCGCCATCTACAGGAAATACAAGCTTAACTTTTACTCTAAATTGTACTTTAAAGGAAGTTGATTAATTATGAAAGTAACTAAAAGGGAGCAAATGTTAGTAGGAGCCTTATTATTAGTTTTATTAGGATATTGTTTTTATCAATTTATTTTAATAAAACAAAATCAACAGATAACTAAGTTAAAAGCCAGTAGAGATACATACTCTCAAAAATGGGAGCAAGTTAAAGCAAAGATTGCTTCAAAAGATAATGAAAATGAACAATATACAATGTTAAATTCTAAGATACTTAGTAAGACAGATATGCTGTTTCCATCAATTCAGCAGGAAGAAATAATAGTTATTTTAGATAAAATGATTAAATATAGTAATGTTCAAGCAGATGTATTAGGGTTCTCAGAAGTAACTGGCGAAAACATAACGACAGCAGATGCTAGTAAGACTGCCAATACTGTAGTTAATAGTACGAATGCTTCTAATGAATTAGACAAGTTAGTTAGTGACTTTAATGGTACATCTATAAAAAATTCTACTAGTGTAAATACAAACACCAGTAATACTAGTACAAACACTGATAATTCAAAGATTGTTGGTGCATATAAAATGGAAGTTACAATTAACTTTAAGGGTGTGTATGATGAACTTACAAGTTTTATAGGGCAAGTAGAAAATTATAATCAAAAAATAGCTATTAATAATATAAACGTAACTGGAGCTCAAGGTAGTAATGTATCAGGAACTATTGTATTAGATTTTTATGGTGTTCCGAGACTTAATAATAAAGATGATTTTAAGTGGGATTATAAAGCACCTAGCGGCAATGAGAGTCCTTATCTTGGATCATCGTCCTCATTACAGGTTACCACTCCAACAACAACAAACCAAGTTGCAAGCACAGCCGTGAAAAGTACAAGTACGGTAACAAACAGTACAAGCACAGTAACAAAAAGTGTAAGCACGGCAGCAAACGTTGAAACTAAAAATGATTTTATTTTATATGCAAAACCTAAAACAACTAATAAGTTGCATACTATAACAATTGAAAAGGCAAAAGATGAGTCAATGAAGTCATATGTTTATGCAAACAATGCAGGAATTGAGTTAGTAGAGTTTTATTTCACAAAAATTGGATCTAAGTACTATTATAAATATAAAACAAGTACAAAATCCTATCCTAGTAATTTTAACAATTATATTGAGTTTGTACCTAATGGAGGGAATATAGTTCTAGATATGGTTTCACAAAAAAGAAGTTCAAGTTCAGATTTATCAGGAGCAAATATTAGAATTACAAATGATACTGATAAAAGTGTTGATGTGAACATTTTAGGTGATGATAAAAATAAACCGAGGTTGAGTATAATAAAAGAGAAAGGTGATATTTCGGTTGTTAGAAGTTATATTAACTATATTAGTAAGTGAATAGGGACATTTAGAACTTATAGGTGAATTTATTTCTAATTAGTTTTAAAAGGTAACAAAACTTATACATTTATTGTTGTTATTATGCTTAAGAGAATAGTGGTGTAGCATATTAAATATTAGCCTTTCACAAACAGTGCAGGCATCTAATGAGAATAAAAGAATACAAGTACATTCTCTTGCACTCTCAGGTACAGAAGAAACTTTAAGCGCATTCAAAGTGTTGACAAATTTAGTGAACAAAATGAATATCTAATCATAACATAACTAGAGACATTGATACTTCTGAAGTAAAAAAAGGGAGATGTGGACACTATTATTAAGTTTCAGATTTCTTATTAGTATTCTAATAATATTTTATTTTAAACTTTGTTTTTATACTAAGAAAGAAGGTTATTGAAATGAATACAATTAAACAAAAAAAAATTTTACGTAATCTAAAGGGAATGACACTAATAGAAATTATTGTTTCTTTGGCAATATTATCAATTATTATAGTCCCATTTCTGAACATGTTTGTACAGTCCACCGTTACTACCCAAAAATCAGGGGTTATTTTAGATGCTACATATGTGGCACAACGCGTGATGGAGGATATTTACAATGACAGTCTAAATGTAGATGGAAAAACACCTATTCCTTCAAATGGAATACAGAAGTATAAGGACTCTTGGGGTGGAAACTACTGGATTGATAAACAAATTACTGTTCAGAAGAACCTTGTTAGAGCAGTTGTAAGGATTTACTCTGATGAGTCGGAATCAGAGCTTAAAGCTCAAATGGAAACTAAATTTTTGTGGAAATAACGAAAAAGCATTTACATCTCGCTAAAGTAATTTGAACTTTTTATATGTCAAAGAACGGTAAAGAGGGTGAGAACAATGATTAAGAACAGAAAAGGATTTACTTTAGTTGAATTGATGATAGTTCTCGCTTTGTTGGGTGTTGTAATCATGATTGGGTTTTCAGTCTTCTCTTTTGGCTTTAAAAATTTTAATGCCCAAGCAGATAATATAGATAATCAATCAAAAGTGCGACATGCTATCAGTGATATTTCCAAGGAAATTCGAAAAGCTGATCCTACTAAGAAAATAACAATAGTGGGTGGTATAGTAAATATAGACGAAGGTAGAGTAATATATGAATTGCAAGGGAGTAATTTATTGAAAAATAAAAATGAACTTGTTCCTGAAATAGAGGAATTTAATCCATCAATAGTAGGAGATAAAGTAACTCTGGAAATTACCAGTCAAGCTAAACGAGGTCATGAGTTTACGTTAACATCTGAAATCTATGTAAGGGAGTAGGTGATTTTGTGAAAAAAAGATTCTGGATTTTACAATCTAACAACGAAAAAAATGGGTCTGCACTGGTGATTGTATTAATGGTGTTGATGGTTGTGTCATTGTTGGGCATGACATTGTTGACTGTGACAACTTCAAATTTCAAAATGACAGGTAACGAGAGAGATAAGCAGGCAAGTTATTATATTGCGGAAGCTGGTATAAATGATTCTGTTTATAAAGTTAGTCAACAGGCACAGGGATTTTCTGATCAAACACTTACTCATGACGAATTTTTTAACAACTTATGGGTGTACATTGATGCGGGTATAAATAAAGTTAAATTGTCCGGATTTGCGTCCCAATTTGGCAAACTTCCATATGCAAACATCACTGTTGTTAAGGGGCTAGTCAAAGATGAAGAAACCCCTCAATATACTCAAAGGACAATTTCGTATGTATTAAATTCAACAGGACAAATTGGAGACAGAAGTAGCTTAGTCAGTTCAACAATTGATATTTCACATCGAATTGAAAAGAGTAGTGGGGGACAACCTGCGTTTAATTATTTGCTTTATCAAGGAGGTAATCAGAGTTTGTCTATCCCTAACGCTGCGACTGTCAATGGAGATGTCTACGGATATAAGGTTATTGGAGATAGTTCTGGTAGTACGATTAATGGTAGTATTATATCGTTAACGGATGTTGACCTAGCTCATGGAACCACAATAAATGGAAATGTATATGCTCATGGTTTCTTCAATACTAATGGTGATGTATTATTAAGACCTGCTGATGGGAAAGTATCTGGAAATATCAATGCCAAAGGAAGTGTTACTGTATCTAGTGGATGTACAGTAAATGGAAGTGTTTTTGCAGGAGGCAATGTTTCATTGTTAAATAATCAATCTAGTTCTCAAGGAATACAAGGGAATATTAATGCTGGTGGAAATATTACTCGTCAATCGTATCCTAATACTAGTACTTATATAGGTGGTAGTTCATATGCAGGAGGTTCAATTAATCAACATATAACCAAAAATATTAACATGGGTATACCACCTAGAATTGCTCCTAGCTATCTTCTTCAACAACCTGTACAACCTCCTAGTTTAACAAACTTTACACCCAATATGGCTAAGTCAATTAATGTACCTCAAAGTAGCAATAATTATATTATTGAGCCAGGCATTTACGGGGATTTATATGTAGGAGGGGCAAGCACTATTGTTTTAAAAAGTGGTAATTATGTGTTTAATTCTATAGATGGAGCAAGGTGGGGACAGACAATTCGGCTAGATTTGTCTTCTGGTGGGCCAATTAATGTTTATTCGGTTGGTGACATTAAATACAGCGGACCGGTTCAAGTATCTGAGAAGGGGTCAACTTGGACAACGATAAATAACTTAGATAATGCAACTGCTATTAGATTAGCTGGAAAAGTCTATTGGGAGACTCATGGTAATTTCTTTTTAACAGAACATAATCAGACAAGACAGTGGTTTGGTTCAGTATTAAGTCAAGGTAGCATTACTGCAGAGTCAGGCGCAACGATGATTGGTGCTTTTGCTACAATTAATGGATTATTAAATGTCAAAACGTCAAATGCTATTGTAACTTATGCACAGCCTACAAACTCTGCAGCAGGTGTCAGTAGTGGTAGCAATGCCAATGGAAATGAAGCAGGTTTAAATAGCGTTGAATCGGCAAATAGGGTTAAAGTATCCATTCCAATTAGGGGGAAATAATGAATAGAATAAAAGAACATATAAGACATAAGAAGATATAAGAAGACATAAGAAGACATAAGAAGACATAAGAAGACACTAAAACATGAAAATAAAATTACAGTCATCTTGATTACTCTAGTGGGAGTCTAGAGTGAATGGAATATTTTGGGGATGATAAATTTATTAGCTGAACTTTATATGTTTTATAAGTCTTCAAATGAGAATAATTGGTATAACCTCAGTACATGATATAGATCTAACTGTTGATTGGCCAATTGATAAAGATAACTCAATAGTTTTGTAATGTTCCGGACTTTCAACTTTTTTATAAAGCTCAGTCCCTCTAGTCCATCGCAAGGATCCCCATAGCCATCAACTGTATATTGGAAAATGATATTAGCAACCAATAAACGGATTCGCTCCGCTACATCCAATTATTGGAATGGAGTCGCATCAACCGCCTAATTTATGGGAATGCAAAAATTAGGGATGCGAAGCTAGGCAAAGATAGAACATCTGATGCGAATTTATGGTCGAGGAAGTTGAGCTGAAAAGTTGAATACTAATAAAAGAATAGATACAAAAAAACTTGGCGATAGCCAGTTGGTGGAACTACTTAAATTTATAGAAATATATTTAGGTAGTTTTTTTGTTGTGAAGATTAGGTTTCACGACATCAATTTAGTATTTTAAAAGTAGTGTAGAATAAAATGCAACTTTCTGATAAAATAAGAATATAGGAAGGGATGATTATATGGAAAGACTAAAGCCTTTAAATGACTTTATCTTTAAGAAAATATTTGGTGAGGAAGAAACCAAAGATAATCCAATAGCACTTCTTAACGCGATACTAAGTAAGAAAGATAGAGATAAACTAGTAGGGCGAATTAATGATATAAAGAGCTAACACCTGAATTAATTGGTGATAAGACAGGCATCATAGATGTTAGAGCTAAAACAAAAGATGGTACACAACTCGAAATAGAAATGCAGTTAACAAACCAACACAACATGGATAAAAGGGCAATGTGGTATTAGGAAGAAATGTTCTCAGAAGGAATAAAAAAGGGAGAAGATTATAAGAATCTACCTAAGGTTATAACTATAAATATAGTAGACTTTGAATATATAAAAATTCCTGATAAATTCCATACAACTTTCATCTATGGGAAGATGGAGTTAAAGACTACATGCTAACAGATGTTATAGAGATTCACTTCATAGAAATGGAGAAGTTTAGAAAATTAGGAAATAAGAATTTAAAAGGAGATAAGTTCAAAGGTGGCTATCATTTTTTAGAGAAGATATAAGTAGAGAAGAGTTAAGGGAGCTGATGGACATGGACGTTGATATAAGAAAAGCAGAAGAGAAAATAGAATATCTAAGTAGTGATCCAAAGACATTAGAACTTTACAAAGCAAGAGAAAGATCGCTTCATGAGAGGGCTAACATGATTAGCTCTGCTAAGGATGAGGGAGCGGCTGAGAAAGCAATAAAGGTAGCAGAAAAAATGATAATAAAAGGCCTTTCCATTGACGACATAGTTGAATTAACAGATTTACCAACACAAAAACTAATTGAACTAAAAGAGAAAATGGTTCAATAAAAATAAAGAATTAGCAACCAATAAACGGATTCGCTCCGCTACATCCAATTAGCAAGGAGCTAACTTCCAGTTACCTCCTAGGATCTCGGGGGAAGAGCCATAGCCGTAAACCTAATAATTCTATAATATTCCAATAGGCTGACAGCCACGTTTGTGATGCGATTGGGAATAGTAACTAATAATTATTGTTAGTTATAAAAGGCATTTTTAAATTAACCCCATTTTAACGCATTCTTAATAAACCCTATGAATTAAATTACACAAGGTTGCAAATAAGCATTTTAAATCCAGTATTAACTTACCAGTTTTACAAAATCGCTTTCATGCATTTTAATCCCTTTGAATAGCAAACAGAAACTGTTAGCTAACGCTGATAATTTCTGTAATTAGCAATGTCTATTGCAACATTGGCGTTTTTTACAATGAAAAAGGTTAAATAATATTTATATATCTATACATATATAACCTTTCTATTATAAAATAGAAAGATATGATAATCAAAGGGGGAAATAAATTGAAAAAATCATTTAAATTAACAAATATGATCAAAGTCCTAATTTGTGGCTTTTTATTTGTTCTAACCGTTATGCCTAACAATGTTTTTGCAGTTACTAACACAAAAAAAGTTAGTGCCACTAATGGAAGGGTGACAGTAACATTTAAGTATGCAATTACTGCCGTAAAGGTAACAGATTTCTTTGTAACTCAAGTTATAAATAAGGGAAAAATAAAAACAATAAAACCTATAAAAATTACTATGAATTCAACGAAGAAAGTTGCTACATTAACCGTACCAGTCATAGATAAAACATCAGTAGTTCAAAGTGTGGTTTATAAGGTATCATATAAAAAAGATATATCGGTTAGTGCTACAGGGATTACTGTAGCAAAAGCAACGGTAATTGTTAAACCGGTAGTCCAATTGGTAGTTGCGTCAGTAAAAGCAATTAATGAGACAAAAAATATAGGGGACGCTTACACGTTGCCATCCACAGTAACTGCAACGTTAGTAAATGGAACAACCAGAAATCTAGCTGTAATATGGAACAAAATTGCTGATACAACAAAGTCAGGAACATATACATTTATAGGTACAATAAGAATGATTAGTGGAATCGTAAATACTAGGAATATAACTGTGCCTGCTACATTAGTTGTAAATGGTGCAAAAACTTTTAGAATAGGGGAAACAGCTACAATACATGATACTCTTTGGGGAACTTACGAGTTAACTATAAATAGTATTTCGTTTACAGATGAAAGAAACGAGTATGATGATACCAAACCGGCAGAAGTATATAAGATTAATTATACTTACAAGCTATTATCAAAAGGTTCTTGTACTGATATGGGTTTGTATATTGATGGATTTAGTAATTATGCTGATAGCACTGGAGAGATGGGTGGAAATTACCCGGATTCTGTAGTGAATTATCCAAAGGAATTAGTTAATGTCGGGAATTTTTGTACTGCTGAAGCTTTTGTAGGTGTAAACAACCCTACAACGAAACTTACAATAACACAAGAGTATTATACCAGTACGGGTAATGATTCTGTAACATTTATTATTCCTACAAAGTAGGTATCAATAAGTAGGTAACAAGTATGGAACAAATAGCAACCAATAAACGGATTCGCTCCGCTACATCCGATTATTGGAATTGTTTTTATCTATTTTACAATTTAAATTATAAAACAGTTTAACATCCCAAAGACATGTCAATACTTCTAAAAGAGGTGATGATATGTCTTTTAAAATTACGTGGAAAACACATGTAATATGTACGATAATAGCTTTTTTGATTGTAATGCTGCTGGGGAGTACTGTAGGTAATATACTGGATAATTTCTTTCTAAAGCCCTATATTTTCTACCCAACTAAATACTTAGTAATTAATTTTTGTATATATGTACTACTTTTAATGATTCCAATATCGATTGTTCATGAGGGTATTCATGGACTCACATATAAAGCCTTTGGTGGGAAAGTTAAGTATGGATTCAAAGGAATTTATGCATATACTCAGGAAATCTCTGAAATGCCAATAGAACGCACTAAATTTCTAATTATTCTTCTAGCACCATTAACAATAATGTCGGTAGCAACATTATTGTTGCCTGCGTGGCTAGGTGGCATAATATTTTTACTTAATTTGATGGGTGCTTCAGGGGATTTGTATATGTCCTATAGACTTATAAGATATGATGCGAGTAGTAAGATAATTGATAGAATATATGGGTTTGATGTAGTGTAGAAAACCATGGGTTGCAATTGTAATTCATGGCTTTCTTTTGTTATATCTAGTTTTTAGATTAGTCCTTATTTATGCTTACGAGCTCTATTCTATAATTCCCATCAGGAGATTCTACTTCAACTATATCTCCTACTGTTTTTCCAAATAATACTCTTCCTATTGGAGACTCAATACTGAACTTGCCGTTTAATATATCCACTTTAAGTGTTGTTACAAGTTCTATTTCTTCTATATCATCACTGCTTTCAAATTTTATCATTAATTTATTACCTATATTTGCACCAACAGTATTATTAATAACATCATCTATAACCTGGGCTGATCGAATCATTTTTATTAAATAACCCATTCGTCTAAAATTTTCATACATATTTGATTTTGCGGCTTTATATTCAGCATTTTCACTTCGATCACCATGAGCTGCAGCTATCATTTTCTCGCGAGCTATTTCCATTGTTAAAGGACCCTTGCGATAATCAAACTCCTTTTGGAGCTCTTCAACATCTTTTTTAGTAAGTTTATTATTCATTTTATCACCCTCTTTTCTGTGGGAAATATTACAATTATAACACAATTTAGAGAAGTAGGGCATAGTTTATCTAATGAAGAATTAAATTATTATTTTCGGCTATAAATGGAGAGAATATATAATAGGAATTAATACAAATGCCTAAAATTAAAGTATAATTAGAGTATTAATGGAATGGGGTATGCAATTATGAAAAAATATAAAAAAGTTATTGTTCTTGGAGCGGGATTTTCAAAATCACTATGTAGTTCAATGCCATTAATAAAAGATTTGCTTGAGAATATTGAAGAGAATAGTTTGCTCAAAAGTTTTGTGAGTGGGGCAAAAGAAAAATTACATGATTATTTTGATGTAGAAAACTGTGTTAGTTATATTTTATCAAGAGAAATATTCTTTAATGAAAGAGAGGATATAGAATTTTATACTTTAAGAAAAGAAATGTTAAACCATATATATACTGAAATGAAAAATTGTGAACCAGATGAAGATAAGATGGAGATTATGGGGAAATTTTTATACTATTGCGATAAAGAAAATATATTACTTGTTACATTTAATTATGATTTATTTATCGAGAAAATATGCAAAAAATTATGTGAAAAAGGAAACTTTAAAGTAAAATATGGTATAAAATTAAATCAAGATCCATATCAAGAGAGCATGAATGTTGATCGCTCCGATTTAAGTGAGAAGAAAATAGAACTTCTGAAACTTCATGGTTCTTTCAATTGGTTTAGTATGAGTAAATCTGACGATGCGGATATTGACGATGTTATATCCCTTGAACGAAATGATATTAATGATATTTTCATGGGGGATGTTCCATTTTTCGTTCCAATGTCAAATACTAAACATAAATATTTTGCGGGTAATTTCTATAAACTTTTATGGAAAAAGATGAAATATTATATGGATAATGCGCAGGAATTAGACTTTATAGGTTATGGGTTTCCCAAAACAGACTTTGACAATTTGATGTTGTTTAGTTTTTATAAAGAAAAAGTAAAAAACATTGTAATATCTAAAACCACAGAAGATAAAGAAACTAAAAGAAGGTTAGAAAAGATCTTTAGTAGTGCCCAGGTACATACAGATGGAGCAATTAAATATATTGAGAGAATAACAAAATAGAAGTCAATTTAACAGAATAAATTGACTTCTATTTAAATAATTATTGTGACATCTGGGCCATCCCCAGCGTTTACTTCTAGGATTTTTAATCCTTTATAATCTCTTAATACATCCATACCTTTTCTAAGTTCTTTGAAGTTTATACAATCAATATATTGTCTTTGCTCCAGAGGTATAAATCTTCTAGAAATTGATACTCCAAAGCCGCCAAGACCAATAACTGCCTTTACAAGTCCTATTGGTGCTGGGAATTTTAAATTTCTTCCATTTTTCAGCCTTATATATATTCTCAACTTTGATTCTCCCTTTCATTAGGATAATAAGGGAGTTTAAGCATTCTTAAACCACCCATATAACTAAATAATTATTCTATAGAAACTTCAATTATATCTCCATTGCTGCTTTTTACATCTACAATTTTACCCTCAAGTCCTGAATCTATTGCTTCCATAATCATTTTTATATCTATTCCATCTTCTTCTGATACTCCAGGTATCTTAATGTTATTAACTGCGTTTCCTATTGCCTTTAAGAATTTAACTGGGACATTCACGTTTACTGTGTCTTTTGAAGCTGAGAGCACTTTAACTTTTAGCATCTTGTCTAAATTTTTTGATAGATTTAATGGCAGTGCACTAGCAGACTTATTAATAGCTTCAATTAGTTCACTAGCCTTGTCTATATCAATTTTACCCTCTTCAACCATTTTTAAAATTCTTTTAACTTCCTCTTTCATTTTATAATCCATCCTTTCTAAATATATTTAAAATAATATCAATTATTAATTTTTTTTCATCATATTTATAGCTTGCTCTGGAGAAATTTCACCTTTTTCAAGCATATCAATTATTTCCTTGTTACCTATTGAGGGTTTCTTTACCTCAGTATAACCAAGTGCTGCAACAACTTCATCTAGTTTAGCCCTCACAGTTGGATAGGATATACCTAACTCTTTTTCTACATCTTTAATATTACCTCTACACTTTAAAAAGACTTCCATAAAACTTAAGTGTTCTTCTCCTAAAAATTCAAACTTAGAGAATTCAAAGTCGTTTTCAATGACAGTGCCACATTTATTGCATTTCAGTTTAATAATTTTTAATTTCGAATTACATATAGGACATTTACTTATTACTTTATAACTCATGATCATTCTCTCCTTTTCTATATCTTTATTATATTATAAGGTTTCAAATAAATCAATAGTACAATTAATTATTTTAATAAAAATTCAAATATAAATTAAATTATTTAAGTTATGCATTAATTATTTTAATTTTGATGGGATAAAAGCATTAATGAATGTATCACAAATGTAATTGGATTACTTCAAAAAACACACCAAAGCATTAATAAGTCTGCACTCCTTTAAAAATATATACATTTAAAGGAGTGCAGAAATAAAAAACAAGTCCTACATTGTTAATGTGGACTTGTTTTTTATTTCTTTGATTTCTCAATTGAATCTGCAAGACATTCATCGATAACATCTTCACTAATTATATTTATAGTTTTATTATTCATACATTTCACTCTCCCTTCTTCATATTAATATTATCATATCTATGTTAATAGAGTATTAAGCTAATATTAAAATTTAAATTCGGGGAATAAGATAATGATACTCCCTATAATTCAATGGGGGCATGTGTAAATTTAGTTTCAAGAATCTCACTTAAAAATGTTGAACCTAAGATAAGTATTCCACCAATTATTTTTACTAAGGTTATTGCTTCTCCTAAAAATATTGAAGCGATAATTACGGCAGATATTGGGTCAATATAGATTAGAATAGCAATGGATTGTCCCTTTAGTTCTTTTATTGAGGAAAAATACATTAGGTAAGCAATTCCGGTATGAAGGACACCTACTATTAATATAAAGATCCAGACAGTAGAACTTATTTTATTTAAATTAAGATTTCCCCTATAAATAATGCTTGGTAAAAGCACTAATGCAGCTATAGATAGTTGGATTAGTGTTGTTTCAAATCCTGATAAATTCTTTATAAACTTATTCATTAGAATTATACTAGCATATAATATTGCTGCACTAAGACCATACATTATTCCAACTACATGATTGTAGGAGCCTGATATGCTAGTGCTTCCTACACTAACAATTAAGAATAGTCCAGACATGGCCGTAATAACACATAGAATTTTTGTAATTGTAATCTTTTCTTTAAGAACTACAGGTGCTAGCATTATTACAAATACAGGCGCAAAGTAGTAACTTAAAGTTGAGTTTGAGATAGTCGTATATTTATATGCCTGAAATAAAAGTATCCAGTTAAAACCAATAGCAACACCAGATAGGATGAGAAGTAATATATTTTCTTTAATTTCTTTAAACGATATTTTTTGTCTCATCATAAAACCAGCACAAAGTAAAAATAAACTACCTATTACAGCGCGAAGAAAAGCAATTTCTATAGAAGGTAAGTTTATATTCCTTACAAAAATCCCAATGCTCCCAAAGATTAGCATGGCACCAATAATTTTAAACTTGTCTTTCATTTGAATCCCCCTGACTAAATAATATTTCCTATAATTATAATGAGATTATTCGACAAAGTCAAACCCTTATTTTTATATTAAAAAAACAACTGTAGTATGTGTTCTCTAAAAAATATTTATAACAATTAATAACAATTAATAAATCAATTGAATATTAATGATAGTATAGTTAATTAACCAATAACATAGGACTGTAAAATATAAATGAGGAGGCATTGCTTATGGGTAAAATAATTGACTGGAAAAAGGAATATGATGATTACATTGAAGACAGTGAAGAAAATATAGATAATGAAGACAACGGATACGCTGAAAGCACTGAAGATATTGAAAAAGATTCTTTGTCAGTTATTCATCAATTCGTTAAAATCTATTATCGGGAGGAAGAACAAGATGAAAGGGAAATACATCCTTATGAAATAAATGGCTTTGAAGTAGGTTTAATTTCATATCTTAATCTTGTAGAAAAGGGTTTATTGCCATATGTAATTAAAAATATTAACGTTCTCGCAGTTAAAAAATTTGAAAGACTTACGAAATTGTTTCCGGAAGTAGCTATTCCACAAGAATTTTATAGCGGATTTCTGAAAGGGTTTTGTAGTGTATATAAAAAGTATATGTAGTTATTGAAGCAGTCAGAAAAGTGGATCCTATCACCAAGCTGATTGCTTCAAGTATTAATAATCAAAATTTTCTTTTAACATTTTTATTGAAATGGCATAGAATATAGTAGAATAAAATTTTAAGAAAGGGTAGGTATTTATGTATGCCAATGTTGCCAATATTAATGTTAGGTTCAGTAGGTCCATATGTAAAGAGACTTCAGATGAATTTAAACGGCCTAAGTCTTAATTACAATAATTTTGCAATGAATGGTGTTTTTGATATAAAAACAAGAAATGCAGTGCAAAATTTTCAGGATAGATTTAAATTAACAAGGGATGGAATTGTTGGACCTGTTACTTGGAATTATCTTATTGAAAATGTAAAATCAATACAAAGACAGTTAACTTTTAGAGGATATAATTCCGGATATCCTGACGGATGGTTTGGTAGTATTACAACAAATGCCGTAAGAAGATTTCAAAGAGATAATAATCTCAATCAGGAAGGAATTATAAATCCAAGGACAAGGCAAAAATTGTTTAACCCATTTCCGAAGGATAATTTTGAATATCGCCCAAGTTCAAATGATATAAGTTCACTAAATCCATATGTTGCATTACTTGCACGTAGATTCCTTGAACTAACCCGGGCTAATAACTTAGATGTCCGTATTTATAACGCATTTAGAAGTTGGGATGAACAAGATAGGACATTTGCGCAGGGTAGAACGTTGCCAGGGGATGTAGTTACAAATGCCAGAGGGGGTGACTCTTATCATAACTGGGGATTAGCTTTTGATGCTGCACCCTATGAAAATGGTCAAATTTCAAATGACACAAAAAAATATGCAAAAATGGGCCAGTTAGGACAGCAAGTTGGTCTGGAGTGGGGTGGAACTTTCAAAAGCATTGTTGATTTACCACATTTTCAATATACATTTGGGTTCAACACTTGGAGCCTTCTTAATGGTGCAAGACCACCCATCTAATACTTAATTCTTCTATAAAAGGGACACAAGTTTAAACTTTAAAAGTTACAAAACCTATAATAATAAAGAGCTTTTCAATATGAAGAGTTCTTTATTATTTTTTGAGATGGATGGAATAAATAATGCATAGGAAAATAAAGGGATTTAATTATTCTAGTAGAATTAGTTAAAACATTGAATGTTATTTAAATAATGGAGGAACTCAAAATATGAGAAGGATAATATTGGTAGTATTAAGTGGTTTTATTATAATAGCTGCAATGTTTTTAATATCCTGTGGAAATAAAAAAATAAGAAATGAAAAAGAATTATTTACTGCAATTCAAAATAACGATATAAAATCTGTGAAAAAAACAATTAAAAAGGGTGTAGATATTAATGCTAAAGATAATGATTGTGAAACGCCACTGGAAAAAGCAGTTAAAGAAGATAATAAAAATATAGCTGAACTTTTGATTAGTAAAGGTGCTGATTTAAACACTATGGATGCTCAAAAAAGCACTCCTTTATCAGTGATTAGAAGTGAATCAATGATGAATTTGTTATTAAATAAGGGTGCACATTCTGATACTATGGTTTTCGCAGGAGATGGTGAAACTGATGAAACGGCAATAGAAGTAGCAAGATTTGCACTACTAATAAAATAGACACATTAGCATGATAGCTATGTTATAATATTAATATAAAATAGTCTTCTTGGAAATATAGTTAAATTTGTATTATTTGCTTAAAGGAGGAGTTATAATGTTATACAGAAAATTTGGATTGACAAATGAGATGGTCTCAACTTTGGGGTTTGGATGTATGAGGCTTCCACTTCTTCCCGGAGGAGACCCAACTAAAATAGATTACGATAAATCAATTAAATTAGTTCGATATGCAATCGATCAAGGTGTTAATTATGTAGATACTGCATATCCTTACCATGGAACAGGCATGCATAAAGGTGGGGCCAGTGAACCGTTTGTAGCAAAAGCATTAAAAGATGGATATAGAGATAAGGTGAAACTTGCTACAAAACTACCTAGTTGGCTTATAAAAACAAGAGAAGATATGGATAAATACTTAAATGAACAATTGAAGCGACTTGAGACTGATAGCATAGATTTTTACTTAGTTCATGCTCTTAATGCTGGTGTTTGGGCTACTCTAAAGAAAGCTGGAATTTCTGAATTTTTAGATCAAGCTATAAAAGATGGAAGAATAAAGCACGCAGGATTTTCATTCCATGATAAACTAGAAATCTTTAAAGAAATAGTGGATTATTACGATTGGTCATTTTGCCAAATTCAATACAACTATTTAGATGAGAGTTTTCAGGCTGGAACGGAAGGTTTAAAGTATGCTGCCCAAAAGGGTTTGGGAATTACAATTATGGAACCACTTAGAGGAGGTAAGCTCGCATCTAATCTTCCAGAGGAGGCTCTTAATGTTTTTGAT
>Ga0209430_1000978_pt1 | contig 23470 bp, 25 predicted proteins | sample BarGraIncub1133A_FD_184504 | JGI IMG/M metagenome (GOLD analysis project Ga0209430, IMG submission 184504) | Arctic peat soil microbial communities from Barrow, Alaska - Barrow Graham LP Incubations 11-33A (SPAdes) (version 2) | ecosystem: Environmental > Terrestrial > Soil > Wetlands > Peat... | reverse complement strand
GCACTTTGTGAATATACAAGGGATGACAAAAATATCCGTATTGGCGAAGTTTTAATCACGTATAATCCCGTGGAAAATCTTCATTCAATTATTCACCTAAACTGATTGCGGATATTTTGCGAGACCCCGGCTAACATATCTCATAATGAGATATGTGTACTCATTTTATGCCATTTAAGCTAAATAAATACGACATGATATTATAAGTCTCCACTTTTTTTGTTCGCTAACTCCCAGCCCCCGGTGCATTTTTGCTCCCAAATTAGCCTCTTGGCTTTTGGTTTCAGCTTATAGAGATCATCTACCAGCCAACCTGTTTTCTGTATTTTTGCATTTTTGTTTCAGGCAATCATCCTGTGGATTGACTGCTACTTTCGCCTGATTCAAGTTGGATTGCCGGTCAGTTCCCCACATTAACACAGCCTCAGAAGATAATTTATTCCGATGCCTCTGCAAACACAAAGTGAAGACCTGCAACTGTTGACAATCTAAAATAATATCATGGTTTAACTGGTGTAACCCTTCCGAAGGCACTATTTTTAAGTATCAGGAATGTTGCGTTTATATAAAATATCTACAAAGATTTATTCTTAGATGGAAGGAATCCCGCCAATGAATTTTCTCGGCATATCCTCCCTCTCTTCGATCAGTCCGGTATTCCAATTCCTTCATTGCCACCCTTCATCAGAATAGTCATCATGCAGAATTTTTTAAAACTTAAAAACAACATTATGACAACTTTTGAAAAACATTACATCGGAAAAGGAACACAAGTAGAAAACCTTGACATCATTAAGATCGTGTTACTAGTTGAAGGACTTGAAAAAGCAGTGTTTGAAAAGAACGGAGTAAAGTACATCTCTTTTGAAGTGGCTAAATTGCGCGGAGAAGACAAATTCGGCAGAACCCACACTTGTTATTATCAGACCAAAGTTTCTTCAGCCATCCCAACACAGGACGAAGCTGCTGAGAAACAAAAGAAAGCTTCCAAAAAGAACTCAAAAAAGGAAACGGCTGGAGCAGAAGATGACCTTCCTTTTTAGCTGAAAACACAAAGAAAGCCGAAAGGCTTTTTTTGTGTCGTAAAATTCTTTTAACCCATAAAGATCCATATATAGAACTGTCCTTTCTGCCATTATTTATGTTCGTGTTCTTTACTGAAAGTTTCACAAAACTAAAATCTAAATGTGATGAGCAGTGAAAATAACGTGACGGAATACAACGAAAAACAAAAAACAGTCCTTCAATGGATCGAATCAGGATGCGATTATCTTCAGGGAACCATGCTCTATGGACAATTCGGGAAAAACATCTTCCTCAGAACAGATTTCCACAGTAAACAGCGTAAATATGCAACCAAGATTATTTACGAGTTATGCAAATCGGTAGGTCTGGATTATGCACAGTTGCAAAAAAAAACCGGATTCAGATCGTCAAGAAATCGCTGATCAAAGAGACCTGGTTGATCTGTTCTGCGATTATTACAAGCAGCATCCCTGCCGGGATTTGTTTTATTATCGGGATCGGTACGGAGATCATCGTCAGCCCAATGTGAAAAACTCGAAGCAATACAATGAACAGGCCATTGAACGTCTTGAAAAGCGAGGTTGGAGAGTATTTGCCAAAGTTCATAAGGGCATGGAGCCTCCGCAGCATGATAAATATTTGCTGTGGCTGAATATCCTAAAAGGCAATGATACCCGATATCCAAAATTTATAATAAATGGCCGGAACTGTAAGTTCACCATCATTTCGATGAATAATACCAAGGTAATTGAAAAGGAAGGGAAATTTGCCAAGGATAAATTATCAGAACGAAGGGATTCGATACTGCCGGAGGAGGCAACACATTTTGGGGATACGGTGGATAAACGCTTCTGGATCAAATATGGAACTATTCTTTACAAAGCTGGTGGTTCAACTTTCGTAAGCCCGAGGATATAAAGACAGAATCCTTGCCTGATCTTCGGTGTTTTATAGTAAATTAGCAGGGAAATATAAACGCAATCCGAATTTCGCCTATACCGCTAATAATTATTTGGATAGGCGAAACAAGTGTAGCATGTATAAATGGGTTATGCCTCATTGTAAGTGCGATATACGAACGCCGAAGAACCAACAGAGCCTTCGAACATTGATGTATTAAAGACTATGCATATATGAGTGAATTAACACATTGGAGACGAGTTGACTATAGATTGGTAAGCTTGGATTTGACAATTCAAGGTTTAAATAATTCTATTGAAGTTCTCAAAAATAATTTTAAAGAAATACATTGGTATGATGGAGATTGGTTTTTAGAAGAAAGTGAGCCTATTTATGGTTTAGCATTTATTGCATTTCAAAATTATATCAATGGAAGTATTAAAGATGTAGTTGGTCAAATATTTGAAAAAGTAAATTTTTATAAACTTGAACCCAATGTAGAAGGATATTCAAAATCGAAAATTGAATTAATAATTGGACTTGCTAATTATGCCAAACATAAAGATGATGGCATACCTCACAAAGGAACTAAAGAAATATTGGAATGCTTTAATTTAGATTATCAAGATATTTTATATTTAGATAAATCGGTAATTTTTCAGGGTCTCTCTATACTAAATAAGGATTGGAATTTATTACAAATTAAAGAACTTGTTACTAATTGGAGAGAAATGATTTGGACACGCAATATTGAAATTTTAAAATAATACCTATATCCTATTTAAATGAAATTTTGGCCATACACATATGAACCCGACAAGAGCATTGAAGTTTATAAACAAACAGAAAAACACTTCAATGAAAATCCCGAAGTAAAAAAACAAATTGAAGAATTAGGATGGATTTATCATACCATTGGTATAATTATTCCTCAGAACTTTGAAAATTTTTGGTCAGGTCATTTTTTCCCATTTATCGAATCATGGGAGGAATTGCAGGTTTCGTTTAATTTGGTTTGTTTCGGTTTGTATAAACAGGCTTTTGTTTCGCTAAGAAGTGGTTTAGAATTGGGTTTACTTTCTGTTTATTACAACATAAACGATGATGGACATAACGCAGTGAAGGACTGGTTAAATTCGAAAAATATTAGAGATGCAAACACTCCAAATGCAGACAAAATCTGGAAAATACTGTTGTCAAATGAAAACATCAAAAAGTTTAATGATAAACATAATTTAAGAGAAACGTTTGATAATCTTGGCTATCTGCACAACTACGTTCATACTAAAGGTGCGAAACATTCAAATAGAATGGGATTGCTAAAAAGCAATTGTCAAACTTTTGAATCTAAACTAATTGATAAGTGGCTAACAAGTTATGCAGATATTATTTCTCTTGTTTGTTCGTTGCATTTACTTAAATATCCAATAGCAGTAATTCGTTTTGATTACAGTAAGAAATTCGGAATTGATATTCCGAGCTTTGGAGGTTTGGAAGAATTCAATATTGATAAGTTTACAAAAATATTACCCAATCAATATTTAACCGACATTGAAGCAATAGCAAATGAAGATCCCACAACACAGCAGACAATAAAAGAAATTAGTTCTTTACCTGATATGTCAGAGTTGCAACTCGAAGAGCAAATAATAAACTTGGAAAAATCCTTAATTGAAGGAGCAGGATTTACAAAGTGGTTAGAGAATCAAGAACGGTGGCTTAAATCATTTGGACAATGTGAGTTTGATGAGAAAATGAAAAAAAGAATTGAGTTACTCAGAATATGGGCGACTGAGAATGGATTTTTAGATTCAAAATTAAAAAGATTAGGATGGAAAATTTAATTTCAACATTTCACCGCCACATAACCGACAGACCAGCGGACGACAGAAAAACCACCGAAGGCATAACGGCAAGCTACCCGCCCTACGTATAGCGAGACGTTACCAGCAAGGCTAAACAAAAAACACAATGCAAGAAAAGAGACAAATATCGACAGTAACTCGACAGCAAATTGCAGACGAAATGCAACTTACTAAGCTTTGGTATCACGGCAGACAAAGTGAGCCTAATTTTTGGGGACGTATTTTTGACTTAAAAAGCCTCCCTTCAAGAGACAGCAGATATTCAAACGCATATGATGATATTTACCAACATATGGAAAATAATACTGACTGGGATTATAATTGGTTTTATTTAGACCCAAGGATAAATATGCTTCATTGCGAAGACTGTCTATACTTGAAATTTTTAGCAGAAACTTTACATCCATTGTTGAGAACCAGTCAAGAAGTATCACAACTCGTAGAAATTTACAATAAACATTTAAGTGCTGACGGTTTTGAAATTACACCGACAGACGAAATTTCGGGGAACCCAATTTTTTCAGGAAGACAAATCCTTATTGGTCAAGAACAATTGACAGCAATAAAAGCTGAAATCAAAAAGTATCTAGACACTTCCTATGTAAACAGTAAAATCACGATAATGAATGAGGCTGTTTACAAAGACACGGATATTGCGATTGGGACAGCAAAGGAATTGCTTGAAACAACTTGTAAATCTATTCTAAAGCAACGGGGACTGACAGTTAATTCAGATTTGACACTTCCTCAATTACTAAAGGAAACGACTGCAATTTTAGACTTTAGGCCAAAAGAAGCAGAAGACCCAGAGAAAGCTGAAAAGTCAATTAAACAAATGCTTGGAGGAATAGCTTCAATTGTTCACGGTGCTGCCGAACTTAGAAACGGTTATGGAACTGGACATGGAAAGGATGCTGACTTCAAGGGTCTTGAAACAAAATATGCAAAATTATTTGTAGGTGTAATTTCAGAAATTGCAATTCTCTATTTAGCAACAAATGGAGAGACGGCAGAACTTGTAGAAATGTGAGAATAAACGAAGGATTAAGCACTGCTGGTAGTAGAAAGCTACGCGACGGGTTTCAATGCTTCATTGATAGGAAATTAGCAATTTGAAATGCAATACTTCGCAGGAAGTTTATCGTAAAACTCCTCCCTAAGTTTAGCGAGACGTTATATTTCTCATTCAAAAAAGCATATCAAATTCCGATGTTACTCTTTTCCGACAACTCAAAAGGATTCATAACTCAAAATCCATTGGAGTTCAGAGCACTACGATAAACTGTTTATCGGATCAAATCAATACCAAACTGCGAGGTTCCTAGTTCCTTCGCGGCTGATTGTGTAAGAGCCCCTTCATACTTATTTTTATTAAAATCCACACAAAGAAACCATTGAATTTATCGGCTAAGGACTACGTCTAAACAAAAATTTTCCCGGTATTTTTCTCCCATTCTGTCCTAAAAATCTTCCAGTTGCTTTTTGTTTACCGAAAAATTCAACAGTAAAATGTGCATGAATTTTTTAAAAACTATCGTATGAAAACTTACACTTTAAAATCAGCTGCAAAGAATCAGGAAACTAACACAGTTTGGGACTTATTCATTGAATATCTGGAAACAGTTTATTTCGAGGGCGCTGCTGATGAACTTAACAAAGAATTGCTTGAGTTCGAATATGAATCCTATAAAAGTTGTTACAGAAAATAACTATAACAGCTACTGCTACAAGAGGCGAAAAGCCTCTTTTTTTATGCTCTTTTCTTCGTAGAATAGTCAGAAGGGGTTCTCTCTCCTACAATTTTGTGCAAAGGTATTTACGCATTCCGGAAAAGTCAAGGCTTTGGGTTTCCCTGAACTAAATTACCGAAACAACGCCGAAGGCGCTAGTTCAGTTTTTCGTGCCTCAAAACTGACATTCGGCCATTGACAAGAATCCGGTCTGCTCAATGGGTATTTGGCTCAAAATTAACAGGAGAGCCAGCCTACAAAAATCCACAGGGCAGTGGTGAAATCAAATGAAGTTTTTCGAGAATGTTAGAACGTTGGATGAATTACGCAAGGAATACCGTCGCCTTGCAATGATTTATCATCCAGACAAAGGTGGTGACACTGTGATGATGCAGATGCTAAACGACCAGTATGAACGGTTGTCAAGAAAGCTGATCAACGGCAATGCTGATTTTTCGGAAGCCAGGAAAGAATATGAACAGCAGGTTTCGGAAGAAATGCGCCAACGGTTAGACCGGATCATCTGCTTACCAGGCATTGTTATCGAATTGATTGGTTCATGGATATGGATTACTGGCAACACGTTTTCACTAAGGGAAACATTGAAAGGGAAGGATACAAATTTTCCCATCCAAAGACGGCCTGGTACTGGCACAAAGGGGAATATTTCAAGAAATCCGGCAAACTGATGTCAATGGACGATATGAGGGATGTCTGGGGCTCTGAAAAAGTGGAATCTCAATCAAAAGCAAATTACGTTAACTAAACTAACAGGCGTGCCAGATGCCTATACAAGTCCTGAGGGCACAGGCAATTTACTATGTATAACACTTACAAAAACGATCCGAGAATGATCACAGCCAAGTTTTCTTCAGCTTGTTCAAAATGTGGCTCAACAATTAAAAAAGGCATAAGCATTTATTATTGGCCGTCAGACAGAAAGGTGTATTGTGAAAAATGTGGTGAAATTCCATATCAGCAATTCCGATCAGCAGCAGCCGACGAAGACATGATGAATGGTAATGGTCCATGTGCTTACTGAAAAAGGAAAGAGGCTTCGCCTCTTTTTTGGTCGCTAACCTGGAATCGCCAGGACATTTGCTTCCCTAAAATAGAGCAGAATTACAACGAAGATTACAGGCAGAACAAAGCCCTTGCGATTGCAGAACGTCCGGCTCACTCATATCAAGCGCACGTCGTTCCCGCTATCCTGAATAAGGGATAGCTGCACTCCGCGCTAATTCACTCGTTCACCAAACAATCTTCATCGTCACACGTGTAAGTTCTGAATGATCGGACTGAAATGCCGTTCATTCAGAACACACACCTTTCCCCTCCCAGGACTGACACACTACGCACAAAAAACATTTGATTCATTTCGCTCACCTGATTTGGCAATCCATTCATTCATTTCCCTTCATTATCATTCCGGTCATTCGTATCAGGTTCATGCCAAATTTGTTCGGTCACTTATCAAACGAAACCCCTTTCCCTTCGCTTAATTTCGCCAACGCAATGGAAACCCAATCAAACAGCACATCCTTCGGATCAGCTATCTGATTTTATATGGAATCAACACATCAGCTTTCTGCTAAATTTTGTTTCCTCTCCTTCCATGCGATCAAAAAAATTTAACATTTATCCTGATAAGTTGATGAGCGTTTAGAGTGCTTCGCAACAAGGACTCCTTCGGTTTATGGACCAGTTGTAGGACGGAATTGCATAGGTAAGGACTGATTCTGATATTCACTGTGGTGGCTACTGTGTGGCTGTGTGGAGCGTCATATATCCGCATTTTCTGCCTGAAAGCATAGGGCACGCTCGGGTGTAACAACAACAGAATCAAATCCATTTTCGGATTTGATTCTGTTGTTGCTTTATTTTCAGGTTTTTGTATAGAAATAATCCAGAAAAATTATTTTATCTATGAGTGTCACAACTTTTTTCTATCAAGAAAAAAGTTGGCAAAAAAGAACTTGCGCCAGCCGTTCTGCAAACATCTGAAAAATTCAGGAACCCGCTTTGCGCCTAATTTTTTTCACGCTTTCTTTTCTCTCGCTTTTTTAGACAAGGCACCAGAGAGAAAAGAACCAAAAGAGAATGTCAGAATAAGTGAATTTCGCGATGTTTCTTTAGGCAACGCCTTAAAAAGTAATACGGTTCTTGTTAAGATATTCCGTTACTTCTAATCTGTCTGCTTCAATAACTGAGAAAGGTATTCCCATACAATGGCTCCTTGGGTTTAATTCAAAGCATCGCTTATATTTTTTCCCACTATCGCAAAAGCAGAGATCATTTCTCATTAATCGTGAAGTACCACTAACCAGATTCAATCTTGATCGAACCGCTTCTTCAGTCGAAAGGCTAAAAATATCCATGTATCCTTCAATTATTCCTTTCGCACCATGTGAATATTCTCCATTTACATAGCTTTTATCTCGAAGTTTAATGACATGGTTTGCAAGAAAGTCATGAACAAACCTATCTAGCCATTTCAGCAGTGAAATTGGGCTGCCAAGTTCCTTGAACATGATTGCATTCGTTGATAAACAACAAAGGCCATTTTTATTATGCCAATCTTCATGTTTCTCTATCTTTCCGGTTGTTTCAAATAAAGAAGGCAACTCATAAGGAAAGTTTAATGGAATAAAAATGAGAATACCATAAGTATCCCAACAATAACCATCTGCATCATATACATCAAAATATCCACATATCTTCCAACCGTCACCTTGCCGTTCAGGCGGAAATAGTTTTTTATATTTTGTAGATACCTCAATATATTCTAACATTATTAGTTCTTCGGTAACCATGGTTTATGAACAACTGTGCTTTTAAGTGCATCTAAATTTGGTTCCCTTTTTACAGGAGGTAGAGTATTATCCGTTGCTAAGTGACAAGGGAAACGGCTACCTAAATGTTTTTCCCATTCTTTGCACGCTTCCTTCTCATTCGTATTATTTACAGCATTATTAGCAGATATAATCAAGGCATTAAGAGCGTTCTTAAAATATTGCTTATCTGTTTCACTTGTAGAAGCAAACAGATCTTCCCCAACGGGTGAAGTTGGTCTAGGACATTTGAATCCGTTTCCATTTAAATAATTTCTAATATTGATAAGAGTTTCAAGTAAAGCAATGTCGTCACGGTCATCAACTGCAAAATTATTTGCTACAAGTATAGTCATGATAATTCCACAAGGCATTTCCTTTTTTTTCATATCTGCCCATGCTTTCATATATCGCACAAGCCGCCTTAATTGACAATCTTTTTTGCGAATATCAGTTAACCATTTTGAATAAGGTTCCGCATATTTCAACGATTCGTATATGTATGCCTTTTGAAATCCTGATTTTGTTTTTTCTTCAAACCATGCTATAAACTCAACGGGGTTACTTAGCAACCAACCCCTTACTGTTTCTGCTAAATCAGGTGAATCAATATTGGCAGCATAATAAATTGGAATATCAATATGAAAGCCCATCTTATATTGAACTCTTACACAAGTCGGTTTATCTTTAACTTCTTCATAATCATTATTCTTATCAACAGCTCGAATAACCCAATTGTGAAAAATCTGCGGTACAGGTCTTTCATTTTGGGATTGATTTCCTTGAAAGTAAACACCATCATCTAAATCAAAATCCTCAATAATCGGTTTTATTATGGTATCCATTACAAATGAACCCTGACTTTGAAAATATATTTCAAGCTGTCTGCGTTCCTCTGGTGGTATCAATTTGTAATTTGCAGCCATTCTTACTCTCAAAGAATCTCTGAATTGAATGAGAGCATCTCTCTTTTCATCAGTTAATTTAATAGCACCATTATAGTGCATAAAAAGTTGGTGACAGTTTGCCATTGTTATTTGATTTTATATGTTTTATATGTTTGAAAAAATTTAGCAATTTCGTTATCTTTACTAGCCAAGGTGCCCCTATCATTTCCCTTACCTTTAATTAGTCGAATAGCATCAATTGTTGCAACATCTAGTTGAACCAAGTGTTGTTGCTCAGCAGAAATGGCTTCAGAAGGAATTCTTGTATATTCGATTGGTATTCCGGTTAGTTGATGAAGTTTAGATAGAAGATAATCAGTAAAACTACTTTGACCTATCAATGAAGTTTCAAACAAATCATTTCGCCATTGAATAAAAGACCTATTACGTTTTAATCCAGTGGGTTTTCCTGCAGTATTATTCAAACTGCTTACTGATAATATTTGTATTCCGTCATATTCCTTTTTGTCACCAACAAAATAAGTTAGTGCTTCAATCAATCCGATTAACGATGGATTGTTTGCCCATACACCACCATCAATAAATTGTTTGTAGTCGTAAAAATCGATCTCAGCCAAAGGAAAATATGTAGGTGCTGCGGATGTTGCTAACGCCACATCTATATATTTTGCCAGGTTATCTCTTGATAAGCCACCTTCCTTATGGTCGAATTTAAAAATCCAAGGTCTGGCATCAGTATATGAATATGCAGGAATGCATAGTAGGTTATTGCTTTCAGCAATAATCCTTTCATCAAAAATTTCTCTCAATACTTTCTTTAAAGGTTCATCGCTAAATTTCCCTTTCAAGATTGTCTGTTTGAGCAGACCTGTAAGTTTACTTTGTTTAGGAAAAATATCTTTTCCGTGTTCAGAATATATTTTTGAAATTTCTGTTGCTGGAATTTTTAGCGATAGACCTAATGCAATCAATCCCCCCGTAGAGGTTCCGCAGAGCATATCAAAGTAATCGGAGCAACCACCACCATATTTCTTTTCTAAATGTTCTAAAATGGTAGAGGAGTAAAGTCCCTTTATTCCGCCGCCATCTATTGATAAGATTTTAAACTTCATCTTATTTCCGTTTTTTTTAGTATTTGATACAATTATCCTTTTGGAGGGTAATTGTCATTTCCATAGGAATTTTTTTCTCTTATTTTTCCATCGGATTTATGAATTACCAATTCTGATTGATGATTTATAGCGATTCCCCTGGCAATTTTAATTGCCTCAGATTGTGTTTCAACAACCTTGGTTGCTTTCTCATTTTTCTCACCTTTCACAGCCCATTTGCCTGCATGAGGCACTACATGTTGATTATTTTTAGCCATTTTTTTTTATTTATTTTTATGCAGAAAACATCCCTACGTATATATATGCTAAGAATTAAATTATTTTTGCCATAGGTGACAATTTTTTTCAGAACTTAGCATACTATTATAGAAGCCATAATGAATCTTGCAGAAGCTATAGAGTCAGTTGACTTGAATGAAATCATAGACAGTATGAATGCCTATGCTATAAGTCGGTTAAAATCTGTTGGAGTTAAAAATTTCAATGGAAGAGAACCTATTGATTTCGTTGGTGACCTTATTTTAAAGGTCATGGAAGGTAAGAGAGATTGGAGCAAAGCTCAATGCCCTTTTAAAGAATTTCTATTTGGTTGCCTTAAAAGTGAAATCCAGAATTTTTTCACGACAACCAAAAACTTAAACACTGACGAACTACCAGCAATTCCTTCAAATGTAAGCTCAGAAAGCTCAATTGAAATTGAAAAAAAGAGAGCACAAATCTCAGATTTACTCGAAAAAGAAGGCGCAGATGATGATGAACTTACTGTTTTTGAATATTGGATGGACGGCATTTACAAACCCAGGGACATTGCAAAAGATTTAGGTGTAGAAGCAAAGGAGATTTATAAAATCATTAAAAGGATTGAACGACGTTTACCAAAAATTCAAATGCAAGCAATAAATATTATATGAGCAACGATTTCGAAAATAAAATAGATGATGCCTTGTTCAACTTCTACTTAGAAGCAGACAAAGACACTATTGGTGGTTTGTTAGAGGAAAATATTCAGAATTTGGATGAATATGCTAAAAAGAAAAAACAAATAATCTTTTTAGCCAAAGCCACTTTAAACAAAAAACATAACGAATACTTATTGCAGTTAGCAAATAAGTTTCAAGAAGCTGTTCTGTCTAATGTTGAAAAGCCCATCGCAATTTTAAAACAATTAATTCAAGGTAATAATTCACTCGCTTTATACAAAAACCTTGATAAACTTTCTAAAGAAGACATTATTGAAATCATCAAGGATAATAACCTTGTTGAACTTTTAGAACAATTAGATGAAAATGAAAAGAAGCACTAATGCCTATACAATAGCTCAGAACCTTTTATCAAACTGTGGATTGGAAGAAATCACGGATTTGCCCATGGACTTATTTGTTTCAGGATTGGATGCAATGCTAATAGAAGAAGTTCTCAATAATTGTGACGGAAAAATAATTTTTGGTAAGAGCAAGGCAGTAATTAAAGTTAATTCTCATATTCAATTTCCAGAGAGAAAGCGTTTTGTAGTAGCTCATGAAATTGGACATTTGTTAATGCACAAAAATATGCAATTGCCTGATGACACTTTCTCAAATTTCAACATCATTGCAGGAATGGAAAAGGCATTAAAGAACGGTAAACAAGAGCTAGAAGCAAATGAATTTGCGAGTGAGCTCTTAATGCCTGAAAAATTATTTCTCAAGGAAACTTCAGGTAAAAAGTTTTCACCTTTACTTATTAAGCAACTTGCAATGAGATTCAATACCAGCCTGACTGCTACGGTGTTCAGATATTTGCAATTTGACCTTCATCCAATTTGTCTTGTATTTATTGAAAATGGTAAAGTTAAATATTGGAAAAAGTCAGATGATCTCAAAGTTTGGTTTGGTGGCTACAATCGTTTAGCACCACCAGCGGACTCTGTTGCTATGGAATATATTCAAATGGATTATGGATTTATTTACAATCTTGAAGAAAAAACACAAGTAATAAATAAATCAACTTGGTTTAATCTAGGGAATTACGATGACGAAGACTCTGAATTTTATGAATATTGTATTCCTACAAAACGATACAAAACGATACTGAGCATTATATGGGAGGACTAGACTAACACATAAGCACAAATATTTGCAAGATTCATTAACAAATTACTGTATCGATAGTTGTCTGCTATAAAATCCTAATTTCAGCCACCAATAAAACATAAAAAATATTTTCCCGAAACCTCTCATGCTTCGGGTTTCATTTTTATGGCTCAACTAACCACCTAGAGGGTTCTCTCTCCTACAATTTCTCGTCAAAGGTATTGATCGCATTCCGGAAAAGTCAAGGCTTTGGGTTTTACTGAACTAAATTACCGAAACAACGCCGAAGGCGCTAGTTCAGTTTTTCGTGCCTCAAAACTGACATTCGGCCATTGACAAGAATCCGGTCTGCTCATGTACTGGTTGGCTCAAAATTAACAGGCGAGCCAGAAGCCGAAATAAATCCGCCGGGCAAGCGGTGAAATTACATGAAGTTTTTCGAGAATATCAAAACGTTGGATGAATTACGCAAGGAATACCGTCGCCTTGCTTTTCTGTATCATCCGGACAAAGGTGGCGACACGGCCATCATGCAGGTAATCAATGATCAGTACGACCGGCTGTCCAAAAAGCTGATCAACAGTAACGAAACCTTTTCGGAAGGGAGGAAAGAATACGAACAGCAAGTTTCGGAAGAAATGCGCCAACGGTTAGACCGGATCATCTGCTTACCAGGCATTGTTATCGAATTGATTGGTTCATGGATCTGGATTACTGGCAACACGTTTTCACTAAGGGAAACATTGAAAGTTGAAGGATACAAATTTTCCCATCCAAAGACAGCCTGGTACTGGCACAAAGGGGAATACTTCAAGAAGTCCGGCAAACTCATGTCAATGGACGATATGCGAGATGCCTGGGGTTCTGAAAAAGTGGAATCAAAGTATGCAAATCAGGGAAATTTTATTCAGTAACAAATCAGGCGAGCCAGATGCCTATAAAAGTCCGGAGGGCACCGGCAAATAACTATGTCATATTCAAATGATCCAAGAATGATTACAGCCAAGTTTACTTCAGCCTGTTCTAATGTAGTTGTAGCATCAAAAAAGGTACAAGCATTTATTATTGGCCATCCGACCGAAAGGTATATTGTGAAAAATGTGGTGAAGGTCCGTATAGGCAATTTAGATCAGCAGCATCCGATGAAGATATGATGAATGGTCCATGTGCATACTGAAAGGAAAAGAGGCTTATGCCACTTTTTTAGTCGGGAAACCTACTTCTAAGCATACTTATGGTTAAAATTGATTATTTGCATTTGGGTTCACATTACCTGAAGAAAGAAATTGTATTTCGCCTTAACTGGTTTTGTGACAAATTGCACTGGCATCTTGTTGATAATCTTTTAAAATGAATTTATGGAACATAGATAAATAAAAAAAAGTACTATATATTTGTTGCTACATGCTAGTTGGCTACAAGTGTAGCGTACGACACAACAGGGAATACGAAAATAAAAAATAATCATAGTGGACTTAAATTTAAATCTTAGAATTGAAATCCTTGAGTATTCGTTAATACTTGAAAATGTTATAAATGATTTATTGCTGCTTAATCTTGGAATATTCGATGGTGGCAAAGAAACACGATTATTTGGCAATAAAGCAAGCATATCTTTTAAAAACAAAATCGACCTCTTGTATGATATTAATGTTATAAATAAAGAGGAGAATTCAGAATTAGAACTCTTAATGATTTTTCGAAATAAATTTCTACACGATATTAATTGTAATTCTTTCCTAAGAGCAATAGACCAGTTAGATAATGGAATAAAAAACAGATTTAAAATATTTTTAAATGAAGAAGAAAATCTTTCCGATGAATCCGCTTATAGGATTGCTTGTTCAAGATTATTTCTGAAAAATATTTCAACTATAAAAAACAAAGTAAAAGAATACGAATTGAAAATGGAAGATAGACATAAATTATTTCAGTCTCAAAACAATCAAATAATTAAATATATAGATGTGATTTTTGATTTGGTAAATGACATTTATCTAATTATTGAAAATTCAGAACTTGAAGATGAAAAAGTAAGAAATTTAAGCGAAGAAATTAATTTGAAATTGGAGAGTGTACTTCACAAATTGAATAGTGAAGATGAAATAAAAGTTGAACTTGAAAATTTTCTTGGTTCTCCCGAAAAATTTAAGAACTTCTTTGGTATTGTAAAAAGCTAACACTCTTCAATACTAAATTGGATTGACTTTTAAAACAATTGACTTTTAAAAATTCTTAAAGAAATATATGAGCTCCTTCAATAAAATAAGATCTCAATTTAATCAATTCATCAGAACATTAAAGCCTGATGAAATAACTCCTTATGAAATAAAATTAATCAACCTTATTTCAGATAATTTTGATTCAATTGCAAGTATAGGAACAGCAGCGGGGAAAAGAGCTTCATTAATTAATGATTTAATAAATCAAAATCGAAACACAGTTAGTCAAGATCTAATAAAAGGTGAAGAATCACCAACTACCAGTAATTCAAACATTATTAAATTAAATGCATTAGAAGTTGAAAATTTCAGAGGTTTTGCAAGTAAAGAAACTTTTCAGCTAGACAAACCAAAGATACTGGTATACGGACCTAATGGAAGCGGAAAAACAAGTTTTTGTGAAGCACTTGAATTTTCGTTACTAGGCTATTTGAGCGAAGCCGAAGCAAAACGAATAGATGTAAAACAATATATAACCAACGTTTATACTCAAAAATATACGCAACCATTATTTACTGGTACAAATTCGGAAGGTGAAATTGTAAATATATCAACTAACCCAGATAGATATTATTTTTGCTTTATAGAAAAAAACAGAATAATCGATTTTGCCCGTTATTCTACCAAAACACAAGGCCAGCAAGAAAACTTATTAGCAACACTTTTCGGACTAGATGAATTTTATTCATTTGTAAATGGATTTACAGAGAACATTTCAGGAAAAATTCCTATTGAATTCTTAAAACAAAAAGAATTAGATAAAAAAACAATTGAAATTACTGGACAAAAACAAAACATAGAATATTCCACAATGAAAATTGCTGAGCTAGAAGTGCAAAAAAAGACAATTTCAGTAAACAGTAAGTTAAATAAAACATTTGAGGAATTAGATTTAAGTGTCAATGGTGCCCAAAATCAAAAAGGAAGAATTGCCCTGATTGATGAAGAATTGCAAAAGCCACAGAGTAAATTATTTCAGCATTCATCGACTAAAGATTTATTCGATTCTATTTTAAACATTGAGAAGATAATTGCCCTTTTTGAAGCAAACAACATACAATTTGAAAAGGAAAAGGACAAAATTAGTTTTAGAGCAATTTTCCAATTAGTTCAGAACCTTGAAAAAACCATAACAGATAAATGTCCTGTGTGTGAAACTCCAATCGAACAAACAAATATTAATCCATACGACAATGCTCGTATTAAATTAAAAGAACTGGAAGGCATTGCGGAAATTGAACTTAATCGTGATTCTTCTTGGAATAATCTTGTTGCAGATGTTTATTCATTTTCAACAGAGTTCGAGAACAGAAAAAAAAGTTCTACCGAATTGCAATTAGAACTTCCTATTAATATACCTGAACAACTTAAAGAATTTCAAAAAGAAAAGTCAGAAAGCAAAAAATACATTCAAGATTTAAACGAATTTTTTGAAAGTATTAAACAGCAGAAAGAATCAATTACTACTTTAGAACAAAAAATTAACGACAGTAACGCTAAGATAAACAAACATTTAGAAACCGTTAAAGAACTCCAGACTGAAAAAATTATCCTATTGGCTATAAAAAAACAGATTGATGATGTAAAGGCGAGTATAAAATCTCATCAAGAAATTATTGATGCTGCAATAAAAGCGGTATCAGAATTTGATAATAGCAACAAGGCATTAATTGATGAAATAGCAAAAGAAAAACTAATTATTGAAGACAATAAAAAGTTTGTTGATGGCTACAATTTGCTTCTGCAAAAACTAAACAGATACAAAAGAGAACTTCCTTTATCACTAGTCATAAATCTGAATGAGCTTACTAAAGAATTTTACAATTTCATGAATAAAGACGACAATAAATTTGAATTGATTGAAAAAATGGAATTGCCCTCCAATGCTGGCGATAGATTAAAAATATGGTTTCAGGATAATCCCGAAGTTAAATTGGATGCAATGTATATTTTAAGTGAAGGCCATACAAGATGCTTAGGTTTATCAATATTACTTGCCAAAGTAGTTCAAGACAAACTACCGTTTATTATTTTTGATGATATTGTAAATGCAATAGACCACGACCACAGAGGTAGAATAAGAGAATTACTTTTTGACAATCCTATTATCAATGAAAAGCAGATAATTATTACAACTCATTCGGAGGAATATATTAAGGATATTGAAAATAAGCATTTCACAAAACTAGGTTATGAAAATGAAAGAGTTCTTTATGCGTTCCTAAAACCGACTTCAAAAACCATAAGAAAAAAAGAAACTACCAAACACTATTTAAATAAGGCTTCTGAACACATTGACGAACATTCTTACCGAGATTGCTTAATGGAATGCAGAAGGGCACTTGAAAATTTGAGTAATGATTTATGGTATAGAGCTTCAAAAAAGTATGTTTTTCAAGTAAGTTACAAAGTACGAGCACCTTTACTGCCTCCTGACTTAATGGGTATTGTGAATTCATTAAAAAAGGAATTAACGGCATTAAAAGTTTCTGATTTTGACACAAGCTTGAATATTCTCGCTTGGCTTGCAGGACTTGAAACTAAAAATAATCAGATTTGGAATTATCTAAACAAAGGAACACACGAAGAATCGGAGCGAGATGATTTTGACTCTATTATTGTCAAAGAGGTATTGGATAATTTAATTCTATTAGAAACTGAATTGCATCAAAAGAAAAAATAAAGGAATTACAGAACAATAAAAAGCTAAGTCAATAAATAAACGACAATGGTTTACGTCGACAGAAAAGCACACCAGCAGCCAATACGCAATATTAAGTGCTGCTGTTGCATCGATATCCAAACTGAAATTTTAAATATGACTATAAATATCAATTGAAATGGCAACAAATAGTGGTAAGAATTCAAGAACTGGAGCTGTTAAGGGTAGAAGTCAGGTTTATAACCCTTCGACAGGAAATTATGTCAAAAGAGACACTAATACAGGTAAATTTATTGACGTTAAATCTGACGGAAAGCCATTCAAAGGAGTAACAAAAGAATCAGTTTCGATAAAAGCAAATCCTAGTGTAAAGAAAGAAATTGCAACAAAATCGGAAAGTGCTGTAATTAATTTGAAAAATCGTAAAAACAATAAGTAATGGGGACACTAGTGGATTACGACAGAAATGTTTTTATTAATTGTCCGTTTGACGTTGATTATAATGAAATATTTAATGCTATTTTATTTGCAACTCATAGGTGTGGTTTTATTTTAAGATGTTCTAAAGAGTATGAGGACTCAAGCGGTATTAGAATTAGAAACATAATTGAATTAATAAGACAGAGTAAATATTCAATTCATGACCTCTCTCGAGTAACACTTGATGTAACTGCTAAACTTCCAAGATTTAACATGCCACTTGAATTAGGAATTTGCATGGGTGCCTTAGAATTCGGGACAAAAAAGCAAAAGGACAATAAATACCTTGTCATTGAAAGCGACAGATTCAGATTTAAACAATTTATTTCGGACATTTCGGGACAAGACATTAGAGACCATAATAATAAAACAGAAGATGCTATAAGAGTTGTAAGAAATTGGCTTTCACGTAAAACAACAGAAAGTATACCTAGCGCAAGTATAATCATTTCGGAATTTGAAAAATTTAATGCCGATTTACCAGAACTTTGTGAAGAGAATCAATGGATTCCAGAGGAATTAACATTTGGAGAATACTCAACATTAGTGACAAGCTGGTTGACATTAACATAGAATACTACTGCCAGCAGCAAACTACTCGGCAAGTCGGGTTTCGGTGCTTCGTTGGCAGGAAATTAATAATTTGAAAAGCAGCACTTCGTAGGAAGTTCATCGGTTAAATCCTTGTCGGCATAAAACTGGAGAACGTAATATGCTATCGTTGAAAATATAAACTACCTAACTTTTAGAGTTAAAAACAATATTCTGTTATGCATAAAATTCTCGTTGACACTTGTGTTTGGTTAGACATGGCGAAAGACCCAGAACAGCAAGCTCTTCTAAATGTTATCGAGGAATTGATAAAGAGAAAGGAACTTAGCTTAATTGTCCCAAGAATAGTCGTTGATGAGTTTGCTCGAAACAAGGAAAGAATCATTAAAGAGTGTAGTCAAAGCCTCTCAAGTGCAATTAAAAGGGTAAAAGATGTTGTTTCCAAATTTAGCGACCCGCAAAAGAAAGAAGCAGTTTTGGAGCAATTAAATAATGTAAACAATAGAATCCCTTCTTTGGGTGAATCCGTAATAACTTCTGTTGCACGAATTGAGAAACTACTCAATGATTCGATAATTATTGAGACGACTGACGATATTAAACTACGAGCTACCCAAAGAGCCATAGAAAAAAGAGCACCATTTCATCGTCAGAAAAATAGTATTAATGACGCACTAATAATAGAAATCTACTCAGCTTGTATTCAGGATGAAAATTCTTCAGGTATTCGATTCGCATTTGTTACTCACAATAAGATTGATTTTAGCTTACCAAATGGGAATGACAAAATTCCGCACCCCGATTTTGCAATGTATTTTTCTAAAATTAAATCTCAGTACCATATCAAATTAGCAGAGGCTATACATAAAATCAGACCAGACTTGGTCACTGAAATGATGATGGAGGAGGAGTGGAATGAAGAACCAAGAAGGTTTTCGGAAATTCTCGAAGCTGAAAATGAATTATTTGATAAGATTTGGTACAATAGACATCAGAACTGGTTATATCGAATTAAAATAGGTAAAGACAAAATAGTGGACAAAGTCCCAGAAGGAAAATATACCCCAAATGTAACACCTAGACATATTTATGAAGATGCACGAAAGGCTGCAAAAAATGTCGAAGAGCAGTATGGAATAAAAAATCTTGGCCCTTGGGACGATTTTGAATGGGGCATGATGAATGGAAAACTTTCTGCACTAAGGTGGCTGACAGGAGACGATTGGGATAACCTTGATACATAATAATTTAAACTACCTTGCCATTATAGCTGTCACTGTACACAAACAACTTAATTTTGACTGAGACGACAGCTTTTCCCATATTTTTTGTGAAATCTTTTTCAAAAAAAATCCTTAACAATAAAGACTTGTTTATTGTGATTTTGTAACTTGCAAGCTTTGAAAATTAGTAGATTTTTATGATAATATTATTTGATTGATTTAAATCTGTGAACCCAACTAAAACTATACATACCAGCCGGACCATCATGTTTGCAGAGTTGCAAAAGGTGATGGATTTTGCCATTCTGGATAACAATTACCTAGATTCATTGAATCAGAATGTAATCAATAAAAAAACCCAATCGGGTATCGAAAAAACTACCCGTTACCTGACCAACCTTTATTGCTTCGATCTGAACTACCCTCCATTCAAAGCTTTCAAATACTTCTGGCAAATTTCGGATGGAAGGGATAAACCACTTTTGGCCCTTTTATACGCTATTGGTCAGGATTACCTTTTGGCAGAAAGTGTTCCGGTTGTGGCGGAAACGAAGCTGGGTGATAAAGTGACGGTAGAAAAAATGGAAGAAAACATTGAGTCCTACTATCCTAACAGGTATTCAGAGAATACAAGAAAATCAATGGCTCAGAATATTGCCAGTTCATGGAAACAAGCGTATTTTATCACCGGAAAAGTTAAAAACATACGGACGCAACCCGATATCACTTACATTGTGGTTGCTTTTGCTTTTTTCATGGCTTACCTGCATGATTTAAGAGGTGATTTTATTTTAACAAGCAAATGGGTGAAAGCACTTTCGTTAAGTGATTCAAATGTCCGGGAGCTTGCTATTGAAGCGGCTAAACGGGATATCCTTCAATACCAATATGCTGGTAATGTGACTGCAATATCCTTTACTAATCTAACCAACAAACTGGAAATAAATGGCATCTAAAATTGATCAATTGTTATCAGCCTACGAGGTGGTTGTGAATGAACCCTGGTCAAGTTCTCTATCCGGACAGGAACGGGTTTGGTTTCTGGTGTATGATCCGGCAGAACAACGTAAAGTTGATTTACGAATCGGAGATTTTGAAACTGCTACCATAAAATCGGGCAAGCGATGGATTACTGTTTCACTTAAAAAATGCTTCCCAACCTGGATGGCAAGCCACGACTATAAAGAGGAATACTTCGCCGATCCTGAAACATTGGTGGATCAACTGGAAGCTGAATTTAAACAATTTGCAATCAACTTTTTGATTCAGGAAATGGATAAACAAGGAACTGATGATCAAACCCTGATTGCCATTCGGGATATATCTTCTTTGTTTGGTTTTAACCGAATGTCGGATGTATTAAACGGATGCGCGAATGCTTTCAAAGGCAGAATGCTCATCTTCTTTCCGGGTGAATACGATAAAAATCATTACCGCTTATTAGATGCCAGAGACGGATGGAGCTATCTGGCCAGACCAATTACAGCTTAATCAAACTAACCATGAAGAATAAGGAATTATTTACACTAAACCCTGATGACAACAACCTCATTAACGATGGTGTGGTTGAAATTAATACTGCCAAAGATGATAAAGGGCTGAAAATTATTCGACACGAATTGAAAACGTTCGTTTGTGAAGGAGAATATCAGAAAGGACTTTACCGAATACTGGATACTTATCTGAAACACCTTGATCAGCCCAAACAACCGGCAGCCTGGGTTAGTGGCTTTTTTGGAAGTGGTAAATCGCACCTGGTAAAAATGTTAGGTTACCTGTGGGAAGACTATCAGTTTCCGAACGGTGATACGGCTAGAACTTTAAAACCTTTGCCTGATGATGTCAACGATTTATTTATAGAATTGGCGTTAAAGCAAAAAGTGAATGGTAAGCTTTCAGTTTCAGGCACCTTAAAAGATTTCCCATCGGCTGATATTCGTTATTCATTTCTGCAATTATTTCTGAATGAATTGGGATTACCACAGCAATATCATCATTTCAAATTTGTGTATTGGGCCAAACTAGAGGGCATTTACGACGACTTAAAATCATTGGTCGAAGCTCAGGGCAAGGATTTCAAAAAGGAGTATGAAAACCTTTTTGTGTCTTCAGCAATCGCAAAAGCATTATTGGAATTGAAGCCGGAGTTTGCCGAAAATGAAGCCAAGGTGAAAGAGAACTTTAAGGCCAACTTTAAACGGATCGAAAGCATCAACCGGGAGCAGTTGATTGATACAATCAAAACCGAAATATTGCCCATGTTCTTCGGAAATAAAATTCCTTTGACCATTGTGGTTTTAGACGAGGTGCAACAATTCATTGGGTCCGATGGTGATAAAAGTATCGACCTGCAAAACCTGGCACAAGATATTTGCAGCAATTTCGACGGTAAATTTTTACTCATTGGCACAGGTCAGAATGCACTCTCCGAAACAAACTTATTGCAGCGGTTACAAGACCGGTTTACGGTAAAAGTTTCACTTTCGGACACCGATGTGGAAACAGTAACCCGCAAAACGATTTTACAGAAAAAACCGACGGCTATTAATGTGATCGATAAAAAGCTGGAAGATGCTTTGGGCGAAATTTCACGTAATCTTTCAGGCTCCGATTTTGGCTATGTCACCAGCGATAAAGCCAATTTGGTGGCCGATTATCCGATTATGCCAGCTACCCGTAAATTCTGGAAGAAGATTTTACAGGCCATTGATACAGCAGGTACAGCCGGCCAGTTAAGAAGCCAGCTGAGGATAGTTAATGAAAGTATCAAAATGGTTGCTGACAAAGAATTAGGGTTTGTTATTCCTGCCGATTTAATCTTTGAGCAAAAGCAATCTCAGTTATTGCAAAATGCACTGCTATTAAATGAAACTAATAACCTGATCGAAAGCCGGAAATCGAAAGGTGGCGATGATGCACTGGAAGGCCGGATATTAAGTGCTGTTTTCCTGATCGATCAATTGCCGAAAGATACCACCAGCGGACGTTTAAAGTCGGATGAAAATACCATTGCCGAACTACTGATTGATAATCTGAATGAACCATCAGATCAGTTCCGGAACAAAATCAAAGAACTCATAAAGAAACTGGTTTCCGAAAAAGTATTGATGCCCGTAAACGATGAGTTCAAACTACAAACCAAAGTGGGCGCTGAATGGGAACAGGAATACACGGCTCAGGCAGTAAAAATTAACAGTTCGGGTGACGATCAGATTCAAGGCCTTCGCCGACAAAAGATCATTTCCTTCTTTAACGACAAAACCAAGACCATCAACATACTGCAAGGAATTTCGAAACAAAAACGGGATTTCGATATCTGGGATAAAGAAATCCGACCTAATACCGAGAATAAACTCAATATTTGGATTCGTGATGGTTGGTTCGAAAATGAATCGACAGTTTTAAATGAAATCCGGGCTGAAGGCGCTGATGCTCCTTTGGCTTATGCCTTTGTGAAAAAATTCCGCGATCCTGAACTCCGGAGTGAGGTAATTAAATTTCTGGCTGCCGATAAAACAATCGATGCAAAAGGTTTGCCTTCGAATCCGGAGGGAGAACAAGCCCGAAAAAGTATGGAAACCCGAAAAGGTTTGGCAAGGATCGCCATTGAAGAACTGATTACTAAAATTTGCATGGAAGGTGCTGTTTATCTGGCAGGTGGAAACAAAGTGGAAACTGGCACCATCAGAGACAATATTGATGATGCTTTAAACAGCATTGCCGACCGTCAATTCCCTGAATTTAAAAGCAAAGGCGATTATAAAGATTGGGATAAAGCATTGGCCAAAGCATTGTCGGGCGACCCGGATGCGCTGAAACGGATTGGCTGGGATAAAGAACCCAAAGACCATCCGATTGCCATTGAGATACTTCGCTTTATTGGCAAC
>Ga0209430_1000974_pt1 | contig 23576 bp, 20 predicted proteins | sample BarGraIncub1133A_FD_184504 | JGI IMG/M metagenome (GOLD analysis project Ga0209430, IMG submission 184504) | Arctic peat soil microbial communities from Barrow, Alaska - Barrow Graham LP Incubations 11-33A (SPAdes) (version 2) | ecosystem: Environmental > Terrestrial > Soil > Wetlands > Peat... | reverse complement strand
TCGACATAACTTTATAGAATCCTTTTTGTAATTAATTCCCTTTTAATGAACACATTGTAAATGTAATTCATTAAAAGGGTTTTTATCTAGTCGGAAGATGAGTTATAAGGTCAATTGAAATATTAATATCATATGGACAATGGGTTGACGTGGAATTACTATGTAATAATATAATGAAGAACTATAGTTTAAATAGTTATACAAAGAATAGTCTATTGTTACTATGTGCATTTTCAAAACTATTAACGAATGATAGGGATAATACGTTACAAGCATTAGTATTATTTGAATCACTTATAGATGAGGATGTTAGTAACACATTGCATTATAGTCATTTTATGGGTGCTATTGGCTGTACGACTGTGCTAAGGGAGTGTACAAAAACTAAATATTATTTTGATAAATTACTTGTAAATAATAGTATTAAAGATCTGGGAGATCACCCTTCCGACATAGTCTCAGTTGATTTGGAGTCAATTTACAATTTAATCTTCGGTGAACTTTCAAAAGCGTTTTCAAATGATAAAGAGAGAAAAGAAAAATGTAATAGTTTGAAATCCCTTTATTTATACAATAAGTATGATACATGTGGAGAAGTAAGATTTACAAAAAGACATATTAATGATTTAAAAAGATATTATAAAAAAAATGCGGATAATGTAGAAATTGATTTTTATATATATAATATGGAAATTGCAATGAAGTTATATTTTTCTGCATATTTAACATTTATGGATATGCTGAATCATTATTTTAATCCGATTGAAAGATATATTAATGCAAATGATGCAATAGAGAATTGCACCGATGAAGAATTTGATAAAATATATACAGATGCTTGTCAAAAGATTGATACTGATTTTCAGATGGACATGAATCTTTTTGTGACTGAAATCGTTGACCCAATTATTGATAGGCTTTGGGGAGTTGATGATTTAAATAGAAGTTATCAAAAAATTATAAGCATTCCGGAAAAACTAAATATTTCAATTTTGGAAGGATCAAACAATTTGTTTGAATTAGCATACTCATATGCAGAATTTAACAATCCTAAATCAAAGATTTTATATGAAATGATTTTAAAGAAAGAACCACGAAGTTCTAATACATTAAATAATCTTGGAGTGATATATAAGAATGAGGGAGATCTATTTAAGGCTAAAGAATGCTTTAATACGGCACATGAAATAAATAGTAAAGAAGAATTATATTTAAATAATTTAAAAGGTGTAAAAATAGAGTTAGAGAAGTATGCCTTAGCATTTGAAAAAGTGAAAAATGAAAATATATGGTTTATTGAGAGATTAAATATGTTTTATGGTGCAGCAAATATATCTGACATCGTTGAATGTACATATAAAGAGCGTCCCAATCTATTAAAAGTTGCTCCACAAAAGGCAAGTGAGTTAATAGATAGGATGGTAGAAAAGAACTATATTGAAAAGGTTAAGAACGGTAATTATAATGTACCAACATCATATAAGACAAATCCATTGATTAAGTCTTACTTAAAAGAGTGCCGATTAAGGATTGAAAATAACAAAGAATATGAAAAAATAACAGATAAATTAAATATAGAAACGCTAGAAGAAATAGGGTATACAAGTGAGTTAACAGATTTAATAAATAATATACCAGGGATGGATTTTAGGGAATTATTAAAAAGAGATATAAAGGAATGTGCAATTTGCTTATTAATTGAACAAAACAAGGCTGCTATTATCATGTGTGGGAGTGTTATTGAGGCACTGTTAATGAATAAGATTCTAGAGAATAAAATTGATAAATATGATATTGGAATATTATCAAATAAAGCTAATAAAATCAAGAAAACGATAGATATGGACTTAAATGAGCTTCTTTTTATTATTGACAAAGAAAACCTTATAAAAAAGGAGCACTTTCATCTATCACACTTTGCAAGAAGCTACAGAAATATCATTCATCCAGCTTGTGAAATTAGAAAGGGATTTGAGATATCAAATGAGGAAGCAAAATTTATGTGGGATGTATTACTGCGGATAATAAGGGCTATATTGTAAGGTTGATTTATAAATAATATGTAGGCTTTCCGGAGGCTAAGATGACTTATTGCGTTAGATGGAAGAATAGAAATGATATCTTTATTTACTCAGGAGATATAGATAATTCATTAAAATGTAATAAATATTTAAAGAAATTAGTTGATTCAGAAGATTTAAATGTTAATACTGCTTTACAAATTATAAGTGAAACTATTGATATAATAAGTGAAGTTACATTAATTGTAGGATTTATTGTTGATGGAGTTGCAACATTATGCAAGGTGGAAAATGCATTTTAACTTAGGTTTTAAAATTAACAAATAGGGCTAATTTAATATTTGTAAAATAACGCATTTATAACGCAAATATAAAATAATAACGCAATTTAGTAGTGGAATAAAAGAAAAATGAATTTGGATCATTGTTGATATATAAGGCGTAGAGGTAGTTTGTAAGACATTATATAACGAATGTCAATGAACCGGTCGGCCGGGGGTTCGAATCCTTACAGTCATAGTAAGTAACAAGGTTCACTTCTTCCTTCTTTAGTGAAGCATGAAAAGACTCGATACCAGCATTATCATAGGACAACCTTTTCCACTAAAAGAGTGGGCTATTATTTTTGTACTTGATATATATTCTTTAAAATCTTGGCTTGTGTATTGGCATCCAAGATCATGATAATTTTTTTAGGATTGATATATAATTAAAAGTATTAGTATAGAGGATTGAAAATATAATGTTTAGGAATGGTTTATTTTATGTATTTATTGATATGCGTTCCAATAAATGTATAATGTATATATATTGTTAATTTATCTTTCATTAAATTAGGACGTTAGAAACAGAGTATGCAAACAAAGGTTACTCTTTTACCCTTACTAAGTCCATATAGTTTGTCAAGACAAGCAAAGGCAGCTATTAAATGATCTAAAGAGCTTAAGTAAGTGCTGCCGTGATTCTCATGTACAAGGTTATAATTTAATATATAGGGGCGAGGCTAATAGATACTAATACTGGGAAACGAGAGTACATATTAGAAATGCTAAATAAAGAATATACAATTCCAGAGAAGTATTGGGCCTGTGTAAAATAGGCTATTAAAAAGGCTGCTACAAGGATAACCTTCAAGATTCTACGATTGATAATATGATAAGCAAACTTCAAAGTCTAGCATCAAGTATTAGTGCTATTATGGAATGAACTACAAGCCAATTCAGAGATAAATTTGCAGAGTGGCTGGCTTGCATTGAATATAATGGATTAAAAAATAAGGGAAGTATTCTCTTATCAATAGTTAATCCAGATACAATATCCAAAGCTGATTTACTCCATATTATACAACTACCTAATGGCCTTTTCAAAGCGGTGAGCGGGCCTAATATTAAATATGGTGAGGATGGATACCTGTTACACCAATGGGAGAAGATTGTTAAAGAGAGATCTGATATTCCCATGCTTGATATTCAAGGAACGCTTACAACAGATGAAGGTATTATAATTAACATATTTTAGGGGGTTAACAAATGGGGCTAATGAAATTTTTTAACACTGCCACCAGTTTATTTGATTACAACGTGTGGTTTACTGATTCTACGGTTACTGTTAATATAAATATTAAAAGCGCTAAAGTTTCTGACAAAACTTTAATAAAGTTCTGGGCATTTTATTACTCCAAAATCATGTTTAATTTCAAGGAAACACCTCAACTACAATCAAATTTACTAACAATTTTCAAACTAATTGATGTAAATTATGCCGAAGATAATCCAGACTGTTTTAAAGCCACAGGACTTGATAATTATTATACATACACTAAAGTAAACGGAAACTATGAATTGAAATGTAATGGGGAATTTTTTTATATAGATAATTGTGAGGGTCTAAATACTAATTTCCCATTAGATATAAATACACTTCAAGTTGTAACTTCAGCTGTAGCTATTTTCCAATATGTAAACGATAGATTATCAAAAAATGACGAATCCATGATGATACTATATAAAACATTATCGGTAATGAATGGGTTTTATATAGAAAACACTAGGTGGAGCAACGACTTAATTAATTTAGTTAGCCTTCCTCAAATAGCGTATAGTGAAGCGTTAGATTCAATAAATCATTATTCTTACATGTTTGCAAAAATAATTATTAAAAAATCAATTGAAGAAGGTTTATATCTTTACAATTATATTAATAGACCAGAAATTGAATCAATTGAGAGGAATAACTTTATAAATAAAACTATTTTACCTGATATTGTTATAGCCCATGTTCATATATTAGATAGAGTTTGTTTTTTACACTTAAATTTAGAAGATAGAAATAAATTTATGGGATTAGTGCTTATTAATGCTATTGAATTGCTACTAAATATAAATTCGGCAGATATGGATGATGAAGAAGATGCCGAAGAAAGAGAATTTTTAAAAAATCAATTGATAGATTATTATTATATGAGAATCAAATTATACAGTGAGTTTAAAGAGATGCTTATCAAGAATTTAGAAGATCATGACGAACTTAGCCGTTCAGTATATATGAGTATAGGAAAGAGAATTTATTCTTGTATCTGCGATGATGAACTCTTCGAAGATGAACTCAGTGAAGATGAACTTCGTAAAAAAACCTTTAACATAATGATGTGTATGGCTATATTTATCAAAGGTGAAAATAAATTAAAATTATATTCTAATATTAAAAACCTTGAACACCTACTCGCCAAATCTCAATAAAAGATAGGGTAAATGACTTTTAAATATGTAATATTTAATTAGAATATGAATTTTAAATTTAAGGAGAATAGACATGGGTTTAATAAATTATTTTGATGGTTCGTTTAAGATGATTGAATATAGGGTATGTTTTACAGATAATGTTGTTGCGGTTGATTTATGTTATAAAAATTCTAATGTTACTGATAAATCCTTAATATTTTTTTGGGCATTTTATTATTCCAAAATTATGTTCAATTTTAGAAATGATCATGAACAACAAAAAAGATTTTTAGATATTTCCCTACTAATCGATAAGAACTACGCAGAAGGGAATCCGGACATCTTTCAAGCCATTGGACTTGATAAGTATTATAGATATGCCAATACAAATGGGAACTATAGTTTGAAGTGCTATGGAGATTTCTTTTATAAAAAGAAAGGTGCAGGGCTAAACACTCATTTCCCATTTAACATCAATACACTTCAGGTTGTAACTTCAGCTGTAGCTATTTTCCAATCTATAAAAGATAGAATAATATCTGATGATGAATCTGTAATGATGTTATATGCAACATTATCTACTTTGAATGCTTATTATAAAAAAGAAATTAATATAGGTAACACATTAATTAATTCAGTTACTTTACCCAAAGCAGCATATGATGCAGCCTTTGATCGCTTAACTTATTATGCTTATATGTTTTCAAAAACAATTGTAAAAAAATCTATAGATACAGCTTCATATCTATATGATTACTTTCATAAACAATCAATTGATCCTAAAGAAAAAGATATTCTAATAAACATGAAAATAGCACCTGATATTGCTGTCGCATATATCAACTTTATAAATATATTTTGCGGTGAATGGATTGATACGGGAGAACATAGAAGCAAATTAGTAGGAATGGTTATTAATAATAGTCATGAGCTACTTATGGACATAAATTTACCTTTTGCTAATTCCAGTGAAAGGAAATCTTCAAAAGAAGACCACATGAATTACGTGAATAGGCAGATTGAAATATACAATCAATGTCAAGAGATAGCAATTGAAGATTACAATGATATTGATGCACGAAAGAATTCGCTTGACTGGATTATTGGAGAAAAGATTTATTATCTTATAGATTGTGATGCTAATTATCTTGATGTGGATAATGTCAAGCTTTGTATGAATACTTTCGATCTAGGAATGTATGAATTGGATATAGTTGGAAATGTTGAAAGGCTAGGTAAATTGATAGAAAACTAATTTAATAACTAATAAAAAGTAGAGGCTGAGAATTTACACAACGGGTTCTGCTTACTCAAAGTAGTTTAGATATGAGCTTAGAAATAAAATAATAAGCTTTTAATCACATAGTAAATAATTTACTATTAACCAGCTATACATAAGTTGATGCTCTTTATAAAATACTACTACCGTACTACTACACCGATAATTTTCAATGAATATTGATGAGCTTAAATGAAACTAAAAGTCCTTAGAATGCTGATAGATAAAGGCTTATGCAGAACGATGATATGTAGTGAAACATAGGTCGACAAACTTCGAATCTGGAGGCTGCAAGTTAGAAAGGTGATAGGTTGGATATCCGACAGTTGAAGAGTATTATAATAAAGCTGATAGAAAATCTAAAGTAGTAATGAAATATTAAGTTATTGCATAAAAACAAGAGATATTACTAGTTTAGAGGATCTATTTTATTAAGGAAGGGTTATTATATTACGAAAATTTACAAGCAGGAAGAATGCAGTGGTTTAAATTAGTTAACGATTATCTCATATCTAATCAAAAACTACTACATGAACTAAAAAGGTAGCAAAGAATGAGATAATTAGGGACATTATAATATGTGGGTAATAAGTGAATTTACAACTAATTATAACGCATTTATAACGCAATTCTAAAATAATAACGTATTTTAGTAATAGAATAAAGGAAAAACAAATTTGAAATATCGTTGATATATAAGGCTTAGAGAGGGCTTGTAAAACGTTATATAACCAATGTCAATGAACCGGTCGGCCGGGGGTTCGAATCCCTTCTATCGCACCACAAGAAACCCAGTAACCATTGAGGTTACTGGGTTTTATATTTAATTTACAATTAGTAAAAAAGATGAAAATGGGCCTTATTTGGGCCTTGCTCTTGGAAAAAGATAAAAATAGATAAAATAAATTACGAGAAGATAAGGCAGGATATTGGTTGCTTTGAGGGTGTTTTTACGATTTTTAATTGGAAATTATTTTGTGGATTTTGATAGAAAAATGGAAGTTTTATTAGTTATAATTTTATAAAAAACAGGATGTGCAGCTTAGTAAATATGAAGCTTGTTAGTATCATGATGTTGAGAATGCGAATTATAAATCTAAAATATTACAAGTTAAATTGAAAAATATGGTAGAATATATATAAATGATATTTAGGATTAGTAGGAAACTACGATATCTGAAGGATGTAAAACAAAACGATAATTATTAATTTATCGGATACAGTGCTGTAAGCATAATGTAATTATAAAGCGTGAATCGCATCTCACAACTATATTTGATTTTGGGTTACCTAGGATTGAGACAATTTAATTTGGTAACCTACCTAGTAATGGATGTCACTTTGAAAAAAAAGGCTAAATTGCACATAATCTTGAAAGGAGAGGTTAGAAAAATGTTAATAGGAACAATAAATTTACATGGAGGAATTATCTCTGAATTAAACCTATTAAGGCTTCCCAAAATACTAAAGGACAAATATAAAAATGATTACGTAGAATACTTGAGAAAAGGAATTGTCAAGATGATAAACAATAAGGGATATGATATTATAGCATGTCAAGAAATGCCTTATGAATATTTTTCGAAAATCCAAGATGAATTAGATATAATTGAATACAAAATATATCCAGAGATAGGCTATTTTAAATATGCGCAATGTATTTCTACATTCATAGTAAAAATTGATTTGAATTGTAAATCAATTGATTTAGAAAGCGGAAATGACTACAAAAATAAGTTTTCTAAAATCTTGGTGCGAGATGATATAGAGATTGTTAATGTTCATTCACCTAAAGAAAGAGATGTATGTGAACAAATAGTAAATAATCTTAATATAAATAATAAAATAATATTATTAGGAGATTTTAATGCAGCTAAAGAAAATCAGGTAATAGATTCTAGTAAAAGAGATGATAAAATTAATGTTGAGAACAAAAGGTTTATTGAAGCAATCGAAATGACACCTGATGGAATCAAGAATTTTTATGAAATAGGTACTGATGATCAATACACTTACTTTACAACAAAGGTAAAAAATAAGATTGATCATGTATTTTTCTCAAAAGGTCTCTACAATTATTTAAATTCCGCTGAAGTGATTTTAAATAAAAATATAAATGTAAACTTCTCCGAAGATATTGAAAATGGATTTACAGATCATAGCATGTTAGAATTTAACATCGATTTAGAGTATTAACAGCAGTGTACCCTGCCAAGATGATTGTAAATTGAGAATCATACCCCGTCACCGTAATTGGTTTCAGATTACCTAGGATTGGAATTATTTAACAAGACACGCTTTGTAGCATTATATACTATTTTGATTGCGCCTCAAATACCTTCAACCTCAATTGTTAGCGAAAAAATAAATATCTATGGAGAATGCATAATTCTCAAAACAAATCTTGCATTTAAGTTTATAGTAAATCGAATATTTCTAATGTTTACTTTTATCAGTTAGTTTATCAATTATAGGATTTTTTAAAGTAAATATCATATGGTATTCAAAATTCATATCTGATTTTCTTATTGATACTTTGCTAAGTTGATAACATTGAGCAATCGCTTCCTTTTTACTTGAGCACGACTAATTCCAATTTATGTTGCTGTTTATTGTTAATTTATATGGCTAATATAATATAAGTTTAGATTCAGATCTGTCGTTTCTTGTTTATGCAATCATAATGGTTTGTTTTCTACACACCACAACTTTGAATGATGTTTTGCTAGGACAACCTAGCAGGATAAAGCGATATTTGGTTATCTACATGAACTGTAAAAAAATAGATAAACACAGGTTCTTTGATGCTTAAATCTATTAAAGTCAATAAATAGTGATCTCCGTTATTGATTGAGTAATTGATATCGGACTTAATATATAGAGTTGGAAGAGTTAAATCGATGCATTGGGAGGGTATAGATGATTAGTGAAAAGATGGGAATGAATAATTATTACAATAGATAACATGGAGGAAGAAATGGAACCGAATAAAGAGCATATTTTCAATAGGTTTGAAGACCGCAATAATACATGCATTGAAAAAAATATTTTGTTTAATGGCTATTCAGTTTCACTCGAAGAAGATTTTGATATTATTGAAGATACTAGGTATGTAGATGATTTACAGGGACGTAATTTCTTTTTAGAAGGAGTTGTTGAACAGCTAAAGCGGCTTGGTAAGAAGTATGAAGTTTCTGACACAGAAGGAATCTTAATAGAGGTCAAGAATCGTTTTATAGATATATTAGGTATTGAATGCCCTAAATCTGTGAAGAACTGGATAAAAACGGGTAATGTGAACAGAACGCGAAAGTACAGATACAACAACTATGATTTTTGTCTGGCCTTAGAGATGGATATTAATACCACTAGAGAATTTTTTCTGAAAAACTTTCTAATCAGTCCGTTTAATTATAAGGATAGTGTGGACGCAGTGTATTTTTACTGCATGTGGCATAAAAAAGGAATTAAAACAATTAAAGCGATGATTGAAGAAGCTGATAAATTCCAAACGCTGAATAGTGACGTAACGCAGACCGAGGGAATTGGCCGAACAATCATAGATATTGATGGTGATAATGAGTTTATGGAGTACTTAAGAACTCATTGTTATGACGAAAAATTCCAATTCCAAACAGCTAGAGGTAAAATTATCAACCTTATAGAAGAAAACAAGCAACTGGCGGGAGTGAGTTCTAATAATGCATTATTAGACGAAATATATGGGTATAGAGGTCAGATCCAATATAAAGATACACATAAGGGTATTAGTAAAAGTAATTTACCCGCGTTGTTTACGGAATCATTTCCTAAACATGTGGAAATATCAAAAATTGTTAACGGCACTGAAGTGACATACGAAGTCTTACGTAAAGCGTTGGTCATCATGGAATTTTACAATTATTATCGTGCAAAGGAAAATAAGCCTGTGGATGGAGATAAGGAAAATCTAATGATAATGGGTGACTTAAGAGAATTTTATGATGAAGTCAATGGATCAATGGCTGAATGTGGCTTTGTTCAGTTGTATCTCAGACATCCATTCGATTCACTTATACTTTTTTGTGCAAAAAGTGCATACCCAATAGTTACCTTTAAGAATTTGATTGATAAACAATATTTAGAAATGAATGATGACTTGTTATGAAGTGCTTCATTGGACATCGCTGGAATCCATTTTTATAAACTTTGATGGAAATAGTATATAATCCTGTGAAAGGAGGGAATGATTATGGATAAATATCTACCTGAAGGATATGTATTAAAATTTAATAATCGCCCTGGAGACTATACAGTTGTTAAAGTGATAGGTAAAGGGACTTCGTCTGTTGCATATCGGGCAAAATATACGGATCAGGATGGTCTCGATTCATTTCATATTCTTAAAGAATATAATCCGTGCTATGTAAATTTAACCCGAGATGATGATGGCACTATGAACTGTTCTGAAAATGATAGAAATAAATTTGACACGGGGTTGTCTCAATTTATTTCTGGATACAAAAGACAATCTGAGTTGAGAAATATTGAAAAAATGACAAATCAGACCCCTCCTATTCAGGGCATTTTTGAAGCAAATAATACAAAGTACATGGATGTTTCGTGTTATACAGGAAAGACCTATGATGACTTAAATGTGTTTAATTTGTTTGACCGCATGAAAATCTGCTTATCAGTTGCAAAGCTTGTCCAGTATTATCATGAAGCTGGTTATTTGTGCTTGGATATTAAGCCTGAAAACATATTTATTATGCGGGGAACCATGGAAATGCTACAGTTTATTGACTTCGATAGTGTACGAATGAAATCGGAAATCACTTTCGGAAACTCTTTGTCATATACTAAGGCTTGGGCAGCACCAGAGCAAGTCAACCCTGGTGGATGGAGTGAAATATCTGAGGCTTCAGATATTTATACAGTCGGAGAACTTATTTTTTGGTCAGTTTTTGAGCGTCACTCACGGGTGCAGGAACACCGCCGGTTTTCTTGTTATCCCTTTGCAGAAGGTGCCTTCGCAAAAGAAATGTCGTCTCAAGTTCAGATGTTGCTATCGGATATTTTTCATAATTCTTTGAGATCATCTGCTAAGAATAGATACTCATCAATGGACCAATTGATTACTAGTCTAAATAAAGTAGTAAATGAGTTGTTGCCTAATAAAGAATATATAATTAATTCAAATGTGCATCCGAAAGATTTTTTCGTTGGCCGAGATGAGGAAATGAATGAAATCGAGTTATATTTGCGAGAGAAAAAATTGGTTTTTCTTTCAGGTATAGGGGGCATTGGGAAAAGTGAAATTGCCAAGTATTATCTAACTGCACATAAGGACGAATATAGAAAAGTCTTATATATGACCTATGAAGGTGATTTGGAAACTATGATTTGCCAGGAGGATTCGGTTGAGATAGCCAATTTTGGACGAATTCAAGACGAAACAGATCATAAGTATTGTCAGCGTAAGTTGCATAAAATAAAGGAACTACTAGAGGGAGAAAATCTAATTATTATAGATAATCTTGATATCCAGATAGAAAATATCGATCATCATGAGGTTTGGGAATATTTATTAACATTGTCATGTAGTATTTTGATTACAACAAGATGTAATCAAGCGGAGTATAAGGATATTATTATTCAAGAGCTATCGGGTATTGGGTATTTGAAATCTATCTTTTCATATTATTGCACGTTTGAGAAAGAACAGACTGTTCATGTTGAAGAAATAATAGAAAAAAGGTTGGGCAAAAACACACTTTTAGTCGAATTGATTGCAAAGCAAACGAAAGCAGAATTCTTGACTCCTCTTGCAATCAATGAAAGACTACGAGAATTTGGAATTTTAAGTTTCAATCAAGAAAATGTTAAACTTTTGAAGGATGGAAGTAGTCAAAGTGTTCCTGTGGCAGAACATGTACAAAAGATTTTCTCAATGTCATCAATGAGTTTTGAGCAACAGTTAATGTTAGTTCAATTAGCATTCATGCCATTGAATGGAGTTAAGGCTAATGTGTTTAGCAGATTTTACTCTCTAAAAAATCATAATGATTTGAACTGGCTTATGAATAATGGGTGGGTAAATTGTTGTAGAACGGATAATAATATTCTTAGCGTACATCCTATTATAGCAAGCGTTGCGGTAGATATTTTAAAAAACAATAAAAAATTGCAGGAACATTTTTACGTAACCGCGCTGGTTGCAATGAGAAAGGGTTATGATGATAGTGGTGAGAATCAAAGTATATACAACTTGAGTAATGAAGAAAATGCTATTGTTATAGATTTTTTGAATAGTAAGCTTAAACTGCAAGAAAATATCCATAATGGACTGATACATAAAATAAGAAACAATGATGACAGCAGTGAGAGCCAAAGTATATCTGATTCGAGCATTTTGAGACTTGAAGAGACTATAATCCATGATGTAAAAAAGTTTGTTTTAGAGATGATCTTTGAAAAAACAGATATTGATCAGAAAGATTATGTTTTTATCTGTAATTCAATTGCTAATTTAATTGAAAAGTATTCTTTAAAATCTACAATGGCTGCGGAGTACATTATTCAGTATGTGGATTGGTTTATAAAATATGGAAATATAGAGAAAAAATCTGAGTTAATGGAGTATGTCATTACTATTTATCAGTTTATCAATTCGGTAGGTGTTTTTTGTCCGGATGAAGAGAAAGCATGGGATCAATATGTTAATGTTTTGATAGTTAACGAAAAAAAAGAGATATGCATCAAAATTTCTAAGGAGCACTTGAATGAATCTAGAAAAGCAAAGGACTGGTATTGGGCTGGATGCTGGTGTGCAAATTTAGTTAAATTATATCAAGATGAAGAAGACACATTTCAAGCAAATAAGTATGAACTAATGATTGGCTTTTATTCTTATAGATTAATGCAAGAGAGAAAAACAATTGAATGTAAATACCGTAATGAGCTAATTAAAGATAAGATGATAGATTTTGATTATTATACTAACGAAAACAACAGTATTTTGTTAGTTTTACGGTTCGCCGATATTCAAGAAAAGAAAAGTGATTTGATTCCGGCATTTTTTGACAATTCAGCAGTATCTATGTTACACAAAGCAATAGATTTCCGAGAACGATATGAAACTGAAAAATCTCTAAAACCTACAATCAATAGTATAAAGATAAGGATTAATAGAGCAAAGATATGCATTCGCAGACATAATTATGAAGAAGCAAATAAAATATTACACCAAATTATTGAGTTATATCAAGGTGGGAACTATAACATGACCATTGGTTTATTAGAGGCACATGAACTGTTAGGTGACATTGCTATCCTTGAAGAAAAATATACAATTGCAGAAGAAGAATTCGATTTATGCTTAGAAATTAGTAAAGTTCTTAATATTCAAGATGAGTATTCATTCAAAATCAAATTGGGTAGTGTATACAATAAATTGGGAGATTTGATTCGCTCTGAAAAACTCAATCTAGAAATCTTATCTGACCTTATATCAATCGATAGAGATTGTAAAAAACACCTTTTAGCAGATGCATATTTTAACATAGGAGATATGTATATGCTAAAAGGAGATTATCATTTGGCAATGAAACATTTTAGAAAAGCTGATTCAATATATGAAAAAGCAACAAGGCTTTTTAAATATAATAATATAGGGAGTGCTCGGTGTCATGTAAGGTTTACCGAAATTAGTATGAATAAGGGATTACCAGAAGATGCGACTAAATACCTTAAAACAGCATTGAAATTATTTGTGCAAATGTTAGGGAAAGATCATCCTGAAACGCTAGCATGTAAAGAAAAATTGGATCGTTATAAATCAAATTTCATATAAATAGAATCATTTGAGTAAGAAGTAGTAGGTAAAATTCCTGCTGCTTTTTTATTTTGGAATCCATTTTTATAAACCAGAAAAATTGGATGGTAAGATTAACTTGTAAACAAAAGCAAGATAGTGATTGAATAAATGGAGGAAAGAAAATGAAGATTAATGAAAGAATTAAAGAAATTGAAACATCAATGAAGGCAATGCGAAAAGATGCGTATTACAAAAAAGAAATACTGCAAGAGCTGCTAGGTATTCAACATGAAATGGTAAATCATACATTTGATGAAAGACATGCTGAAAACATTAAATTGAGATTAGCAGATGTAGCCCAACATTTGGAGCAGAAGAATCAGGAGTACGGAAATGTGGCTGAGGAGGCTCTTCAGAAATTTAAGGATGGCTGTAAGTATCTAGGTGGCATGATTGGAAGGGAGATAGCCGGAACTACTGGTGAAAAATTTGCGTTCAGAAGCCTTGAAACATTAAATACAGATCATATTATGCTACAGAATGTAGAACTTAAAAATGGAGAGAACAGAGCAGAATTAGATGCTGTAGTGATTACTTCTAAAGCGATTTTTCTCGTTGAAATAAAGAACTCAACTTACGATATGGTAATTGATGCCAAAGGTAATTATTACAGAGCACGTGGGTATATGGCTTTCGATTATAACATCGGTGAGAAAGTCAACAATAAGGAATACTTGCTACGAACTGTAATTGATTCATCCTTGCTCAAAGATGGTAAGAAACAAATAAAGATTGTAAATCTAGTCGTGTTTGCAAACAGTAAAATAACCGTTGATAATCGTTACAAATATGTACAGAGCTGTTTCTTAAGCCAGCTTCCACATATTATTGATGAGTATAGTGGAGATGATATTTATTCCAATGAGACTATGAGTAGTATTGCTCAGTGCATTCGCGTAGCTGAATGCACTGATACATATCCGATCGATTTTGATTTTGAGCAGTTTAGAAGGAATTTTGCAACTGTTATTGCAATGCTTGAGAATGCAGCTGTATCAAAGGAAGAAATATTTCTCGAAAAGGAAGAGAAGGGGGTTAATCAGGAAGAAATTAGACATGTGGAAATTATGTCCCATATTTTCTCTCCTAAAAATGTAAAGTATGTCAGAACTGCAGCTGCAGTGGCAATTGGATTTTTTACAGCAGTCGCTACGATTAAGCACAATTAGAATGGAGGTGTAAGCCATGAACGATTTTATTAAAGCTTTAGTTTTGGTAGTTGTACTTATGTATATTGTGTCTCCTATCGATGCTGCTCCGGGACCTGTAGATGATATCATAGTAGCCATGATTGGAATTGCAGCGAAGAAAAAGTTGTCAGTTAATAAATAATATTCAGAGAGTTAAATAGTCTAGAAAGGAAGTTTTTATGAGATTAATAAAAAATGTAATGTTACAAATACTGGATAAAAATAATGATTTCAAGAGAAATACCAGATATGGCATTAGAAATCTTAGCTATACAAATCATTGATGGGTCTCAGAATGATAATTATTTGTGAGATCAAAAGGAAAAAGATCGTGTGCTGACAGTCATTTTATGCATATGAATTTGAAATTTTTATAGTAAATGTTGCAGAAGTGCAAAAAACAAAATGGTTGTATTGATGCAAAATATGTCAAGCGATTTCTTACTAGATGGAGTTGAAATAGGTAACCATCCTAGAGAGTTGACCAGGGTTGTAAAATGCATCAAATATTTTTCATATTGGGAAGATGGGGATTATGCTCACGCTTATATAACATGACCGCATTGCGGATATAAGAATATTCGAGATAATTTTAGTTAAAACGATGATTAATGGTATGGTGACTACTAGATTAAGTTAAGACTATACTAAAAAAATAGGAGGATAATGAAAATGAAAAAACTGGCGATAATTAGCCTTTGCGTGGCCTTGCTCATAACAATATTTACTGGGTGTAGCTCCACACCAACAAGCTCGGGCAATGGCGGTAATACCCCTGAAAAGCAAATACCTGACTTGATGGGTGAATGGAAACAAGAAAATAGCAAATCTGATGACTCTTATCAAGCTGCAACAATAATCGGTGATACGATTGCAATTTACTGGGTAAGTGATAATGGCGACACAAAATCACTTTATTGGGCTGGTACCTTTGTCGCTGCAACAACTGCTAACGAAGCTTATTCGTGGACTTCGGAAAATGACCATAATAAAACTGAAAGTGCTTTGCTCGCTTCGAGTGATGATACTAAAACTATGACATACCAAAATCATATATTAAGCTATAAAGTTTCCATTATGGGCACGACTACAACGGTTAAACTCAAAAAGCAATAAAAATGAAAACAAAAATAGGAGAGGGATTTTGTGCATAACCTCATCCAATAAGCAAAATGCTACAGTTGAATTAACATAATTTTATACTCAGTTATTTCATATTTTTTATAATAAGCGAATTAAGTGAAATTAAAAATTTATGTCTAATTAAATATTATAAGATAAGAATAGGCAGAAGGTTCATCAAATCCTCTGCCCATTTTAATGTTAAAATATATGATAGTTGTTGTGTTAATTATGATATATGTACCTCAAAACCGAACCGGTGCACATAAAAGGATCTGCCTACTTTTAGGGTTATCTTTAATTCTCATCTTCAGGCGACTTCTTGTTAAAATGATTTTCAAATTTATCAGCTGCCACCATGTGGGCGCTTTGCAGGGCATGTGCATATATGTCCATAGTGGTTGAAGTTCTAGAATGACCAAGGCGTTTAGATACTGCGCTAGATCCCATATTTTGATTAATTAATATCGTTGCAGATGTGTGTCCAAGCCCGTTGAAAATTACCTCCCTAAGCAAATATTCCTGTTTCACTTCTTTAGGAATTGTTTCATCCATCATTATGGATTCATTGTGTCTACGAATAAAGTTTAAAAACCATTTGGAGATAGTGCTGGGGAATATTGGACTCCGATCAAGCACTGTAAACATAGCATTACAATTATGCCATAAATCACCAAGGTCTTGTTTTACTTTCGTTTGCCATTCCTCATATTCTTTTAACATTGATAATGCTATGGGAGGAAGAGAAATAATCCTTGTAGTACCTGTTTTTGTTGATTTAACAAAGGTCGCTCGGCCAGGCAAATGCTGAAGAGATTTATCTATATTTAGTAAGTGGCGATCATAATCTATATCATTCTGATAAAGGTGGATATTGGGAGTTAATTAAAAAGTAAAAATCACCAGTTATTAGTGATCGTAATATATAATGGGAAGGCATATATAATCTCAGACGACGAAGATTTTGCTAAAAATTTTAATTCTAAAGTATTAATAAATTAAAGTGTTGGCAGATTTGTTGGCAAAATTATAAATCATCAACAATTCTTTAATAACACAACAAAGCTTTAACCCGTTAAGAATCAACGTATCGAAGCTTGTCTAGATTTATTGAACTAACAGAAAGCTATAAGGATAATATCTACGAACCGGTCGGCCGGGGGTTCGAATCCCTTCTATCGCACCATAAGAAACCCAGTAACCTCAATGGTTACTGGGTTTTGTCATTACTTTACAATTAGCAAAAAAGACGAAAATGGGCCTTATTTGGGCCTTACATTTGAAAAAAGATAAAAATAGATAAAATAAATTACGAGAAGATAAGGCAGGTTATTACTAGCTTTTAGGGTGTTTTTTTGATTTTTAATTGGAAATTAATTTGCGAATTTGGAAAGAAAAATGGAAGTTTTATTAGCTTAAATTTCATAAAATCATTAGGTGAGATTTAGCAAATAATAACTTGTTTGTATCATGCAAATAGAGGAAGTAAATTATAAATTTAGAATATGAAAAGTTAAATTGAAAAATATGGTAGAATATATTTATATGATAATTCGGATTGTCAAAAAACTGCAAACTTACGAGTATTTATATTTTGTCAATAAAGGGAGATGAAGAAGAGATGAGCAAGAGAAAGTCTATGGGAATTCAACATTCCATGTGTGTACAACCGACTTTTCTAATTGGCACTTATGATGAGGATGGCAATGTTAACTTTGCTCCAATAACTTGGGTGAGCGTTACTTGTGACAATGGTGACAATGACCATTTTATGCTTGTAATAAGTATGTTTGGCTCAAAGAAAACGAAACTAAATGTAATAAAAACACAACAACTATCAGCTAATCTTGTGAGTACAAATATGTTATATTTAGTGGACTATTTCGGAAGCAACTCTGGGAATAATAGGATAAAGGACAAGAAGCCATATGACTACAGCAATGGCGAAGTTTTACATGTACCTACACTTGACTTAAGTAAATGGGTATATGAATGTCAGGTTAAAAAAATTGTACAAACAGGAGATTCTGATACCTTTTTTTGTGACATTAAAAATGTACAGATTGATAATGATATAGATATATCTAATGGAATTGATTTGACACTATTTGACCCAGTTATATATTTAGGACATTATCATTCTATAGGTAAACATTTAGGGAAAATCGGGGATTATATTAAAGAGGATTAGATTAATCATAAACATATAGTATAAAGTTAAGTTAATTCGACATCTTCTAAAAATGTAAGGGAGTGAATATCTTGGATTACAGAAAGATATTTGACAGTATACCGGATGAATTTGATAAATGGAGACCACATTATTGTAAAGAACTTTTTGCTGACCTTATTGAATACGCAAAACTCGACTCTGAAAAAATGGCTCTTGAGGTCGGTTCCGGAACAGGCCAAGCCTCCGAACCCATCTTAAAGACAGGTTGCTCGTATTTAGCTATTGAATTGGGTGAAAACTTCGTAGAGATTATGAAAAATAGATTCGATTCTTACAGTAACTTTCAAATTGTAAATGCCGACTTTGAAACATATATTTTTGATCATGAACAATTTGATCTGGTATATGCTGCTTCGGCTTTTCGGTGGATACCCGAAAAAATCGGATACCCAAAGGCATATGAGATACTAAAAAGTGGCGGGACGTTTGCTATGTTTGTGATGCATCCCGATTTGCGTCCCGGCCGCGGATACACCGATGAACCTTTATATTCCAAGATACAGGAAGTATACGCCGAGTATTTTCACCCAGAGACTGAATTTACATGCAGTTTTGATTATGATGCACGTGACAAATACGGTTTTGTTGACCTTGAATACCATGAATATCTGAAAACAAGAGAATACAGCGCCAACGATTACGTTTCGTTAATCGGAACTTATTCCGACCATTTATTGCTGCAAGAACCATATAAATCAAAGTTTTACGAAGGCATCAGAGAAGTTATCGTTAATTCAGGTAATAAAATAACACTGTATGACAAAATTACTATGTATCTGGCTAGAAAGCCATAACTCGCAGTATAAGCATAAAATGAAGTTAAAATAGTTCGCTATCTTCTAATCTTGTTACGCAAGGGTAAAATAATATGGCATATGAAATATATAAGGCAACTCAATAAATAGTAATTTAGTAGGAGGTCTAAATAATGGATTTCAGAAGTACATTTGACCGAATACCAGAAACATTTGATAAATATAGACCACGATATTGTGATGAACTCTTTACAGAAATTATTTCTGTATCTGATTTAAATTCAAGCAAAGATGTACTTGAAATTGGTCCAGGGACAGGACAAGCAACAGAGCCTATTTTAAAAACTGGCTGTAATTATAAGGCAATTGAGCTTGGGGAGAACTTTACAGAACATATGAAAAACAAATATGGGACTTATAGTAATTTTGATATTGTAAATGCTGATTTTGAAACATACGATTTTGGAAATCAAACATTTGATTTAATATATTCAGCAGCTACAATTCAATGGATACCTGAAGAAATAGCATTCTCAAAAGCATACAATATATTAAAACCTGGAGGTATTCTTGCAATGTTTATGACCCGTTCAGATGAGAAAAGTACAAATGAAGAACTGTACATTAGAATAGACGCGGTATATAAAGAACACTTTTCTGTTAAGCAGAGATATAATTGTAAAATGAATTATGATAATGTTGTGAATTATGGCTTAATTAATTACAAATATCAAGACTGGAAAAAGGTAAGAACACTTAATGCAGATGAATATATCTCATATATTAGTACAAATTGTGAGCATATAACTTTAGAAGAGCCTTATAAGTCTAAATTTTACACGGGAGTAAGAAAGGCTATTATAGATGCTGGCAATAAAATCATTATTAACGATACTATTCCACTATATCTTGCTCAAAAACCGCTATAAATTCCAATTTGTAGATTTTAAGTAACATAGTTTAGATTCAGTTACGTCGTATCTTTCTTAAGGGGCTACTCAGTAGATTAAAACGTAACAAATAAGGAGGGCAAAATATGTACAATCATGCTCCAAAGGACTATATATGCCCTTTCTGCTTAATAACCAATGGTATAGAAAACGAACATATATATACCAAACAAGCAGATATTGTATATAAAGATGATTATGTAACTGCTTTTATTAGTGCTTGTTGGTGGAAAAATAATAAGGGTCACATCATTATTATCCCCAATAGTCATTTTGAAAATATTTATGACTTACCAAGTAAACTTTCTACTAAAATCCATCAGTTAGAAAGAAAAATAGCAATTGCATTTAAAGAAATATATAAATGTGATGGAGTATCATCAAGACAACATAATGAACCTTGTGGGAGTCAAGATGTATGGCATTATCATCTTCATGTATTTCCCAGATATAAAGATGATAATTTATATTTAACACTTAGAGAGACATCAGAACCACATGAACGTTTGGAATATGCTAAGAAATTACGAAAGTATTTTAACGAGAAAACCACTGGATAGTGTTTTCTTTATTGGGAATATTTCTGTATTCAGCATTAGTATTATATGACGAATTAATTAGGGGTGAAAATAGCTTGTTTATGTTTAATGGGAGGATTACAAATTGAAATTTGCAGTTTTTATGGATTTACATTATGACGCTATCCATGATGGAGACAGACGAATACGTGAGTTTACTAATTCAGTAAAAAAAGAAAATGTGGATTTTGTTGTTGAACTAGGAGACTTATGTCATCCAATAGATGAGAATAAGCATATAATCAATAAATTGAACGAACTAGGTGTTCCGTTCTTCTTTAATGTTGGAAATCATAATACGGATGCTTATCCAATTGATGATGTGCTTAAATTTTTAGGCATGGGAAATGGGTATTATTCATTTATATTTGGGAATGTCAAATTTATCGTGCTTGACACAAACTACATAAAAACTCCAAATGGAAGTGAGCCATATTACAAACGCAACTATGCTAAAACAACGGATGCTTATCCATTTGTTCCAAGGGAAGAAATAGAGTGGCTTAGAAATGAACTAAAAAACGAACAATTATATTATGTAATTTTTTCACATCAAAGTCTTTCTAATGATTTTATGAAGCGAGGAATCTCTAATCGAGAAGAGGTAAGAGTAATTCTGGAACAGCGAAATAGTAATGGTAAGAAAGTATTGTTTTGTATGAATGGACATGACCATGGAGACGATATAAATTTTTTTAATGGTATTCATTATTACACTTTGAATTCTATGTCTTATATTTGGCATGGAATAAAGGAAACATTTAACTATAGTAATGAAATACATGAACAATACCCTTATCTAAAGGATTTAATTCTTTATGAGGAGCCATTGCATATCATAATTACTATTGATGAGAATATGGATGTGCAAATTGATGGTATGGAAGGACATTATCAAAACGTAACACCAAAAGATATTGGAATGGGGAGTAGATGGAATGGTGTTTCAATTGAACCCCAGACTTCATCACTGTATATAGATGTACGACTATAATCTAAAGTTAGTTAACATCACAATTTTCTTTAACTGCGTCGCTGTAGTACAATATTGTTCATCATTTCAATTTATTTATTGTCTTAATTCACTTGGAATATTATGGTATAATTACTGTGTACTCGTATTTTGTTACGAATAAAGATTATGTTTACAAAAGGGAGAAAAGTTTATGATTAATAAAAAAAATATGATGGATTGTGTATGCCAGCAGCTTGCCATTGACTATAATTGCTCGCCAGATGATTTTTTTAAAGAGGGATTGATTTTCACAGAAGCAAGAGAAAACGAAGGTAGACGGTATTTCCCATTTGTAACGCCACGCCTTGAAATGATTTCAATGGGGCAGGGCACAATAATAAATGTATCTTCCGACATTTTGCCTAATATTCGTCATGAATTTGAAGGTAAAACATGGGAAGAAGTGTTCAATTCGCCATTTAGTTATGGTGTTCTTTCATACTTTTTACCTGACATAGGTAAGATTGATACAATAACAACGCCTAACGGATTTGAATTCGTTGTAGTGGAAAAACAAGATATACAAAAATTTTACGACCTTTATGGCTCTCAATCTGGTATGCAATATGACCCAAATTTTCAAAATCCCCAAATGTTGCTTGTATTGGCAAAATATAAAGATGCGATAGCTGGTATAGCAAAAGCGAAAGCTGATTGCAAAACCATATGGTCAATCGATGTTGATGTTATGAATTCATTCAGAGGGAAAGGTCTTGCCGCCCCTATGGTAAATATACTCACACTTGAAATACTAAATCGTGGGTATATTCCATATTACTTTACCACCAACAGTCATGTGTTATCCACTCATGTAGCGGTCAGAGCAGGTTATATCCCTGCGTGGGTACATAGTTATAAGACGAGATTGAACGGTATAATGAGATAAATTAATTTCAAATTGCGGAACAAAATAAGCATTATCAACATCAAACTTAATGCGACATATAAATAACTTAATAAATTACAATTTGTAAAATGAAATTTGAAGTAATATAGGGAGGGCAAAAATGGGACAATTCAAGTTTGAAAAATGTCTGGATATAGAAGGTCTTTATACAATAGAGCCTAAAATATTTTCAGATGAGAGAGGTTATAATTTAGAGACATACAATTCAAAAGATTTTGAAGAAGTTGGTTTAGATATGGAATTTGTTCAAGATAACAAATCGATGTCAAAGAAAGGTACTCTTAGAGGATTACACTTTCAAAAAACATATCAACAAGGGAAACTCGTGAGCGTTACAAGTGGTGAAGTTTTTGATGTGGCAGTTGACATCCGCAATGGGTCAAAAACATATGGAAAATGGTTTGGCGTTGTTTTATCAGAAGAAAAGGGAAACATGTTTTATATTCCAGAAGGATTTGCACATGGTTTTTTAGTCCTTTCTGATACGGCTATATTTGCTTATAAATTATCTGACTATTATCATCCAGAAGATGAAAGTGGTATTTCATGGGACGATAAAACAATAGGAGTTGACTGGCCGATTCCAGAAGGAATGAAAATTATAACATCTGAAAGAGATAGTAATCATTCTGCGTTTAGTGAAGGAATATCTTTAAAACCTAAAAGAAAATATGAGACGGATTCTAATTTGTAAATTTCAATTAATAAAATTTTGGATTAAGTTATGTGGCATTTTTCTTAAATTGTAACGCAAGAGTAATCTATCATCCACATTAAAAGGGAGGTTCTTATTTGGGTAAGAAAAGATTTGAAATGCCTGTTGCTGTACACCTTTTACTTATTAGAGAAGGTAAGATTTTATTGTTAAGAAGATTTAATACTGGATATGAAGATGGGAATTATAGTGTTGTGGCGGGACATTTAGACGGAAATGAAGATGTTAAATCA
>Ga0209430_1000970_pt1 | contig 23652 bp, 20 predicted proteins | sample BarGraIncub1133A_FD_184504 | JGI IMG/M metagenome (GOLD analysis project Ga0209430, IMG submission 184504) | Arctic peat soil microbial communities from Barrow, Alaska - Barrow Graham LP Incubations 11-33A (SPAdes) (version 2) | ecosystem: Environmental > Terrestrial > Soil > Wetlands > Peat... | reverse complement strand
CAATCAACAACATACAACATATAAGACGTACATCTGCTTTATGTGTTGTATGTTTCATTAAGTTTTCTTATTCGGTTTATATCATTGATATTTGCATCTGGAAAGCTTGTAATTTCCGGGAATATCATAAAAATAGCAGGAGGTCGAATTATGAGCAATTCCTATAAAGATAAGTTGGCAGATGGTTCGAGTTTCAAATCCTGGGAGAAGTCGTACAGCTTTTCAAAAACCTATCATGTGGCTGGAAATAATCCGGAGGCTTCAGATATGGGATCAGGAACTGAGATAGCACCTTTCAGGACGATAGGACGCGCAGCAGAATTATTGCTACCGGGGGAAAGAGTCATCATTCATGATGGTGTATACCGTGAAAGTGTAAATCCTTTACGAGGAGGATCGGGCGCTGAAAGAATGATAAGTTATGAAGCCGCTGATGGTGAATCGGTTGTAGTCAAAGGATCAATCATTGTCACAGGTGGATGGAGCGAAAGCAAAAGATGGCAATTTAGGAAGGGGACTAAGGAAAATCCGAAGGTATGGGAATTGAAACTGGACGGAAGTGTATTCGGAGGCTACAATCCCTTTGGTATGGTTAATTTATTAGGCGACTATGTGTGCGTACCCTTCAAAAATATTCCCTATGAGAGCTTTTTCCTGAGGCGCGGGATGATATTTGTCGATGGGAAACCACTCAAACAGGTTAAATCATTTTCAATGCTTGGTAATGAGGCTAATGCTTTTTGGGTTGAGCATAATGGACTTGTCCTTCATATACGTTTTATGGGTGATACGGCTCCAGATGGGCATACAGTTGAGATCACAGTGAAAGAGCAGGTTTTTGCACCACAGGAGATCGGACTCGGGTATATCCGTGTAAAGGGCATTACTTTTGAACATGCAGGAAATGGAAATCCGGTACCTCAAAGAGGTATATTGTCCACAGGGCGAGGGCATCACTGGATTATAGAGGACTGTACGGTACAATGGGCTAACTCTGTTGGTATCGATGCTGGAAACGAATGCTGGAATGCGGCTTCGCCTCAAGGAGATTACAACGAACACATTATTCGCCGGAATACCATAAGGCAATGCGGAGTCTGTGGCCTGGCAGCCTATATGACCGAAAACATGTTGGTGGAGGATAATCTTTTTGAATACATTGGATGGCAGCGCTCGTATTATGCTTCGGAGTCAGCCGGAATGAAAGTACATAATTCCGTAAACTTGCTGTTCAGAAGAAATATTGTCAGGCATATAGAAGAATGTGCCGGAATATGGTTGGATTGCGCTAACATTAACTGTAGGATCACAAGTAATATTTTTGCCGATATGCCTGAATCTTTTCATGCTTTGCAGATGGAGGCCAATAGACATCACAATATGGTAGATAACAACATCATTTGGGGCATTGGGGAAAAAATGCATAAAGATAGAATCGGAACTCCGGATGGAACAGGGTGGAATACAATGGATAAAACCCCATACGGATGTGGAATATATGCCCAAGGAAGTGATAATATTACAATAGTCAATAATCTTATCGGTGAATGTAATCATAGTGGCTTTCATGCAGATGCTGTTCCATACCGCCTCCATGATGGACGTGGAGGTACTGCAAGAGGCATGAAGATATATAACAACATATTTTATAAATGTGGAGAAGCTGCAATCGATTTTGATAATGAGCATAATGAAGCAGATGGCAACCTGTATATAGATATGTATCCGGGAGGAGGCTACTTGAGAATATTGAACCCTGATCCGGCCAAGTGGCTTGAATTGTTATCCTGGAGGAAATTTTACGGATGGGATCTGAATGGTGACACCGTTGATTCTTCCATCGTCTTTGATGTTGAGCGGCTGGAGATGTCTGTTATAAACAAAGACATTGTTTGTACTGTGAATTGTTTTGAATGGCTGAAAACGGATTATTTTGGCGATAAAACTGGAGAAAAGAGAAATCCTGGGCCATTTGATGATTTTGACGGAGGGTTTATCGATAAAACTGTAGATCCTAGAGAGCATAAAATATAACTGATTGGAGGTCTGAAAATGACTAAAATTAATCCACTAATTACTGAAAGAACTGAGCGAACCAAATGGTTTTTAAATGAACGTTTTGGTATGTTCATTCACTGGGGGTTGTATGCAATACCTGCAAGAGGTGAATGGGTAAAAAGCAAGGAAAAAATGAGTGATGAAGAGTACCAGAAGTACTTTGACGACTTTGATCCGGTCGATTTTGATCCGCGCGCATGGGCGCGGGCGGCAAAGAATGCAGGTATGAAGTATGCTGTAATGACAGCCAAGCATCATGATGGTTTTTGCCTTTTCGACAGCAAACTTACAGATTACAAAGCTACGAATACAAAATCAGGAAGAGACCTTGTTGGAGAATATCTTGAGGCTTTCCGTGCAGAAGGGCTGAAGGTTGGTCTGTATTATTCACTTATAGACTGGCATCATGAACACTATCCGACATTTGGCGATAAGTTTCACCCAATGAGAGAGAATGAAGCTTTTAAAAATAACGAGAGAGATACTGGAAAGTATGTAGAGTATTTACATGGGCAAGTAAAGGAATTGCTAACGAATTATGGTAAGTTGGATATTATGTGGTTTGATTTTTCATATGACAATATGGCAGGAGAAACATGGAAGGCTAATGATCTTGCTAAAATGATCCGTTCCATACAACCGCATCTGATAATTGACAACAGACTGGATCATGGCGGTGAGTTAAGCTTTGGCGGTAGCATACAATCCAAAAATCCTAATCTTATTTCAGGAGATTTCGCTTCACCTGAGCAGGTCATACCACCGGAAGGCCTTGTGGATGAAGACGGGGACTCGATTCCATGGGAAGCTTGCGTTACTTTAAACAGGAGCTGGGGATTCAATGCCTTTGATAACCTGTATAAGTCACCTAAACTGATGATACGCAAGCTAGTTGAATGTGTGAGTAAAAATGGAAATATGCTTGTAAATGTCGGACCCGATGCAAAAGGGAGAATACCAAAGGAATCTCTGGATATACTCAGTGAAGTTGGAAAATGGATCAAAGAAAATAGAAACAGCATATACGGCTGTGGAAGTGCAAGCTTTGACAAACCAGAATGGGGCAGATATACGCAAAAGGGGAACAAACTATATGCTCATTTGTTTGATGAAAATATCGGTCCTTACAATTTAAAAGGGCTAAACGGCAAAGTGAAAAGCGCTCGATTTTTGAATAACGATACAGAAGTATCTTTAGTGCCTTCATGGGTCGATTCAAAGGATGTTTTTCTTACCTTTGGCAAACCGTTTTATCAGTTTTTCCCACTTTTAAATGATATTGACACGGTAGTAGAGATTGAATTGCTATAAACACATTCAGGCTGATTTAATAATGTCGTTGACTGTCCAGTAATTTACATAGTTTCAAATTGCGATACGGATTTTGTTACTTTATGTAGAAAAACGGAAGATTTTAAAATTGAAGTATCAAGAAATGGAAAAATCATCGTGAAGCCTTGACGCTATTTTCTGAAAAGACAAATAAACTGAACACTGTACACAAATAAGTAATCATTAACCAGCACGGCGATAATATCCAATAGCGGTTTCGGCCAGTAAAACAGGCCGGAATTGCTATAACAAAGAGGAGGTAGACAAATGAGCAAGAGTATATTGGGTACACATATCGTGACTCAAATCGGCCTTATAGTAAAAGATGTAGATGTAACAAAGAAAAAATTCGCAGAATTTCTAGGCGTTGATGAACCTAATGCGTTCTGGACCGACGATATCGAGAAGACACAGTCAGAGTTTATCGGCAAACCCTGTCTGGCAAAAGCAAAGTTAGCGTTTTTCAAAGTTGGTGAAACACTTGATATAGAACTGATACAGCCGGATGAACATCCGTCGGTGTGGCGCAACTTCCTTGAAGAAAAGGGGGAAGGCGTCCATCATATCGCCTTCCAGATTAAGGGCATGAAGGAAAAGGTATCCGCTCTTGGCAAGGTAGGAATGACTTTGATCCAGAAGGGTGAATTTACTGGTGGACGTTATGCTTACATAGACTCTATGGGAGACTTGAAGGTATTGTTGGAATTATGTGAGAGTGACTGATTGTAAGATTTATTCATATATTCCGGCAAATATTCAGACAAGCATTTTTGTACATTAACATGGGATACGCTCAGGCATTGTCATTGATAATGCTTATGATAACACTGGGCATGAAGTTTCCACATGGATTTCGGATAATGATAAATATTGTAATGTATAATATTTATCATTATCCGAAAAAATAGAACTTATTGGAGAGTTGCCATGATTGCTTCAAGCTTGAACGGATTGTCGAAAATGAAAAAAACCATGGAAGTGGATTGGATTGACGGGATGGTACCAGGATCGGTTTATTCGGAACTGCAGAAATCAACGAAGATAATATATATAAGCTAAAGGAGCTGGTAAAATACTGGAGGAGTTTTATACCTGTTGATGGCTTAACACTGGGTGAAATTGTGAAAAAAATAAATTTTTTTTTTACATTAAATTTTGTTATAATGTAGATCTATAAGCCAATTTTTAAACGGAGACAATTATGCATTTAAATAGAATTTATCTTGATATTATATTTGTTTTTGGAGTTGATGATTGCATATGAATGTAAGCAAAAGTATTGATTTTCATAAAACACAGGTCTTATTAAAAAGATTCTTTATTTGGATAGTTTTTTTGGCAGTTGTCATATTTATTTCTCTAGGGAACTTTAAATATGTTTATGCAGCTGAAAAAACAAAACCGGTATTGATATACTTTTATTTTTCAGCTTGTGAGCAGTGCCGGGAAGCAGAAAAAGCATTCGACGAAATGAACGTTATTTTCAAATCGCAAAACAAAAGCTTGCCTGATGTAAGGATGTACAACGTTGAAGAAAAAGACAGTTATCAGCTGTTGGACATGTATTTTCATGAATATGGTGTGACTAAAGAAAACCAATTGATGCCGGTAGTTTTTACTGGTACGAGATACTTTTGCGGTGAAAAGCAAGTCATAGATGGGCTTAGAAATCTAGCAGCAAAAGGTGACTTCGGAAATACTCCGTTGTTGAAAGTCAACAATAGGGACAAAACAGCGGCAGAAAATAATTTTTCCTCTATACGTATTTTTAATGTGTTTTTTGTAGGACTTGCAAATGGATTTAATCCATGCTCACTTTCAATGTTACTTTTTCTTTTATCACTTCTCCTTGCAAGAAAAGTAAATGTTGTAAAAATGGGTTTATCTTTTGCTGCAGGCAAGTTCATAATGTATCTGCTCTTAGGTACGTTACTTTTTAGTTTAATGAGTAAACTGCAAGGCGGATGGTATAATACCGTTGTAAAAACTAGTTTGATTATTTTTATGTTTGCTATTGCACTACTTAACGTTCATGATTTTTTTGCAGCAAAAAAAGAGAAGTATGGGGCAATAAAGAACCAATTACCAAGAGGTTTGAGAAAATTCAACCACGATAAGATCAAGCAGTTTCTTGAGATTGGTAATAACAACGTCCTGATAATATTCTGCTTCTTGCTTGGAGCAGCTATTTCGGTTGGCGAATTTTTATGCACCGGACAGATGTATCTGGCAACTATTGCCTTAGTTGTGCAAAGCGATAGTGTATTGAATTTCAGGGCATTTCTATATCTGCTCATTTATGATACTGCGTTTATATTACCGTTAGTGGCAGGAATACTGCTGATCGGCCGGGGACATGATATATTTCGGATATCTGAAGCGCTCAGGGCTAGACTCCCACTCATTAAGGCTGTCAGTGCGGGCTTATTTTTCCTGTTTGGCGTAATTTTGCTTATATTTTTTAATAAATAAATTTATTTTGTTAATTGTTTCTAGTGGGGTGAGACTATTATGAAGAGAACCAGGATAAATGAAAAGAGGCTGATATTGATGGATAGTGCCGGAGAAATGCTTTTTGAAGGCAGATTGACATCATTGCCATTGGATGAATCGATCATAATTAAGAAAAGTATCGAATTTTTCAACGATGATTCACCATGCTTCATTCACAGGTCGGCTTTAGCAAAAAGGCTCTATTTTGAATTAGAGGATTTTCTGGTAAAGGAGTTATCTCACTGCACCCAGATTGACTGTAGTATTATTCCGGGAGAGATTGCCGATATTTTGTCCGAATTCGAACGTACAAAAACAATAAAATATTGCTGAAAAGTCAAAATATGATTAAAAGAGGTGAAAGTATTGTTCAGAATATTACACGGCAGGCATAAGAATATATTCAGGCGCTTTCTGGTGTCATATATATTTATTCTGGTATTGCCGATCATAATTGGGAGTTATGCTTATAACAAAGCACTGGAACTGATAAAACAGGATGCTATAAATTCAGGAAGCTTTATGGTAAGGCAAAGCAGAGACTTGCTAGATAATTATCTTAAATCAATCGACTTGTCGGTTTTTGTTTTGGAAGCTGATCAAGCACTGCAGAGTATTGTGAACATGCCTCAGCCCACTTTTGGATCTGACAAGGTCTTTCAACTTAGCAAAGTTGTCAATAACATGAAATATAACAATATTTCCAGTACCTTTGACAGTAAGACGTATGTATTTTTAAGAAAAACAGATGTGGTTATCGACAGTAATTATGCAAATTACAATATTGAAAACTATTATAACACTTACATGCAATATGATAATATTTCATATAAAGAATGGTATAAGCAGTTCCTGATCGATACACACAACAAGGATATATTACCATCTCATAAGATCAAGGCTATTAATTCAAATTTAGCCGGCATGTCTTACAATGCCATAACATATATTCAGTCAATACCAATGGGCGTTATTACTGTTTTGATAGATGCCGACCGCGTATCCAAGCTGCTTCACGATATAGTAGCCTCAAATAACGGATTTGCGTTTATCATGGATGATAATAAAAATTTGATAGCAAAAAGTGATGACATTGATATTTCGAAAAGCATCAATGTCAATAAAATATCTGTGGATGTACTTTACCAGTATCAAACAATCAATGGCAAGGAAGTAATCATCATTACTCAAAATTCAAACTATAACAATTGGAATTATGTATGTGTTATACAAGTCAAGAAGCTGATGGGCAATGCAATCAATATCAAGCAGACTGTTTATGCCATTGTCTTTATCATACTGCTTCTGGGCGGTTTAATTTCATTTATTCTTTCCAGTAGTTATGCAAAGCCCATTTATGAAATAATTTCGTCTCTGGGTGGTTTTTTCCCCGTGGAGAGGAAGTATAGCGATGGATATAGTTATATTAAGGATAATATCCTTAAGCTTATCAATACAAACCATGATTTGAGCATAGCAATGGAAAATCAACAAAATGTTCTGAAATCTACCTTTATTGGGCAGCTGTTAAATGGCACGATAAACGATCTGCAGGAAGTGAATAAGTTGCTGGATTATTTCGGATTGAAGCTGAGCGGAAAACTATATGCTGTTATTGTACTTGCCATCAATCGTCATCTAGATATTGCAGAAATAGATACCAATGCTTTTCTCGAAAAGGATATTTTCAGGCTTGTTACAGATAACGTCCTTATTAAACACATGAACGGGAACGGCTGTACTCATCTTCTGGAATCTGAGCAGATGGCTGTATTATTCAGCCTGGAAAGCAGTGATGAAAATGAATGCAAGGATACGATCCGCAATTTTATAGAAATAGTAAGTGGCGAATTGATACGGAATTATGACGTGAGACTTAAATTTGGCATAGGTAACTTTTATAGAAATATACTGGATGCGAATTTTTCTTTTTCGGAAGCCAGGATAGCGCTAAACTACCTTATTATTGGCACAAGCTCCGAATTTTTAATATGGTATTCTGATATCGGAAAATGTACAAATAGATATTATTACCCTATTGATATTGAGAAAATGCTCATAAATTTGGCGAGAAGCGGCAAAAAGAATGAATTACTCAGGACTCTTCACCTGATATACAAAGAAAATTTTACAAACCGGACAATCCCGTATTCAATGCAATTGCAGTTATTTTATGAGCTAAAGGCTACACTGGTTAAAATATCCGATGAGCTTAATGGCATTGCGGATATAAAGGAAATTCTAGACTCAAATTTCCATAACATGTCTGTCGAAGAATGTGTGCAAAAGTTTACACAGGTATTCATAACACTGTGTGATGCTGTAGAATGTACAAAAAAGAGTCATAACCAGAAACTGGTAGATAACATCCTGGACTATGTCAGCAATAACTATCATGATCCTGAAATTAGTGTATTCAGCCTGTCCTCCAAATTTAAGATATCCTCATCCTACTTCTCGCAGCTTTTCAAAGAGCAAACCGGTGAGAAATTTAGCGATAACTTGGAAAAGACGCGTATCAAGCATGCATGCAGGTTACTTGATGAATCGGACGCAACCATAGATGAGATTACAAAACGCGTAGGCTATAATAACACATATTCTTTCAGGCGTGCATTCAAGAGAAGTATGGGGCAATTGCCAACAGAATACAGAAAATAGCTGGATAGGAACAAATATTTACTAATAGAACAATTTGTTATAATTAAGTTGGTTTTCACATTTTATTATAAATTGTTTGTAAAAAATGAAATGTGTTTCTTCCGTTCTACAGGCTTCTGTGGTTAAATTTTATCATGACATAATTCTTCGAAGGGGTGCTGTGAATGAGTTGCGAAATAAGTAGAAAGGAATATGTTAATCTTTCAATTAAAAAAATAGGCAAAAAAATTATAAGGCATTTGAAAATTATACGAGGGGTGAAGATATGTGGATTAAAGGAAATTACAGGCGGATATTTTTAGACATGCATATTGATGATAGCAAGGATGAATACCTGTCAAAGCTGGATCCTGTGAGTTTGGTTGAGTTGCTTAAAGGAGCAGGGGCTCAGCAGATTGTGGTCAAGTGTCGCTCACATACCGGGTTAGCATATTATCCTACGAAGGTCGGGCGAATGCATAAAGGTCTTAAAGGAAGAGACTATGTTAGGGAAATGACAAATACCTGTCATAAAAATAGTATTGCAGTCATGGCATATTTTTCACAGATTTATGACAATTACGCGTATGATCATTATCCATCATGGCGAGTAGTGGATGGAGAAGGAAAGACTTCACGAGAATATCAGGATGATAATAGTGAAAGTATGTTCCGTAGGGGGAGATATGGAATAGTTTGTCCGAACAACGAAGAATACCGGGAGTACGTCAGAGCGTGCCTGCATGAGATTATCAGTAATTACAAATTTGAATCAATATTTTTAGATATGCCATTCTGGCCAGAAATCTGTTTTTGCTCAAGTTGCAAGGAGAAGTATTATAGACAGACAGGACGCGAGTTGCCAATTGTTGTTGATTGGAGCGACTCTGTTTTTAGGGAATACCAGCTTATCCGTGAAAAGTGGATGGGCGAATTTACTGCTTTATCAACCTTATGTGTGAAAGAGGCTAACCCAGAAGTAACTGTAGAACACAATATGGCATTGGCAAGCTCGCCCTGGCAGTTTGCAACCACAGATCTTGTAGCAGACGCATGTGACTATATAGGTGGCGACCTCTATGGAGGCTATTTTGAAGAGACTTTTATATCTAAATACTATAGGAACCTGTCAAAGGCATTGCCTTTTGTCTATATTATTTCGCGCTGTGATCCGAATTTAACATATCACACTACTTCCAAGACAAAAGAGGAGTTTTTGCTGCATATTATGACTAGCCTTGTCCACAATGGGGCTTTATCAATTTGTGATGGAATTAATCCTGATGGGACCCTAAACGAGGATGTCTATAAAGGACCAATCAAAGATGCTTTTGCAATTTCACAGAACTACGAAAAGTATGTGAACGGTGCATTACAAACGAATGTTTCCATATGGTTTCCAAGCCACTCCAAGTATAGCTGGAATGAAAACGGCAATAAGGCATGCGGCTACATAATCAATGATGAATATATCAAAAACAAAGTTATGTTGGGTGGAATATTGAGAACTGAAAACATTCCATTTGATGTCGTACCTAGTAAGACATTGGGGAGTCTTCAGAATAATCTGCTTACTATATCCGACGTTGTATCGATAAAGGATAATGAGATGGACGAAATAGAAAAATTTGTAGTAAATGGGGGAAACCTCTACATAAGTGGACGTTTAGGCCATCCACGCCTTTACAAATTACTTGAAATAGAACCACAGGGGATGACGCAGCATGATATTACTTATATGAATCCCACAATAGTTGGTATGGAATTATTTAAGGGGTTTACTTCAAAATCTCCTCTAGCAGTGCAAGGTAAACAACATATCGTTAAAATTACAGGAGAATGTGAAATTATAGCAACAATAACATTGCCCTACACGATGCCTAATTCAAAAGAGTTTTCTGCAATCCACTCGAACCCACCTGGAATCAACACAGAACTGCCTGCGGCTTTTATAAAACGGGTTGGAAAAGGGAAGGTTATCTGGATAGCAGCACCAATAGAGGTATCCAAGCCTTATATGAGCAAAAAGGTGGTTGCCAGTATAGTAAAATCGCTTTGCGGTGAAATGAAATTTGAATCAAATGCGCCTGCATTTGTTGAAATTCTGAATTGGATAAAAGATGGTAATCAGTATTTCGCAGCCTTAAACCAGCAAGAAACTATGCCGATTGTTTCGATTAGTGATATTGAAATCATGGTTCCTGGCAGAATTACTAGTGCAAAATTAGTCGAAAGTGGAAAAGAACTTTTGGTGGAATACGTGAATGGTAAATCGACAATTTTTCTCCCAAAGCTGGAAATCTTCCATATGCTCGTCTTAAATCAATAAATCATCAAATAGTTGGTTTGATAAGAATTGAAAGATGAATTAATAATTCCTTTCTATAATATTATAAGGAGGTTATAAGATGTTTCTGGATGAATTTAAAAAAAGCGACGCTGTTCTAACGGCAGCTTCGAAGGGTATAGAGGATTTTAAGGATTCGTGTTTTAGTTGCACTATTCATTGGGGGTTGTATTCTCTCCTTAGCAAAGGTGAATGGGCAATGTTTACAGAAAGAATGGAATTCAAAGACTATGAATCAACAATGGAGAGGTTCAATCCTATTAACTTCAATGCAGATGAATGGGCTAGGACTATGTGTGACGCCGGAATCCGCCAGTTGTTTATAACATCAAAGCATCATGATGGATTTTCAATGTATGATACAAAACTTTCACAATACAAGATAACAAATACTAACTTCAAGCGGGATCCAATTGCTGAATTGGCATTAGCGTGCCATAAGTACGGTATCAGTTTTCACTTATACTATTCATTGATGGATTGGCATCATCCGGCATTTCTGCTGGATTGGTCGAAATATGTGGAATATTATCATGGCCAGATAAGGGAATTGTGTACGAATTATGGAGAAATTGGTGGTATACTTCTCGATGGATTCTGGCCAGAGCTCCCTTGCTGCATTAACGATATGGAATATAGTCATTTTAATCCCAGAGGTGATTACGAATTTGGAAAGCTTTATGACATGATTCACATGCTTCAGCCAAACGCGGTCATTACTAATAATGCTCATATACCTCCATTGTCAGGTGAGGATTACCAGATATTTGAACTGGATAATCCAGGCGAAAATACTGCTGGCTTTAATACAACATATGTAAGTGAATTACCGCTGGCTTCCTGGTACCCTATGAATAATTCATGGTCATATAACAAATCTGATAAAAATTTTAAATCCAGTGGTTATCTAATTCGCAAATTATTAAAATTTACTGGAATGGGCGTCAACCTGTTTTTGAATGCAAGTCCCAATGAACTGGGTGAGATAGTGCCAGAGGAGAAACAACTATTCCATGAACTGGGTAAATGGATAAAGGTCAATGGAGAAGCGATTTATGGTACTCGTCCAATTGCCGGAGGTGAATTTGAATGGGGATATGTTGTCAAAAAAGATAAGACTTATTATATCTATATCCTTTGTTTCCCTTTCAGAACAGCAGGCGATACCCTGGAGATAGATATTCTTCCACAAACACTGACTTCAGCCATAACTATGGATGGTGAGAAGCTTGATTTATCAATAGAAGGAAAAACTGTGAAGATAAAATTGCCTCACAGGGCGCATAATCCGATTGGGACTATAATCAAACTTCTTTGAATATTACTAAATTAGTGAAGTTGGTTACTATTCAGAGGTAGATTTTCAAAGCTGATTAACACAGATTGTTGTAAAAGGCATATGTCATAACTGTAGTGATTGGACTTGTCACAAAACCAACATTACAGTTATGACATTCTATAATAAAGCTATACTTAAAGTATTCTATGAAAGGATGGAAATTTACTTTGACCTCAAAAGAAAGAGTTAGAGAAGCTGTACTTCACCAGCAGCCCGACCAGGTACCTGCCAACTTTGAATGTGTATCCTCTGTTATGGAGAAACTGTTAAAACATAATGGCTTCAATAACGAGGAACAAGTTTACCAAAAATTTAATATAGATGTCCGATCAGTTTCACCTGGGTATATAGGTCCTGAACTTAAGTCATACAAGGAAAACGGCAATCTGATTGAAGAAAGCTATTGGGGATGGAAAACCATGTACCATTGGACAGGAAAAGAATATAACGGTATTACCTGTTATTCCAGAGCTTATTAACTGTGGTGTAGATATTTTAGAGCCTATTCAAAAGGTTAGCGGTTTGGAACCTGAAGGACTCAAGAAGGATTTTGGTGATAAAATTACCTTTCATGGCGGCATAGATACTCAAAGTGTTTTGCCTTTTGGAAAACCTGAAGATGTTATAAAGGAAACAAAGCATTTTATTGATACTCTTAATATCAATGGTGGATATATATTAATGGCCAGCCAGTCTTTTGAAGGTGATGTTCCCATAGATAATATTGAAGCAATGTACAGCATGAGATAACCTGACTTCTGCAGCAAAACAGCCGATAAGCCGCTATTTTGAAGCTCTCAAGGCTGTTTTCTCGTCAATTTTGCTGCAGAAGTCAGGTCATAGCATCAGGCGGGCCGAAGCGAAATAGACGAAAATCCGTTTTTGATGGATAATCTTCCGCTCCTAAATCTATAAAAATCAGCGCGGGATAGTCAAAAATGCCCGAAATATAAAGGGAAAAGGGTCTGCAAGCTCTTTTTTTCGCACGACACCCCTATTGCATTTGCTATTAATATTCGTATAATAGTGGATAAGAGACCGACAAGAAACAGGAGGAAGCTTTATGGGATGGTGGCACAGGAACAATTTACGTCTGATACAGAATAATCTGCGCGAAATAGACGCTGGAATGGATGTAAACAAACACGTTGAAACCCTAAAAAAATTGCATTGCAACGTTCTTTTAGCCGGTTGCGGCGGAATTACCGCTTTTTATCCAACTCAACTTGAATTTCATTATCACAACCCGTACCTGAAAGGAGATTTCTTTGGCGAGCTGGTAGCACAGTGCCATCAAAATGGTATACGTGTAATGGCGCGCTTTGATTTCAGCAAGACTCACATTAGTTTTCTAGATAAGAATCCGGACTGGTACGCAAGAACGTTGAACGGGGACCCTGTTCTCTATAACGATACCGCTGTCGCATGCATAAATGGCGGTTATCAGCGCAAATATACTCTAAAAATCCTGCGTGAAGCATTAGAAGCGTACCCTATTGACGGCGTGTTCTTTAATGCTCCTGGTTTTTTGAATTGGGATTATTCTGGAAATTATGTCGGAATATGCCAGTGCAACGGCTGCAAAACGCGCTTTTGGGAACAAACTGGTGAAATTCTGCCTACCGTGGAAAACCTGGATGACCCGGTATTCCGCAGATATGAGCTCTTCAAAAAGCATTGTGTCCAGGAAGTGTTTGACGGAATACATGATCTGGTCCGAGAAACAGGGCGTGATATCGCTTTATCTACCTATCTGGATGAGAAAATTGATATAATCCGGGACGAGTCCAACTCCTCGGTTGACCGTCCTCTTCCGTTCTGGATATATAACAGCACAGAGAATGTGGCCGTGGTAAGAGGAAATTATTCCGACAAGATTTCCAGCAACTGCGTAATCAACGCAGTGGATCTCTCCTACCGCTTTATGGGAGTATCAAAGTACCTGAACCAGCTGCGCCTGTATGGGAATATAGCGGCAGGCTCCGGACTGGATTTTTGTATCATCGGGGGATTCGAGGATTATCCCGATGAGGATAATCTGACGATGGTAGAAGAATGTTTTGCATTCCACGAACGCTACGAACCGTATTACGGGCATATGCGTTCATTGGCAAAAATCCTGTTGGTCAAGCCGGGACACAACAATTGGCTGAAAGCTCAGATGCATGAGTATTATGGCATGTTTAAGCTGCTGAAAGAGGAACACCGCCTGTTTGATGTGGTGTACTCGGAACAATTGACCGCGCATCTGAATGAGCTTGATCAATATGAAATTATCCTTCTGCCGAGCATCGCTCAAATAAACGATGAGCATGTACTGAAGAAATTGGAAAGTGTTAAAGCCGTTGTGGTTGCAACAGGCTGTACTCTGCACGAAGATCCGAAATGGTTAAAATGTATTTTTGGAGTTACACTTGATGGCAGATTGGAAAACCCCCGTGGCGCATATATGTCTGCAAAGCCGACGCAAGTATTTACTGCCTTTGAACAGCGTCATTGGGTGTTTCTGGACGGCGCGTTTTATTACATGGAGCTGGATGAGGATAATACCGGTCTGCTTCCATTAGTGAATCCTGCACGTTTTGGGCCACCTGAAAAATGTTACGGGCATACGGTATCAAACCATTTCGGGGTAAGCATTCGGCACAATAGGCGTGTATTTTTTCCATGGTCGCCGGGGGAACTATATTACCGACATGGTTATGAGGATTTCAAACAGCTTCTGTTAAATGTTTTAGATCATGTCAGACCCTTCTGCCCTGCAGTTACAACCAACGCGCACAAATCGGTAGAAATATTTTTTGATGAGATCGTCCCCAGACAATATTTGCTGCAAATGCTCAATCTATCGGGATTTAATGGAACAACTGTATGGGAGCCGATACCGATGGAAAAAATTCTTATACGGCTTAACATTCCCACTCCAAAGCAGGTGCGCAGGCTTGGCCTGCATGGAGAAAAAGCCTTGCCCGCCAAATCGGAACTGGTTTTATCATTGTCTGGGCTTTACGAAGCAGTGGTGATTGATTGCTGAAACGGTGTATGATGCCAGCTGAAATACTTTAAAATTTTTATTGGAGGAAAGTTTATGAATAGTAAAGTGTCAAATCCATGGTATAAAAATGTACACCGGTGGGGGCAAACCAACCTAACCGAAGATGATCCTGTCAAATGTGACCTCGCTTTTTGGCGGGAACAATGGAAACGTACAGCCTTACAGGGGTTAATTGTGAACTGCGGCGGCATTGTCGCTTATTATCCGAGCAAGGACAGGCTTCAATACAAGGCGCATTTTTTAGGTGATAAAGACTATTTCGGCGAATGGGTTTACGCTGCCCGCGAGGAAGGTCTTACCGTACTGGCCCGTATGGATATCAACCGTGTGGCGTCGCAGGAATTTTTTGAAATGCATCCCGAATGGTTTTGCAGGGATAAGAACGGGAATCCCTGCAAGGCGGATGAATTCTATCTTTCCTGTGTAAACAGTGACTATTACAAAGAATATATCCCCTCCATTTTACGGGAAATTATTGAAATGTATCATCCAGATGGATTTGTTGACAACAGCTGGAAGGGGATGGGTAAAAAGTCCATATGCTATTGTCAAAATTGTCAGAAGAAATTCAACGTGTACAGCGGTCATAATCTGCCGGATAAATCCAACTGGAATGATGATGTGTATCGGGAATGGGTTCGCTGGAGCTACGATTGCCGCATTGAAAATTGGGATTTGTTCAACAAGGTCACCATGGAAGCGGGCGGAAAGGACTGCCTATGGATTGGAATGATCCATGCGGATCCTGTTGGTGCAGGAGGAGCTTTCAGCGATTTGAAAGATGTCTGTGACCGCGCGAAAATTATATTTGCCGACCATCAATGCAGGGATCTGCTCAACGGATTTGAACAAAACGCAATAAACGGCTCGCTGCTACGGTTTGCAGCCAACGAAAACCTTCTGGTACCGGAAAGCTTCTCCAACTATGTGCGTGGTGACCGAACCTTCCGGTTAGCCAGCAATCCGGAACCGGAGACACGCATGTGGATGCTGGAGGGCATTTCAGGCGGCATTTCGCCATGGTACCATCACGTTGGAGGCGGTAAGAACGACAGCAGGCAATTCAAAAATCCGATAAATGTGTTTAATTGGCATCAGGCAAATGAGGAATATCTGTACAACCGCACAGACCTTGCAAATGTGGGAATGGTATGGAGTCAGCAAAACGCCGACTTCTATGGCAGAGAGGATGATGCTGAGCGCTGCGCACTGCCTTGGCGCGGGTTCGGATTGTCACTTGTCAAAAGCCGAATTCCATTTTTGCCAATCAATATCGCAGATATTGCACGCTATGCAGATCGGATAAAAACCTTGATTTTGCCTGATATTGCGGTTATGTCACCCGAACAGACCGCGGCGGTGTGCACTTTTGTGAGAAATGGCGGCAATTTGGTGTTGACCGGTAATAGTGGCACAATGGACGAGGACGGCAACCTGCTTGCTAAAAGCCCGCTCAGGGAACTTCTGGGGCTTTCAGTCACCAGTGAATTTTTGGGCATTCAGGGTAAAGCAAGCAATGCATGGGATTTGCTAGAGGCACATACCTATTTTTGCCTGCCGGAAGATCGGCATCCGCTATTGAACGGCTTTGAGGATACTCGAATCATACCATTCGGCGGATGCCTGCAAATATTGCAATCAACAGAACCGCTTAAGCCTATAGTGGGATACATACCGGCATTTCCAGTTTATCCGCCGGAATTCAGCTGGATTCGCAAGGAAGAGCCTGAGAGAGGTGTTCTCTTTGCCGGTACAATGCCCACAGGCGGAAAGGTTGTCTTTTTTGCAGCGGATGTTGACCGCTGCTGCGGGCGTATCCATCTGCCGGATCACGCTCAATTGCTTTCAAATGCGGTTCGGTGGGCCTCGGGAGATGATTTTCCGCTAAAGGTAGACGGACCCGGTACTATAGATTGCAAGCTGTACAGTCAGCAAAACCGGTTAATACTCCATCTTGTCAATCTCAGTGCGGCAAACCAATATCCGGGATATCTGGAAGAAATATTGCCTGTTGGCCCTGTAACTGTTACATTATCCGTAAACGGTTTTTGCCCGAAAAAATCTGTGGCACTGCGCACTGTCGATAAGACAGAGATTCCGTTGGAATTTGACGGTAAGACGGTTCGATTTATTTTGGAAAAACTGGATGATCACGAGATGCTGGTGATAGAATGAGCGGGCGATCGTGCTAGCGGCAGCCTTTGCGTATTATACAAACCAATTTACAGGTAATCGACACGGGGCACGTATGCAGCCGGAAAAAATCACGGCGGAGATTGAGCAATGGGGCGCTAATGCGCTGGTAATGAACGCGGGCGGAATATACTCATGGTACCACAGTGAGGTTCCGTTTCACAATATAAATGAGTATCTTCCAAAAGACTATGATCTGCTTGAAGCGATCGTTGCTGCTTGCCATAAGCACGGCATCAGGGTATTCGGACGCTTTGATTTCAGCAAAGCGGTAGACTGGACATGGCAGCATCATCCCGAATGGTTTGCACGCAATCCGGATGCCACTCCGCGCATTTATGGCAAAGAGCGGCCGGGTACGTGGTCGCTGCTGATGGGAACTTGCGTGAACGGCGGTTACTGGAATGAGGAGGTAGACGTGCCCGTACGGCAGGAAGCACTGAAAAAATATGATTTAGATGGAATTCAAGATCCTTTCGCATTGCTCAACCCAAGACTTTCAATCAGCGAAATTATCGCCGAGCCGATTCTTGTACGTAAGACGATAAAAAACAGGACTGAAATTATGGAAAAAGTCCTTGATCTTATGGATATAGTCGGACTTTCGAAAAGGTATGCCAATACCTATCCTCATGAGATGGACGGTGGGCGCCGCTAGCGCGTAGGTATCGCCCGCGCGCTGGCACTCGACCCGAAATTCATCGTCTGTGACGAGCCGATTTTCCATCCAGGCGCAGATATTGAATCTGTTCATGGATTTGCAGGAGAGCAAGGGCCTGGCCTATATGTTCATTACGCACGATCTCTGCGTAGTTAAGCACATCAGTACGAACATCATGGTCATGTATATGGGCAAAGTGGTTGAGTATACAGACAAGAACAAGCTCTTTGAGAGACAGCTGCACCCCTATTCCCAAGCGCTGCTTTCCGCGATACCTGTTCCGAGTCTCAACAGAGACCGTGAGCGTACGATACTGAAGGGAGAGGTTTCCAACTCCATTAATTCAAAATCTGGATGTCGTTTTGCTATGCGTTGCAAGTACGCTACTGAAAAGTGTACCTGTCAGGATATCCCACTCATCGAAGTTGAGCCTGGAAGAAGTGTAGCCTGTACACTCTATATGTAAAATCGTGATGGAGGGTTTCCAACGTGTGGCGGTTCTCCAGAATTTAAGTCTATTTAGGCATTTGCGAAATGCCCGAAAAAAGAGAGCTGTAAATAAATAACAGAGTTGTAAAATGTACTTCGACAATTGAAAATAGAAAATGTGGATAAAAGAATGGTTTAAAAGGGCTCAGTGTGGATAAAAATGCAGCACAAAAACACTAAGCTTTGATAGTAGAAATCTATGATACTAAGCAATAAGTGGTCTGAGGCTTCTTATGTATTTATGTTGATTGATTTTATCTGCAAGGATAACTGTTATCTGTTGAGTAATACCTGCAAGTAATAAATCTGCTTTAATGGTGCGGTTGTCTCTTGTTTTAAGATTACCACAAGCCATGGGGTCCTTGAAGTATTGGATGTTTTTTTCTACGACGACTCTGATTTTGTATTCAGAAATCCATTCTTCAGACCCTCTAATAACGCCAGGGTACATACGTTGATCTTGTGAGGGTGATGTGTATGTCATTCTGCCGCAAAGCTTTCCATTGCAGGGGTTTTGACACGAAGTTATCCATTTGCCTTTAGTATACTTGGTTTGGGGACATAGCTATTTAAATCTATCACTTCTTCCTCTCTCTCGGGTCCAGCCAGCTGGATTCATAGTTATTGAGGAGTCTTTAGAACATAAAGGCCAGCCATTTTCATCATATTTAAGTGCTGGGAGATTGGGGTTAGTATTACGCTGATTTAATGGAATTAAAACTTTTTTGAATTTAAATTTATTTAAAAGCATCGGATAAGTAGCATAAGTATCAAAAATAGAATCTCCCAAAAATGTGTGATGTGGGGCATTAGGATGAAGATTAAAATAGTCTGTAAGAACTGGTTTGAGTGATTTTGAATCACTAATGGATTTATCTTCATCAGGAGAGTCTGACTTCTTATCAATCTGCAATTCAGGATGTTTTGATTTGAAGTCATTATCCAAAAAGGTAATATTTCTAACGATACCAAGGCCGTTAGTGATAATTGCAAATTTATAAACATAACAGAAATAACCGTTGATAAAAAGCTGTTTAATATGATTATTAGCAGATGCACTAGATGGCATAAGGCCATAAGCCGTTTTTAAGCATCCACATTTTTATTGTTTTTATACGCACGCTTAAGTTTTCTGATGATGGAATTGAGGAATTTTGGATTGTTTTCTGTAACATAAGCCTCAATACCGGAGGTGTCGTAAGCAATCGTTGAAGCAAGCTTTGAGTCTACCTTTTGGCAAATGGGTTCAGTAATATCAACCAAATGGTTAAACAGGTTTTCAAGCTCTACAACATAATCCTGTTTGAATCTTGTAAATTGAGAATCATCGGGAACCTCAGTAAGACCGCAGAATTCGCGGGCTTCGTGACAAAGTGTAAGGAAAATGATTAAAAGTGAAACTTTAGGAATACCAAGGATTTTTTGAAAGATTAAGGCAGTTAGCATAGAGTTTAAGGAATACTTTCTATTTCTACCGAGATTCTTATTATAAGACCAGTAGAAAGTTTGAGGAATAAGTGAAGATAAATCAAGATAATTTGTGAGTAGTTCAAGAAATTTGATTATAAAGTTTTACCATTTGTTTTTCTCCTTTTTTGTAGAATAATGGTGTGGATAACTATATTTTACACTAAAAAGAGGAGAAAAACAATAAAAATGCAGTGCTACAACCCTTTGAAATCAAGGGCTACAGCATTTTACAAATAACTAAAGTCTATTTATGTAGGAGGTTAATTATGGAATACAAAAAATTTGGTAGGACCGGCTTAAAGGTCAGCCGCCTTTGTCTCGGTACTGGTAATTTCGGCTATAACGGAAACTTTATAGGTAATTGGGGTGCGACCAATGAAAAGGAAGCGTTCAAGATTATGGATGCCGCGTTGGACGCCGGCATCAATTTCTTTGACACAGCTAATGTTTATGGTAACCATGGACAGGGAACGTCCGGCGATACGGAGCGCATCATAGGGAAGTGGTTTAAGCAGGGTGGTGGGCGCCGCGAAAAGGTATTCATTGCTACAAAGGTCGGTAGAACCATGTCCGACAATGATTACGATGGAATCAACGCCTGCGATGGTCTTTCCCTCTGGAAGATTCGCCGCCATGTGGAAGGTTCTCTGCAACGTCTTCAGACTGACCATATCGAAATGATACAGATGCATAACGTTGACCGCACCGTCCAGTGGGATGAGGTGTGGGAAGCTTTTGAAGATTTGGTCAAAACGGGGAAGGTCGACTATATCGGTGCCTGCAAGCATAATAGTTGGGAAATTATGAAAGCTCAGGAAGCCGCTCGCCGCCGTCATTACATGGGACTTGTCTGCGAGCAGCATCGTTATGATATGACCCACCGTGGAGCGGAACTGGAAGCCTTACCCTGCTGTATCGACCAGGGAATAGGGGTGACCCTTTTTAGCCCACTTCAGCGAGGTGTTCTCGCTGTCGATCTGCTTGATCCAAACGGTCGCCAAATTGACAAAGAATCAGCACCTCTCGTTGAGAAATACCATCCGCAGTTACTTGAATATGCGAAGCTCTGTCATGATATTGGAGAAAAGGTCGTCAATGTTACTCTCGCTTGGGAGATGGCACATCCAGCGATTACTGCGCCCATTATCGGACCAGCAACCGTTGAAGACCTTGAAGAGATGCTCCGAAGTGTGGAAATAGTACTTACCGAAGATGTGCTCAAGGAGATCGATAGAATATTCCCGCCACCGCAGCCGCTTTACTACGACGAAGAACCCGCTAAAGTAAGTGTGATGTCATGGAATTAGTAGTATTTAACGATAAAATTTACGACATTGTAGACCCCACAGCCCCGCTTGAGAAGTTGGATACCGGATTTGTTTTTGTTGAGGGTCCTGTATATCATAACAAGGTTTATTATTTCACTGATTTTACGGTAGATAAAATCTACCGTTACGAGAATGGAAAGACTACCCTTATCAATGATCAGTCTTTTTTCGCTATTGGCATGACTTACGACCGCAAAAGTGACCGGATTCTAAGATGTACAAGAGAACAACATGCAATAACTGAACTAGACGGCAAAGTCATCGTCAATAACTACAAGGGTGTAAGGCTTAATGGCAGCAACGACGTCATCGTCGATAGCAAAGGACGCATCTTTTTTACAGACCCACTTTCTCGTAAAATCGAAGGCGAGCAGATCGGACACAGTAGCGTATTCATGTATGAGGAAGACAAAGATGAACTAACTATGCTTGAATCGACGCTTACCTATCCTAACGGGCTCGCACTTTCTCCGGATGAAACCATACTCTATATTATCGACACTAACACTATCACTGTACACAAGATGAATCTTGCAACGAAGAATATGGAACTCTTCATCCACTTGGATGAAACGATGGGTGAGGGCAGGCCGGATGGTATACGTCTTGATAAAAATGGTAATCTTTATGTCACTGGCCCCGGCGGCGTATGGCTGGTGGATCCAAATGGAGAAGCTCTTGGACTGATCAAAATGCCGGAACGTGCTGTCAACCTCTGCTTTGATGAAAAAGGCATCTTTATTACCGCTACCAGCAGCATCTACCGCGTGGATACAAAAATCCCCTCGGCAGTGTAATTTCACCGGTCAAAACAAGTCAACAATAAAAATTAGCAGGGAGGTAAATAAAGAAATGAGAAGTATTATTTCTAATAGAAAGATTACTTTTGTTTCGGATAGTTATAATGTAGAGCCGTGGGTGCTCAAATTCAATGATGATAACGTCAACTATTTTTGGCGTCCCGATTATGTTGAGAAATTGGGTGCAGCGATTTGTTTCCCGTTACTTGGCACTTTGCCGGACAACAGGTATGTACTGGATGGAAAAGAGTACATAATGGAAACGCACGGCTTTGCGAAGAACAGCAATTTCAAAATTGTAGAAAAATCTGAAAGCAGTATTACCTATGAAATTACTGAAAACGAAGAAACCCTCACGCAGTACCCATATAAATTTAGGTTCCGCATAATATATACCGTAGAGGACACTACGCTAAAAACTGAATACAGGGTGAAAAACTGTGGTGTCAGCGAGATGCGTTTTTCGGTTGGTGGACACATCCGAGATTTGCCTGCCCTATCAACGGCGATGCGGATGGAAGTCGCTTTGAGGATTATTATGCTGAATTTGAAAAGTCGGAAAGCATCAAAAACATTGTGAAGAGTTACGGACCGGTTAGTGTGGTGGAGAAATTTCTCAGTGCAGATGGCAGTAGGCTTGATTTGGACTATAGCATGTTTACCGAAGGATGTTTCTGTTTCTATCCTATTAACTCAGATTATATTATACTTAAGAGTGACAAGAGCACTCGTAGTCTGAAGTTACATATGGATACTGGAGCACATTTTCAGTTTTGGACTGCAGTGGGAGGAAAGTTTATCTGCTTTGAACCATGGTACGGCTCTATAACCTCCATTCCGAGTAAGAGTATAGAAAGCAGTTGGAAAGAACGTCCAGGTACACTGCATATCTCACCAGACGAGGAATTTGTGCATGCTTATTACGTGACAATATCGAAATAATTTTAGCGTGATTTCCGTACATTAACGGAAAAACGTAAATATCAGGAGGTAAGAAATGTAAAATACTGTTAGTAAAATTCATATACCGGCGAAAGATGTACCAGTCAAAGAATTTGATGTAGCTATTGTTGGTGGGGGCACTAGTGGTATAATCGCGGCCATTGCCGCAGCGAAATTCGGAGCCAAAACCGTTCTTGTTGAAGCTAAGGATTACCTCGGCGGGACTATAGTAGATGGTGGTACAGCACTTAATTCCTTCTTTAACAATTGGAAGACCTTTGGACGCGAAAAAGTTCAACTTGTCCGTGGCATCCCATCAGAGCTCATTGACAAATGTATTGAACGCGGCGGCTGTACAGGGTATTGCGAAGTCGAGTCCAACTTTGAATATGATTCCGTTTGCACCACTATTGATACTGAGGTGTTCAAAATCATTGCTCATGAGATGGTGGACGAAGCCGGTGTCACTATAATGATGAATACAATGATGACCGATGTCATTTAC
>Ga0209430_1000969_pt1 | contig 23685 bp, 21 predicted proteins | sample BarGraIncub1133A_FD_184504 | JGI IMG/M metagenome (GOLD analysis project Ga0209430, IMG submission 184504) | Arctic peat soil microbial communities from Barrow, Alaska - Barrow Graham LP Incubations 11-33A (SPAdes) (version 2) | ecosystem: Environmental > Terrestrial > Soil > Wetlands > Peat... | reverse complement strand
ATATTTGTAAAATAATAAATGGTAATTTTATTATATGTTTTATAGGAATAAGTGGAACATATATTTTTGCAAAAAAGAAGCCATTACAATTGTATTGACTTCTTTTGCTGGTACTCCCAAAATGGGCCAATCTAATTTGTTTTATATTATTATTTTTTGAAGCTAGCACAATCAGTGCATTCAGGGGTTTTTGCAACAGGCTCATGCTTAATTACATCAATTTTCTCTAATGTACAGTAATTATCATCCATACAATGAAATTTGCATTCTGTTACATTACATCCAATACTATCATTATGTTCCATAAGTATACCTCCTAATATTTATTATTTGTAACATGTTCATACTACTTATATAGTTTTAGTAAAACATCAAATAATATACATACTGATTTTATAAACTTTAATGTTTTTAACATACATTATATGTTATTATAGAAATGTAGGTTTATAAATAAATTAACATATGCCGAAAGGACGATAAATATGAAATACTATTTAGTAGCACTTCTTGATAAGGACTCTCAAGAAATAATTGAAACCATGCAAAAAAGTATTTGCCAAAAGTATAGACTATATAAAAATATTCCAATGTTGCACATAACCCTTGAAATCTTAGATGATCCAGATATAAATTATTTAACAGAAGTACTAAGTGATGTTTTAAAGCACTATAAAAAGTTTAGAGCAGAAGTTAGTGGAGTTATTTGCTTTGATCCTCCCTACAAATCAGTGAACCTAAAGGTAGAAAACAAAGGTTATATTTATAGGCTAATAAAAGCAGTAAATTCTACATTAAAGGCTAGGGGTTTTAAGGTAAGAGAAGAGATTGAAAATTGGGATATTCATATTTCCTTAGCTAACACAAATTATGCTATAAGGGAATGGACCAACAATGAGTATAATATGGCCTGTGAAACAACAAAAGATGAGGGCTTTTATAAATTAGTAAAAATTGAAAAAGTAGAGCTATGGAAACCAATAAATAACAAAAAAGAAATGGTAGTAAAATCCTTTCCTTTAAGGGATTCTAGCATATTAGGATAAAAAGGTATCTGGATAAATTGATATTAAACTTATTTAAGTTTGGCATCAATTTATCCATTTTTTTATTATAAAAACCATTTCACATTAATTAAAGTCATATATATATAAACGCAATTAAAGAATAGAAGGAGGGTAAGGGTTTTGGATTTTGTTGAAAAGGTAAATCTAGCTAAAAAAGGTGATGATAACGCCTTTTATGAGCTTATAAATGATAGAAAAGCTATCCTTTATAAAATGGCGTATGCATATGTGAAAAATAAGGAAGATGCAGTAGATATTGTTAGCGATACCATATATAAAAGTTATATTTCAATTAGGAAACTAACGGAACCTTCTTTTTTCAATTCCTACGTTACTAGAATCTTGATCAATACATCATTAGATTTTATTAGGAAGAATAAAGCAATGATAAGTCTAGAAGATAAGGATTATCCATTACTAGGAATTCTAGGTAAAGTAGAGGAAGGGGATAAGGAGGCTGTACTTGATCTTTATAAAGCGGTGGATAAGCTTGATGAGAAATGTAAAACTACCGTAATTCTAAAATATTTTCAAGATATGACAATAGTGCAGGTGGCAGAAATAATGGAGTTACCAATTGGTACAGTAAAAACTTACCTACATAAAGCCTTAAAGGAATTAAGATTGGATTTAAGCCTTGAAGCTAATATTTAATAAGGAGGAATAGTTATGGACAATAATGAAAAGATTAAATTATTAAAAGAAGAGTATGAAAGTAAAGAGCCTCCTAAGGAACTAGATTTCGCTATAGAGACAGCTATAAAAAGAGGAAGAAAATACAAATCAAATATAAAAAAGAAATGGGCTGGACTAGTAGCTGCAGCAAGTATAATTTTTATTTGTACCTTAAGCCTGTCAGGCAGTATACCCGGTTCATCAAAAAAAGCTACACTAACAACTAATAAATCTGTCGTTATGGATGTAGCTTCAACTAGTTCTCTCCCTGTGGTTGGAACTAAAGGCAATTTAACCTCTTTATTAGCTAAAGTTCAAGGGCAAGGATCTATGCAGGATGGGGGAATAGAGGATTCTAAAAGCATGTCTATAGCTCCTAAGACTACTCAGTCAACTAATACAGTAGATTCAAATTTAAATAAAAATTATTCTCAAACGAATCTTCAAGTAAAGGGAGTGGATGAAGGAGACATAGTTAAAACGGATGGAGCTTATATATATGAGCTATCTAACTCTAAGCTACAAATTGTAACTGCTACACCTACCTCTATGGCCATAGTTAAAGAAGTTAAATACTCCGATGACTTTCAACCTACTGAATTGTACTTAAAGGATAATAAACTAATAGTTATAGGCACAAATCAGATTCCTTTTGTTAATAGTGATAAAGCAAAGCAAAATGTTGATTCAAAAAACTTTCCTAAAACAGTCTTAGGAACAAAAGCTATAATTTATGATATTGAAGATAAGAGTAATATTAAAAATATAAAAGAAGTGGAAATCGGAGGCAATTATACATCCTCTAGACTTATCGACAATGAACTATATATGGTGGCAAATCAAAATAATAACTTTTATTATCCTATTATAGCAAAAAAGGACTATAGCCCAGATAATGTTAGAATTTTATCCGTTCAACCCGTATACAAGGATAATTCGAAGGATAAAACTTACAAATTGTTAGACTATGATAAAATTTATTATATGCCAAATGATATAGAAGCCAATTATATAAATACTGCTTCAATAAATTTAAACAATATATCCGAGGAAGTTAAAATAAGTGCAACCTTAGGTTATGGTAACAATGTATATGTAGATGATAAAAATATGTATATTGCTGGAAATAGCTATAATTCATCAAAGGAGGGTAGTTATACTGTTAAGACCAAAATTTATAAATTTTCCCTAGGCAAGGGTAATGTTACTTCAGTAGGTATTGGGGAAGTGCCAGGAACAATATTAAATCAATTTTCTATGGATGAGTATGATAATTATTTTAGGATAGCAACTACTCAGGTAACCGTTGGAGATTTAACAAACAATGTATATATACTAGATGATAAGTTGAATTTGGTTGGGTCTGTAACTAAAATAGCCAATGGTGAAAAAATATACTCCACTAGATTTATAGGAAATAAGCTTTATATGGTTACCTTTAAAAATACAGATCCTCTTTTTGTTGTAGATTTAGCAAATGTAAGAGAACCTAAAATATTAGGGGAGCTTAAGATACCAGGCTTTAGTAATTATTTAGAACCCTATGATGAAAATCATATAATAGGGTTTGGTAAGGATGCCGAGGATCAAACAATCATCAGCCAAAACACTATCACACAAAGTTCTGATGGGAACAGTGCAGCTGGTAACCCTGTGGATAGTACGATTTCCATGTCAAAGGGCTTCAAAATGGCTCTTTTTGATATAAGTGATGTAACAAAGCCTATATTGGAATTCTCTGTTTCACTAGGGGACCATGGTACTTATTCTGAAATATTAAATAATCACAAGGCTTTACTTTTTTCAAAGGAAAAAAATATAATAGCATTTCCTATAACTATTATGGAAACAAAGGACAATTACTCTTCAAAGGAAGTGTTCCAAGGAGCCTATGTGTATTCCTTAGATTTGAATAAGGGCTTCAATTTAAGGGGAACAATAACTCACAAGGCAGACGGCATTAAGGATTACTCTGCCGATATTCAGAGGATATTATATATAAAGGATGATTTATATACTTTATCTAACAGCTATATAAAGGCTAATTCTATTATGGATTTAACGGAGGTTGGAAAAGTAAAAATTAACTAAATTTAAATGGGAGCTTTTAGCTCCCATTTAAATTTACAATTTTCCTCCACAAGCAGGACAGAAAACTGAGTTTTTAGATATTTCTTTATTGCAAAGTTTACATAGTCTCATATCTTTTAATTTAAGGATTTTTTTATTTAAATGTTCAATTTTTTTACTAGTCTCTTCTACATTATTGAAGTAGTCTCTGTAGTTTTCAGCTTTATCTTTATTATCTTTATTAGCTTTATAAAATAACTTACCAAGTTCTATATAAACTACTTTAAGATTTTTTCCTAAATTTTTAGTTTCAAGTGTTAACTTTGAAAGCTCAAGTAAATTACTAGATTTTTTTGCTGCAAAGGTTGTGGTATCTTTAACATATTCTGCCAGCTTATTAAACTTTTGATGATCCATAATTATACCTTCTATAATATTATGTGATTAGTATATGCTTTAATCTAAAATATTCCTCTGATATGCTGAATAGGATTCTCTCAGTTCTTTCATTTTATCCTCAAGCTCTATTTGTAGACTTGAAACATCACTATAATCCTTAAGATCTGAGGCATACTTTATTTTTGAAATAAGGCTTTTACCTAGGTCTGAATCCTTAGCAATATATTCCCTTAGCTCCTGTACTTTCATCCAATTATTCAAATCAAAGGCAGTAGCGTTGCTTTCCCCATGAAGTTTACTATAACTTCTTATTTCTTCTATATAAGCTGTAGTAATTCTATAGTTTAGCTCTGTTATCCATCGTCTTAAAGCTCCTTGCTTAAAGCTATCTAATATTTTCTGACTTATTACATTTCCATCAGTTATTACTTTAGTTTTTTCTGGGTATTTGTCAAAAGCAGATAAATTATCATAAACCGTGCTAGGAGCCTCTCCAAATAAAGCTATTCTTTTAAGGTCTGTATAATCTTCAAAAATATCTTCTTCGCTTCTGTAAGCTCTTTCCTTTTCTAAATAGTTGCCCTTGTCCCCTGCATCCTTTGAGATCTCTCCTAAGAGATCATCTTCATTTTTACCAGCTTTAAGGGCATATTTTATACCGTCTAGCATAGCAAGATATATGGATGACAGAGCCAGGTAGGTGTTAGTAAAAGGGTTGGGAGATCTAAGCTCAAACCTAGTAGCTAAAGGATTATCCATATCTCTTATTAAGCCCAATAATACGGATCTATTTCTTGAGGGAACCTCGACTCCAAGACCCAAAGATGTTACTATACATATTGGTGCTTCAAAACCAGGCTTAAGTCTATTAAGAGCATCGTTAGTCGAAGTTACGAAAGGATTTATAACTTCATAATTTTTCAGTATTCCCATGGAAGAGGCATAACCTATTACACTTAAGAAATGCTTTTTAGTTGCAGTAAATAGATTAATAATTCTACCATCTTTTAGCTTTAAAGCTATGCCTACATGAGTATGTTCGCCATTGCCTGCCACACCATTGATTGGCTTAGCTTTAAAAGATACCTCTAACCCATGTCTTCTAAAAATCTCCGTTATTAACGTACGTACAAGGACTTCATTGTCTGCGGCTTGAAGGGCATCAGAGTACTTCCAGTCTATCTCAATTTGTTCCATTATAAAGGCTAGATCACCAGTTTCACTGATTTTTGGGTTTACACCACCCACTTCTTTATGGCCCATTTCTGGTTCTAAACCATAAACTCCCATACTTATTAAGGTTTCCTCTAGGGCGCATCTAACAACCCCTCTTGTTCTTGTCCAATACTGTTCTTGAAGATACTGAGAGGTTGATAACTCTTCATAAATAGCTTGATTATTTGGTGTTTTAACCCAGAATTCTAATTCTGTAGCAGCGGTTGCTATAATATCCTCAACATCATTTAGATGAACTCCATAGCTTTGCAAGTAGTTAGGACTTTCTTTAAATAAATTCATAAGAATTTCTTTGAAGTAGTCTAAGGAGCCCTTAAGTATAGCTCTTGAATCAACTGCTTTCTTTTCATGGATTAAAAAGCAAGGTATTCTTAAGGTACCTATAGGTTTTCCGGTTAAATCATCGTAATTTTCATAATTATAATCTATATACCAATTTGAATCTAAATCTGCGGGCATATCAACCTTTGCATTATTTAAGGTTGCAATTCCCATAAGCACTACAGAAGAACCATCAGTTTGTATAGAACCCTTTAGGAAACTTGAAATATCTTCAAGTAGTACTTTTATAGGTATTTTTTCGTCAGTGTCATTCCCTGAAAGATCAATTCCTACTAAGGATACAAATTTTATTTCTGGATGACTAACCAAAATGGCTGTTAGAGTATCCTCCGAGTGACTTGCCTTAGGAATAACATATATTAAATCTCTATCCATAATGTACCTCCATTTAAGGTTAAAATTTTATTATAATTAAAATTTTATAGTAAAGTTGTTTAGGTGTCAATAACAAAGAAAGTAAGTAGCCTTGCCCTAATTGGTTATTATAAGTATAATTATCCTAGGTGTTTATGTTTAATAATAATTAAAAGTAATAAAATTACCTATAATTATTATTCATACTAGATTTTTGGTGGTGTAATTTATGACAAAAAATGAATATCCTATTGGTTTCTTTGATTCTGGTATAGGTGGAATAAGTGTTTTAAGGCAAGCAGTTAAATTACTTCCAAAGGAAAATTTCGTATATTTAGGTGATTCAAGAAATGCTCCCTATGGCAAGAGAAGTACTGAGGATGTGAGAGAACTTACCCTTATAGGAGCAAACATACTGTATAAAAGGGGCATTAAAGCTATAGTAATCGCCTGCAATACTGCTACAAGTGCTGCTATAGAAGACCTAAGAAAGAGATATTTAAATATTCCCGTAATAGGTATTGAACCTGCAATAAAACCTGCAGTAAAACTTAAAAAGATCGGTAAAATAATTATTATGGCAACGGCTGTAACAATAAACGAGATTAAATTTAACAATTTATGCAAAAAATATAGTGATGAAGCTGATATTTTGCCTCTACCCTGTCCAGGTTTGGTTGAATTAATTGAAGATGGGAAGTATATAAGTGATGAGGTATTTACATACTTAAAGGAAAAGCTATTACCCTACAGCAAAGCACCAATTTCCTCTATAGTTTTAGGATGTACTCATTATCCCTTTATAATAAAAGAACTTTCAGAAGTCTTAATAAGCTTTCAAATGATTCCTAAAGTAATAGTAAATGGCATCATTGAAGATAAAGAAAAATTAAGTAATGAGGTATTTATAATTGATGGTAGCATTGGGACAGCTAAGCAGCTTAAAAAGAAGCTTACAGAAGCATCTATTTTAAATATTTCAAGAATCAAGGGCAAGGTTGAGATTATAAATACTCTTGGAGAAGGCAGAGCCTATGAGCTATGTAAGTTACTTCTTAAAGAGATTTTAATATAAAATAGTTAAAGTTTAAGGAGGAATTATTTAATGAAAAATCCAATAGTAACAATAGAGATGATGGATGGGAGCATATTAAAGGGGGAATTGTATCCTGAAATAGCTCCAAATACAGTTAATAATTATATTAGTTTGGTGGAAAAAGGGTTTTATGATGGACTAAAGTTTCATAGAGTTATTCCAGGCTTTATGATTCAAGGAGGATGTCCTTTAGGTAATGGTACGGGAGATCCAGGTTACTCAATTAAGGGAGAGTTTTCAAAGAACGGCTTTAAAAATAATTTAAAGCATAATGAGGGTATACTTTCTATGGCAAGATCCTCAGATCCTAATTCGGCGGGTAGCCAATTCTTTATTATGGCAGCAGCGGCTCCACACCTTGATGGTAGCTATGCTTCCTTTGGAAAAATCATAGAAGGAAATGAAGTAGCTAAAAAAATAGTATCTGTGAAAAGAGATTATAATGATATGCCACTAGAGCCTCAGGTTATAAAATCAATGAAGGTAGAGCTTTTTGATTTTGTCCCTTCTTCCCCTGAAATAATAGCATAAGGGAGTGGTTCGCTTGGATAATAATAAAATATTATTAGTGTACGGTTTTGATTCCATTGAGGTTGAAGCTTTAAAGGGGCTATTAAATAAAGCCAATCTCCCCAAAGTGAAAAAACTAGAAAAAAGCATGGGAAGAATGGTTATCGCAGATATTGTTAGGGGACTTAAAATTGATACCTTTGATTTAACAATGCCTGAGGTAAAGATGGTGTTATTTAATAATCTTACTGATGAAGAACTTAATGAAGGAGTTGCACTAATAAGAAATAACTTTGAGCCTAGACCAATATTGGCAGTAGTTACGCAGGCTTCAGAAAAGTGGACTTTAAAATATTTACTAGACCACCTGATAGAAGAAAATTTGTGGGCTATTAAAAATAAAGGTACTACCAATTTTTAAATGTAAATTTAGGAATAATTAATAAAGCAATAACATTGCTTTATTAATTATTAGGAGATGAGGAGGATGAAATGAGCAGAATAGGGGAAAAAATTAAGGAATTAAGACTTAAAAAGAAAATCAGTGAGAAAGAATTAGCTAAAAAGCTTGGTGTCTCTGAAAAGTTTATTGTAGAAGTTGAATCTGGCAAAAGAGTGGTTACAGATATATTAATGAAAAACTTTTCTAAGGCTCTTGGACAAAATATTGATGATTTATCCTTGTCCTTTGAGGGAGAAACTTTTCTTGAGGATAAAGGGGCAAAAACTTTAAATCCTGTTCATAATAAAGAGAAGAGCACGGGAGCACCGGAGCCAACTAAAGAGCTATGGCAGGATGCTTTCAGCTCAGTACTAAAAGCTGTTCCAATATATGGTTATGATTTATCTAAGGCTACAGGGTATAAAGAACTACCAATATTATCAAATAAGATAGAAGGCATTGCCATCGATAAAGCAGTATACATAAGAATAGAAGAGGATGATATGCTTGGATATAGGATTGGTCGGGGAGATTTAGCTCTTTTAGCAATAACTTCTGAAGTGATAAATGATTCAATATGTTTAGTTGAATATAATGAAAAAAAGTCTGTAAGACAAATAAAAATAATAGATAATAAAAACTTACTTTTACTTAGTAATAATGGAAGCACGAAAATAGAAACAATTGGAATTAAACAAGTTTCTATACTAGGAAAGCTACATAAAATAGAGATAACATTATAAAATATTTTCAAATGACACACCATAAGGTGTGTCATTTGTCATATATAAACATAAAATATATAATGAGTATTTATGTGAAGAGTTGAAATTATGGCAAAGTCTAGTGGCTTATTAAATTTATTAATAAATGCCCCCACTGGTATAAAAGAAAAGCTCGCTAAGTTTTCTCAAAACGATGAGATATTAAAGGGTAAGGTTGAACTAGTTGTTCTTTATGGTGATGGAGTAGCTGAAGTAAATAATAAAATTTCAAAGCTTGGTGGAACCCTTGAAGATTTAGGCTTCGGGTTTGGCATCATAACAATAGATGTAAGCTTATTAAATCAAGTTTCAGCAATTCCAGAAATACAATATATAGAGTTACCTAAAACCTTATTTACGTCATATCTTCCGGCTAATGATGCTTCCTGTATAACTCCGGTATGGGAAACGGATGGCTTAACTGGGGAAGGTGTTGTAATTGGCTTCATTGACTCAGGTATAGATTATCTCCATCCTGCTTTCATTGATGAGGCAGGAAATACTAGAATAGACTCAATATATGATCTTTCAGTTGGTAGCCGTGTCTATGATAGTGCTCAAATAAATCTGGCAATTAAATCCCCGGATCCCATTTCCATAGTTCCTGAAACAGATGATTTAGGACATGGAACGCATGTAGCCGGAATAGCCTGCGGTGGAGGTAAAATAGATAAATTATATTATGGCGCCGCCTTTAAAAGCAGAATTATTATGGTTAAGATGACAGGCTCTGGAAAAGTAAATTATGCTAAAAGCACTCAACTTATGAGAGGGATAAAGCTACTTATAGATTGGTCTAGAAGGAACCTGAAGCCATTAGTTATTAATCTAAGCTTTTCGACTAATGACGGAGCCCATGATGGGGAAAGTCTACTTGAACAATATATTCGTACCATAAGCGGTCTTGAAAGACTTACCTTTGTTTGCGCTTCTGGAAATGAAGGTGATAGTGGACATCATGTAGGTGGAGTATTTAGTCAAGATCAAAGTATAACTGTAAATGTAGGTGGAAACGAAAGTAACTTGGTGCTACAGCTATATAAAAACATATTAGATGATATAAGTATTAAAATTAAAACCCCGGATGGAAAAACAACGGATATCATAAAAATTAAAGAAGGTTTCACTCAGGGGACGGTAGGAGATAATAATTATTATATATATAATAGTGGGCCGAAACCTTTTAGCATAGATGGAGAGATAGTGATAAGTCTTAATGCCTTAAAGGATACGCTTACAGAGGGACCTTGGGTACTTGAAATATCATTAACGCAGCCTGGTAAACCTTTTGATATTTGGATGCCAGTATCTGAAGGGCTAAGTAAGGATACAAGATTTCTTGAGCCTAATCCCTTAAATACAGTAGGGATTCCTGGTACGGTTTACGATATTATAACAGTAGGTAGCTATAATCATAATACAGATAGTATTTCAAGCTTTTCGGGAAGGGGGGGAAGGGATAGAAATCCCTTAAAGCCAGATTTGGTTGCCCCAGGAGAAGATATTCAATCCTCAATGCCAGGAGGTTTTTTTGGGCCTATGTCTGGAACCTCAATGGCAACTCCAGTAGTCTCAGGGGCTGCAGCACTTCTTATGGAATGGGGCTATGTTAAGGGAAACGACCCTTTAATGTATGGTAGTAGACTTAAGTATTTCCTTCTAAAATCTGCAATAAGAAACAGAGTGGGTGTTATATATCCAGATCCTGAATGGGGGTATGGAAAATTATGTTTAAAGGAGGGACTAAATTTGGCAAAAAATATTTATAGAGCTGGTAATGCTTTGAGGCAGACAGGCTCAAATCTAAGCTGTGGTGAACTTTATATCAAGGAAGATTATGAAAATTTTGTAGTGGAATACCAGGGAGATATTGTTGGGGCCTTCAAAAAAATAGGAGGGGCCTGCGCTTTTATAGTTGATGGAAATTATGCCATAGTTTCCATACAAGCAAGTAAGGCTCAAACCCTCTTAACTACCGTCCCAGAAATAGTATACTTTCAAGATCCTATTATATATACTCTTACAGCTCTTTCACCAATTCAAACCTCAAATATATATAAATTTCACACTAGCCCCTATCTTACACTAACCGGTCAGGGAGTAATTGTAGGGCTTATTGATACAGGCATCGACTATCTTAATGTGGAATTTATGAAAGAAGATAACACTACCCGTATAAAAAGAATGTGGGATCAAACAGGAACTGGAGGGAAAGTACCACCTACCTACAATTTCGGAGTTGAATATGATGAGACACAAATAAATGAAGCAATAAAGGCAAAGGCGAATAATCAGGATCCATATGCTATAGTCGCGGAAAAAGATGAAATAGGACATGGAACGGAAATCGCAGGTATTATAGGGGGAAGAGGAATAAATCCAGATTTAGTAGGAGCCGCTCCAGGTTGTGACTTTATAGTATGCAAATTAAAGCAAGCTAGAAAAAGTAACCTAGAAGCTCAAGGAATATATGATCCGGGAGTTCCCACCTATAGTAACACAGATTTGATTTTAGCTATTCAATATGTAGTAAGAGTAGCTGAGGAGCTAAAGAGACCTATAGTAATTCATATTCCCCTTGGAACCAATAGAGGACCACACGATGGAAACACCCCCCTTGAGAAATATATAGATGAATTGTCAAGAGATCGAGGGTTAGCTATTGTTACAAATACAGGAAATGAGGGAGATACAGAAACTCATGCAGCAGGAGTCATAAAAAAAGAAGGGGATATAGCAGATATTGAATTAAAGGTTGATGATACGCAAAGGGATATTATGTTTTCTATTTGGACCCACAAGCCTGATCAAATGTCTTTAGGTGTAGTCTCACCAACAGGTGAAGTTATAGATAAAATACCCTCCAAGCTAAAACAAACGCAAGAAATAAAGTTTATTACAGAAGGGAGCAGCTTATCTGTAACATATTTCATACCAGATGAGCTCACTGGAGATGAGAATATACAAATAATGATAAGGAATATAAAAGGTGGAATATGGAAGTTTAGATTATATGGAGATTATGTAGTTGATGGTAGATATGATGCTTGGTTACCACAAAGGGCATTAATTAAGGAAAATACAAGATTTATTTCTCCTAATGTAAATGTAACCCTTACAAGCCCTTCCTCAGGACGAGATATTATAACTGTAGCAAGCTATAATCAAGATAATGGTACTATACTAAGTTCCTCCGGAAGAGGATACACAAGGGATAATCGGGTGAAGCCAGATATTGCAGCTGGTGGTGTCAATGTTACTACGACTAAGGTAGGAGGTGGAGCTACAACCGTAACAGGAGGAAGCGCAGCCTCAGCAGTTATGGCAGGGGCCTCAGCCTTACTCTTTGAATGGGGAATAGTTAAAGGTAACGATCCAACATTGTTTTCTACTAATTTAAAAACCTATCTAATTCGAGGAACCAGCAAAAGGCCTGGAGATGAATATCCTAACCCAGAATGGGGTTATGGGAGTTTTGATTTAGAAGCAGTATTTCAAAATTCTAGAGGATATGCCTTTGAAGCAGATAGTCAAAAATCAATAATAGCCTTTATTAATCAAGCTGAGGAAGATGGAAATTATCTCATATAAAATATAATTGAAATAGTTTTGTAAGTTAATAATTAATATTATAAGGAGTTAAATAATGCCTTCTAAGGGTAGAGTGCAGGTAATAGTGTATCAAGGAAATTCTTATATTCCCATAGTCAATGCAAGTGTAACTATAACCCCAAGAAATCAGCCAGGACAAAAATATATCCTTAAAACGGATTCTTCGGGTCAGACCAGCGAAATAGAGGTTATAACCCCGGATATTCAACTTTCCCTTTTTCCATCAGGAAAAGTACCCTATAGCTTTTGCGATATTATCGTTGAAGCTCCCGGCTTCAAGATAATTAGAATTAACGGATGCCAGGTATTCCCAGAAATACTGGCTGTCCAAGAATGCAATATGGAAGCTATGAATAGACAGATTACTGATCAAATTATTGATATACCTCCTAACACCTTAGTAGGTGTATTTCCTCCTAAAATACCTGAAGCTTCAATTAAACCTGAAAATCCTTCCTCTGGTTTTGTAGTTCTAAATCAAGTGGTAATACCAGAATTTATTGTTGTTCACGCTGGGACGCCTAATAATACAGCTGCACCAAATTATACTGTTCGTTATAGAAATTACATCAAAAATGTTGCTTCTTGCGAAATATTTTCCACTTGGCCAGAAAATACAATTAGAGCAAATATTCTTTGCATTATATCCTTCACACTGAATAGGATATTTACAGAATGGTATAGGAATAAAGGAAAAAATTTCCAAATTACAAGTTCAACAGCCTATGATCATGCCTTTGCATATGGAAGAAATATATATGCTAATATAAGCAATATAGTGGATCAAATATTTTCAACCTATGCAAAGAGACCTTCAGTTAAGCAACCCTTATTAACACAGTATTGTGATGGCATAAGGGTTACCTGCCCGAACTGGCTCTCTCAGTGGGGAAGTAAATATTTAGGGGATAGGGGCCAGACTCCATATCAAATATTGACCCATTATTATGGCACAAATTTAAATTTAGCTACTACCATTGCTGTATCAGGAATACCTAGTTCTTATCCTGGATATGTACTAGGAATAGGTTCTTCTGGACCCAATGTTACAAAAGTACAAACATATTTGAATAGGATATCAGTAAATTTTCCTGCAATTCCAAAGCTGGCTGTAGATGGAATGTATGGGCGAAAGTCATATAATTCAGTAAAGACTTTTCAACAGATATTTGGATTAACTCCTACAGGGACAGTTAATTTTGCCACCTGGTATAGAATTTCTGATATTTATGTTGCAGTGACACAGATAGCAGAACAGAGAGGCTTTCAGGGGACTTTTATTCCACCTCTATCCTTTGAAGAATTAGTAAATGAAAGCTCTGAGAAGGTTCCTAAAGTTAGATATACCATTGATTAAGTAATAAACACATAAAGAAAATAGAAGATGCAGATGTTTCTTTGATTAGAGATATGCTGCATCTTTTTAGTGCGCCAAACATTAATATAAGATTTTATTATAAAATTGTAACAGATATATATATATATCATATGAATATAATGAATAATATTATAAGGAGCTTAATTATGCCTTCTAAAGGTAGATTACAGGTAAAGGTATATAAAGGGGATTCTTATATTCCCATAAATAATGCAAGGATAACTATAGCACCTAGAGATCAAGCAGGACAAAACTATAAGCTTAATACAGATTCTTCCGGACAGACTAGCGAAATAGAGGTTACTGCTCCAGATATTCAACTTTCAATGTCTCCAACAGGGAAAAACCCATATGATCTTTACGATATTATAGTGGAAGCACCGGGTTTTAAGTCCATAAAAGTTCAGGGATGTCAGGTTTATCCAGAGGTGTTAGCTCTTCAAGAATGCAATATGGAAACAACCACGAGTAGACAGGTGGACCAAGAAATTATTGATATACTACCTAATACTTTAGTAGGTAAATATCCTGCTAAAATACCTGAAGCTCCTATAAAGCCTGAGAATTCTTCCTCTGGTTTTGTAGTTCTAAACCAAGTAGTAATACCAGAATTTATTGTTGTCCACGCGGGAGATCCAAATGATACTGGTGTATCCGATTATAAAGTTCGCTATAAAAATTATATAAAAAATGTTGCTTCTTGCGAAATATTTTCCACTTGGCCAGAAAATACAATAAGAGCAAATATTCTTTGTATTATCTCTTTTACTCTTAATAGGATTTATACTGAATGGTATAGAAATAAAGGTAAAAATTTTCAAATCACAAGTTCAACAGCATACGATCATGCCTTTATATATGGAAGAAATATATATGCTAATATAAGCAATATAGTGGATCAGATATTTGCTACCTATTGCAAAAGACCTGGGGTAAAGCAGCCATTATTAACTCAATATTGTGATGGAACAACGGTTTCATGTCCAAACTGGCTAACTCAGTGGGGTAGTAAATATTTAGGGGATCAGGGCCTTTCTCCTATTCAAATATTGACACATTATTATGGTACTGATCTAAGTTTAACTACTGCTACTGCTGTACCAGGTGTTCCTAGTTCTTACCCAGGATATGTACTAGGTATAGGTTCTTCCGGGCCGAATGTATCAAAAGTACAAACATATTTAAATAAAATATCTGAAAATTATCCTGCTATCCCAAAGGTACCAGTAAACGGAGTATATGGGAAAAGTACTTACGATGTAGTAAAGTTATTTCAAGAAACGTTTAATTTAACTCCTTCAGGAACAGTTAACTATGCAACTTGGTATAAAATATCTGATATCTATGTTGCAGTTACACAGATAGGAGAGCTTAGAGGGATTGAAGGAACCTTTATACCACCGCTAAACTTTGAAGAGATAGGAAGAGAATCTTCCCAAAAAGTTCCTAAAGTTAAATATATAGTTGATTGAAAACCCATCTTATTCATAGTATAATGTAATCTACTAGAAACTAAATTGCTTATTAGAGTATTAATGAGGAATACAGGAGGGTGAAATAAGATGGAAGCACATGAAAAATTAGAAAAGCTAAAGAATAATTTATTAAATCTAAAGGGAGCTGTTATTGCATATTCTGGAGGAGTAGACAGTACCTTTCTTATAAAGGTAGCACATGATGTATTAAAGGATAAGGTAGTTGCGGTTACTGCAAGATCCTCAACATACCCAGAAAGGGAATTTAAGGAGGCAGTAAGCTATATAAAGAAAATTGGTGCTGAGCATGTTGTAATATTTTCTGAAGAATTAGATATAGAAGGCTTTGCAAAAAATCCTGTGGATAGATGTTACTATTGCAAAAAAGAATTGTTTACAAAAATATGGGATATTGCCAAGGACAGAGGGTTTCAACATGTTTTAGATGGGGCGAATGCTGATGACGTAGGTGATTTTAGACCAGGGTTAAAAGCGGGTCGTGAGCTTAAGGTAATCAGTCCATTAAAAGATGCTGACCTTACAAAAGCTGATATAAGACTTCTTTCAAAGGAAATGAATATACCTACCTGGAATAAACCTTCCTTTGCTTGTTTGTCATCGAGATTTCCTTATGGAAATGAAATAACAAAGAAAAAGCTTTCCATGGTTGAACAAGCTGAGGAGTTTTTGCTCGGAGAAGGCTTTAGGCAAGTAAGGGTAAGACATCATAATGATATAGCAAGAATTGAAGTAGCAATTGAAGAAAGAAGCAAATTTTTCAATGATGCTTTAATGGACAAAATAGGTGATAAATTTAAAGCTATAGGTTATAAGTATGTAACCTTAGATTTAAATGGCTACAGAACTGGTAGTATGAATGAGGTTTTAAGCGAAGAGGTTAAACATAAAGCATTGTACTAGTCTTGCTCTCAAGGGTAGCTTTAGTATTTTTAAAGCAAAAGTAAAAGCAGTTTATGCTTTCACTTTTGCTTTTACTTTTGATTTATTCATTCAAAGATGGATATATCTTGTCTTATTTTTTACATTTGTAGAAAAACACCTATTGCCTTATAATTATAGGGGAGTATATACTTTATAAGATTTATATGCTGAAGTGATGTCAATATTGGGAGTGAAGCAATGGAAGTCTATTTTGATAATAGTGCCACAACAAGAATGTATACGGAAGCCATTGAAGAAGTAAATTATATTATGAAAAATATTTATGGGAATCCTTCTTCAGCTTATAGTTTAGGTATAAGAGCAGAAAAAATGCTAAATAAATATAGAGAAGATATAGCTAAAACAATAAATTGTAGTATTGACGAAATTGTTTTTACCTCTGGGGGAAGCGAAAGTAATAATTTTTTAGTTAAAGGCTTTGCTCGCATTAAATGCAATATGATAACTACTGAAGTTGAACATCCAAGCGTGTTAAACACCTTTAAATGCTTGGAAGAGGATGGTATTAAGGTTACATATTTGAAGGTAAATACAAAGGGAAGGATAAGCTTAGAAGAATTATCTGATGAAATAGATAAGGACACCCAACTGATTAGTGTGATGCTGGTTAATAATGAAATAGGAACTATTGAAGATATTGAAAGTATTGGAATATTAATTAAAGAAAAAAGTAAAAGAGCTAAATTCCATGTTGATGCAGTTCAAGGTTATGGGAAACTAAAAATTGATGTAAAAAAGTCCTTTATTGATTTAATGTCAGTAAGTAGCCATAAAATACATGGACCAAGGGGTGTTGGTTTCGCTTATGTAAGAAGGGGACTGGAGCCAAAACCATTAATTTATGGTGGGGGACAAGAAAGAGGACTTAGATCTGGTACGGAAAATTTAGCTAACATTGCTGGTTTCTCTAAAGCATCAGAAATAGTACATGCTAATTTAAAAGCAAATTTTCAAAAGGTAATGGATATAAAAAAATATTTTATTTCAAAGCTATCCAAACTTGAAGGAGCAAGGATAAATAATGAAGGGGATACATATTCACCCTTTATATTAAGTGTAACCTTTAGTGGGATAAGAGGTGAAGTTTTACTTCATATGCTGGAGGAAAAGGGAATTTATGTTTCCATGGGTTCTGCCTGTGGAGCTAAAAGAAACAAGGAAAGCTATGTATTAAAGGCAATAGGTTTTAATAGTAAAGAAATATCCAGCACTATAAGGTTTAGCTTTTCAGAAAATAATAACAGAGAAGAAATTGACTACGCCATAGATGCATTGTTTGACGGATTAAAATTTTTAAGGAGAATAAACAAATGAAAAGATTACTTTTAGTAAAATTCGCAGCAGAAATATTCTTAAAGGGACTTAACAAGGGTAAATTTGAAAAAAAATTAATGGACAACATAAAAGCTTCTCTAATTGGTGTGCAATATGAATTCGAAATTGATTATGGACGATGTTTCATAAGTACTGAAGATATTGATGAGGCAGTGAAAAGAGTAAAAAAAATCTTTGGAGTTTCAGGTTTATGTATAGTAACTCAGGTTGAGTCAGATTTTGAAGAAATAAAATTAGAGGCTATAAGGCAGCTAGAAGAGAAGAAATTTAGTACCTTTAAAGTTGAAACTAAGAGAGCAGTAAAAACCTTTCCCATGGATTCCATGGAAGTAAGTAGAAAACTAGGTGGACTCATACTAGACGCAATGCCTGAAAAAAAAGTTGATGTGATTGCACCAGAACTTAAGTTATATGTGGAGATTAGGACCAAGACCTATATATATTCAGATATTATAAAAGCCATAGGGGGACTACCTTATGGAATGAATGGAAGTACAATGCTTATGTTATCTGGTGGAATAGACTCACCGGTAGCTGGATATTTAATGGCAAGGCGGGGTGTAGAGTTAAGTTGTGTTTATTATCATAGTCACCCTTATACCAGTGAAAGAGCTAAGGATAAGGTTAAGACTTTAGCTGATATTTTAAGGAGTTATACAGGAAAATTAAAGCTATATGTTGTACCCTTTACTCATATTCAAATGGAAATAGTTGAAAAGTGTAGAGAAGATGAAATAACAATACTTATGAGAAGGTTTATGATGAGAGTTGCCTGCACTTTAGCTGAAAAAAACGGTATACAATCTGTAACTACGGGAGAAAGCATGGGCCAGGTGGCTAGTCAGACTATGGAAAGTATAGTGGTGACTGATATAGTCTCAACTATGCCTTGCTTTAGGCCATTAATATCTACAGACAAAATAGATATAATGGATATTGCAAGAGAAATTGACACCTATGAAACTTCTATACTTCCTTATGAGGATTGTTGCACTATATTTGTAGCTAAGCATCCTAAAACAAAGCCAAGGCTGAAGGATATAGAGTTTTCAGAAGAAAAGCTTGAAGTTGATATGTTAGTTAAAGAAGCTATAGATGGAATTGAAGTTTATTGTTAACAATTAATAATTTAGCCGATCTAATTTGAGCAGGGACACACCTGCATCGTATGTTACGATCAAAATTGCTGCTTTCGAGCTAGAATATAGTAGCTTACACAATTCTTGTTTGCTAGGCAGGTATGTCCCTAGAATTGACAATGATCTTTTTTCGGAACTAACAATTACTCCTCACAATTTATGGGAACTAAGGATATATCCTTTAAGAAACCATACCATGATACGTAGTCTCCCAACCAATTTTCTCCTGTTGGAAATTGAAGATAACAAATTAGATTGTGTTCATGTCCTACCTCAATCATTTCAGTAATATTGTCTTTTAATTCTATATATACTAAATTAATTTTGGCATCAGTATAAGTAGAGAGTACATTAAGAAGTACAGTAAGCATTTCTGTTTCATTTGGATAAGGACTAACTCGTATAAATAAAACATTTTTACTCTTATCAAGGGTTGAATAAAACCTTTTAATACGCCTTTGCAGAGTTTCTTTAAATTTTGGATATGCCTCTTCTAAAGTTTCATTCAGTGGAAACTCATGATAGGAGGCACAATTATATACAGGATCAAAAACTGCATGGTTGCCTTTATCCACCCCTATAATACTTAGATTCTCTAGTGCCATAAAATTAATAAACTTTTTGTGTATCTGATCTATTAATAAAGGTAATGAATGAGTTGAAAGCCAATCAGTTGGGTTATTTCCACAACATAAATTGTGTTGTTTTATATAATAAATACCTTGACAATTAGATCCAAGGCAAAAGATTGCATCGTAGTTTTTAATTAAATCCTTTCGATACATTATAAAGTCTCCTTTTTTAATCAATTATTTATCATAGGTTCAATATAATTTATGTAAATTAATATTTTATGCACAAAGTTGTGACATAAAGTAGATAAGTTAAATATAATATTTTGAGTAGATTAATACTAATATTCCTCTAAAGGAGGCAGTAAGAATGCATTATTATTGTGTAATTCTTAGCAACGAATCAATATATAAGGGATGAAAATGGTATTGATTGTTTGAATTATTTTAGAAAACAATGTATCGAGTGGTGTTATAATAGATCTGAAAATGGACGTTATGGAGATCAACTATATATGAATGATTGGCCTGATAAATATGAAAAGGTGGGAATAATAAGCAATATAGGAATAAATGCAACAGCATGGTATTCCCATGCTAGCGTTATGTCTGGTAAAAACCAATTAACTATCAATGAATGCCCTATAGTATTTTATCATTATAGTGGATTTTTGAGCTTTAATAAAAATGAATTTGATCTATGCTTTTATGTAAAGCTACCCCAAAAGCTTATAAGATTAGTTTATATACCTTATATTAATGAAATTATAGATAAAATGGGTATTGTAGATAAGATTGATAAAAATATTTATGATAAGTCTGTAAAAAAAATACAAGATTATACGGTTAAAAATTATATATCTTATTAATAAAGATCAGAAGCAATGTTTTGCTTCTGATCTTTAATTGTTTTAGCTATTGACAATAATATAAAGTAACTATATAATTTATATTACATAGTAAACATAGAAAAATACTAGGATATGTTATGAGGGAATAGAGTAAATCATTTAAAACCATCAGAGAGGGTTCTTAAAGCTGAAAGAGAACCTTGGCAATGTTTGATTGAAGTGCATTCCTGAACACTAAGCTGAATTTGTAGGTAAAGCAGGTGCGCCTGTTATAGCGTAAGGGTATGTTGGTACCTTCCATGTATTCTACTTATGTAGTAAAAGTAATTGGATATATTTCTTCTGCCTTAATTTTATAGGTAGGAGTTTTTTTGTATAATATCCATTCTGCTTATTTCATATTAGGTTATAATCTAATTAAAGCATAATAAATTTTCTTGAGGTGATTAGTGTGAAAGAAGAAGGTATAAAGATAGAAACTATTCTGGTACATGGAAGTAAGGGCTTCGATGAAACTACTGGAGCAGTTAGTTTTCCAATATATCAAAGTGCAACCTTTAGACATCCAGGTCTTTATGAAACTACAGGCTATGATTATTCTAGGCTACAAAATCCAACTAGAGAAGAACTAGAAAAAACTATTGCAAAACTGGAGGGGGGTAATGAAGGTTTAGCATTTTCTTCAGGGATGGCAGCTATTTCAACTATTTTTTCCTTTTTTAAATCAGGAGATAATTTAATATTCTCTGATGACCTGTATGGTGGCACCTATAGACTTGCAGAAGAAATTTATAAAAAGCTAGGTATAAGTGTAACTTACATAGATACGAGGAATCTTAAGATGGTGGAAGAAGCTATTAAAACTAATACAAGAGCTATTTTTGTTGAAACTCCAACAAATCCAATGATGAAGGTCACAGATATAAAGCTTATAGCTGAGTTAGGTCATTCAAAAAGTCTGATTGTAATAATTGACAATACATTCCTAACACCCTATTTTCAAAACCCAATAAAACTTGGAGCTGATATTGTTGTCCATAGTGGCACTAAATATCTTGGGGGGCATAATGATACCTTAGCAGGATTACTAATAGTAAAGGATCCGAGTCTTGCTGAACAATTCCGTTTGATACAAAAATCTGTAGGGGCAGTGCTCAGCCCCTTTGATAGCTGGCTTATTTTAAGAGGAATGAAGACCTTGGCGATAAGGCTAGAAAGAGAACAGGAAAGTGCCTTTAAGGTAGCAAGTTTTTTAAAGGTTAACAAAAATGTTGAAAATGTATACTATGTTGGGTTGCCAGATGATGAAGGCTATAATATCTCTAAACTTCAAGCGAGAGGTTTCGGTGGTATGATTTCCTTTAGGGTTAAGGAGAGTTCCTTAGTAGAAAAAATACTTAAGAGGATCAAGGTTATTACATTTGCAGAAAGCCTTGGAGGGGTAGAGACACTTATCACATATCCTATGGTTCAAACTCATGCAGCTATACCGGAGGAAATAAGAATTAAATTAGGGGTCGATGATAGATTGTTAAGACTTTCTATAGGATTGGAAAATGCTGAAGATATAATTCAAGATTTGGAGGAAGCTATGTTTAATTAGTTTTTATAATTGGGGGTATTGAGATGGAGGTAAATGATAATACTGAAAAGATTAAAAGAGGCTATACCCATGAAGATATTAAAAAGATATTAAACTTAGTTAAAATGATTAAGTATGGTTCAATAACTTTAGTTATACAAGATGGCTCTATTATACAAATAGAAACTAATGAGAAAATAAGAATCAAGTGATAAGAAAGACCAATATCTTAATATTTGAAATTTCCTAGTTTAATGATACAATACTGTTGACAGGTTAAATTGATTATTATATAATTTAAATAATAACTACAGATTTACTAGGAATTGAGGAGATTTAAGATGAAGATTTCGACAAAAGGAACTTATGGATTAAAAGCAATGGTTGACCTAGCACTTAATTCCAATAATGATTATATAACCTTAAAAAGTATCTCTGAGAGACAGGATATATCAGAAAGATATTTAGAGCAGATATTTTCTATGTTAAGGAAGGCTGAACTCGTAAAAAGTATTAAAGGCGCTCAAGGTGGCTACACTCTTGGGGCAAAAGGATTAGATACAACCGTTGGAGAAATATTAAGAACTCTTGAAGGGGCATTGCTTGTTTCAGAGGAAAGTGTTGATCATAACAAAGTAAGCAAAATAGACTACTGCGTTTCGGAAAATATATGGAAGAAGTTGAATCATGGAATAAATGAAATGGTAGATTCAATAAACTTAGAGAAATTAGTTTTTGAATATAAGAAGTTAAATGATAATATAAAAGATATGTATTATATATAATTAATTATTTAGAGGAATTGATGCTTCCTTTTAAAAGATATTTAGATCTAATAATAGGTAAGCATTTTATTTTTACAGTATGTCCAAGTAAACAAATATGAAAACTATATTTAATTGATGGAGGTATTTATTATGAGTGAGAAAAAACTTAAATTTGACACACTTCAGGTTCATGCAGGGCAAAAGGTGGATCCTACTACTGGTTCAAGGGCGGTTCCAATTTACATGACTACATCTTATGTATTTAATGATGCTGAGCACGCAGCTAATTTATTTGGGTTAAAGGAATTTGGTAATATATATACTAGAATTATGAATCCAACAACGGATGTTTTTGAACAAAGAGTTGCAGCCTTAGAAGGAGGAGTTGGAGCCTTAGCTACAGCATCTGGAGCAGCTGCTATAACCTATGCTATAGAAAATATAGCAGGCTATGGTGATGAGATAGTATCAGCAAGCACTTTATACGGTGGTACTTATAATTTGTTTAACTTGACTCTTCCTAAGTTTGGAATTAAAACTATCTTTGTTGATCCAGACGATCCTGAAAATTTCAGAAAAGCTATTACTGACAAAACAAAGGCATTATATATTGAATCAATAGGAAATCCTGGTATAAATCTTGTTGATATTGAAGCCCTAGCTAAAATAGCCCATGAAAATAAAATCCCTCTTATTGTTGACAATACCTTTGGGACTCCATATCTAATAAGACCTATTGAGTTTGGAGCAGATATTGTAGTACACTCTGCAACTAAGTTTATTGGAGGACATGGAGTAGCGATAGGTGGTGTTATCGTAGATTCTGGAAAGTTTGATTGGAAGGAAAGCGGTAAATTTCCTGGCCTAACTGAACCTGATCCAAGTTATGATGGTATAAAATATACAGATGCCTTTGGCCCACTTGCATACATATTAAAGGCAAGGGTACAACTACTCCGAGATACTGGAGCTACCATAAGTCCCTTTAATTCTTTTTTACTAATACTTGGGCTTGAAACCTTATCCTTAAGAGTTCAAAAGCATGTAGAGAACACG
>Ga0209430_1000967_pt1 | contig 23732 bp, 14 predicted proteins | sample BarGraIncub1133A_FD_184504 | JGI IMG/M metagenome (GOLD analysis project Ga0209430, IMG submission 184504) | Arctic peat soil microbial communities from Barrow, Alaska - Barrow Graham LP Incubations 11-33A (SPAdes) (version 2) | ecosystem: Environmental > Terrestrial > Soil > Wetlands > Peat... | reverse complement strand
GAGGCGTGAGAGGCCTCCGTCTTGACCACTTGACCAACGGGCCGTCGTCGTCGCGGACTCCGCTTTGTCTCGCTTCCCCACAGGGTGGGGCATATCGTCGTCCTCGTTTTCTCGAACGAAAGCCCAGCGAAGCGGGTTTTGTTCGAAAAGGAGCGGCTCCCGAAGGTGAAGGCTTTTCGCCAAAGGCTGAAACCAAAACCGGCAGGGAGTGAGCGACGCTCTGCACCCTCAAAACTGAACAATGTATTGTGTTGCTATTAATCAAGGCTGCCTGCATATTTCTTGTAGGTCAAGCCCTCGGGTTATTAGTATCAGTCAGCTAAACACATTACTGCGCGTACACCTCTGACCTATCAACGATGTAGTCTACATCGACCCTTACTCCTTTCGGATGGGAGATCTTATCTTAGGGAAAGTTTCACGCTTAGATGCTTTCAGCGTTTATCTTGTCCATACTTAGCTACCCAGCTATGCCGTTGGCACGACAACTGGTGCACCAGAGGTATGTCCATCCCGGTCCTCTCGTACTAAGGACAGCTCCCTTCAAATCTCCTACGCCCGCAACAGATAGGGACCGAACTGTCTCACGACGTTCTGAACCCAGCTCGCGTGCCACTTTAATCGGCGAACAGCCGAACCCTTGGGACCGAATACAGCCCCAGGATGTGACGAGCCGACATCGAGGTGCCAAACCTCCCCGTCGCTGTGGACGCTTGGGGGAGATCAGCCTGTTATCCCCAGGGTAGCTTTTATCCGTTGAGCGACGGCACTTCCACTTGCATACCGCCGGATCACTAACTCCTACTTTCGTACCTGCTCGAGATGTCTCTCTCGCAGTCAAGTTGGCTTTTGCGTTTGCACTCTACGCACGATTTCCAACCGTGCTGAGCCAACCTTTGAGCGCCTCCGTTACTCTTTTGGAGGCGACCGCCCCAGTCAAACTGCCCACCTAACAGTGTCCCCCGACCAGATTCATGGCCGCAGGTTAGAAAACCAGCAATACAAGGGTGGTATTCCAACAACGCCTCCGCTCGACCTGACGGCCAAGTTTCACAGGCTCCCACCTATCCTATACATGCATTACCAATCTTCAGTATTAAGCTACAGTAAAGCTCCATGGGGTCTTTCCGTCTAGTTGCGGGTAACCGGCATCTTCACCGGTACTACAATTTCGCCGGGCGGGCTGTCGAGACAGCGCTCAAGTCGTTACGCCATTCGTGCGGGTCAGAACTTACCTGACAAGGAATTTCGCTACCTTAGGACCGTTATAGTTACGGCCGCCGTTTACCGGGGCTTCAATTCAAACCTTCGCTTGCGCTAAGCTCTCCTCTTAACCTTCCGGCACCGGGCAGGCGTCAGCCCCTATACGTCATCTTTCGATTTAGCAGAGACCTGTGTTTTTGGTAAACAGTCGCTTGAGCCTATTCACTGCGGCCGGCCTTAGCCGGCTCCCCTTATTCCGAAGTTACGGGGTTAATTTGCCGAGTTCCTTGACAACCCTTCTCCCGTTGGCCTTAGGATTCTCTCCTCATCTACCTGTGTCGGTTTGCGGTACGGGCACCTTAAATATACGCACAGCTTTTCTCGCCACAGAGCATCGCCGACTTCCCTACTGATGTTCGGTCCCTTACGCCCCGGTCAACCAACGCCGGGGTCCGGCTATCTCTATGTGTCCCTGTGTTTAAATCTTTCGGTGGTTACGGAATTTCAACCGTATGTGCATCGACTACGCCTTTCGGCCTCGCCTTAGCTCCCGACTTACCTTGGGCGGACGAACCTTCCCCAAGAAACCTTAGATTTTCGGCCATTATGATTCCCACATAATTCTCGCTACTTATTCCGGCATTCTCACTACCGTACAGTCCACACGTGTTTTCACTCATGCTTCACCCCGTACACTACGCTCCCCTACCATACACACTTAAAAAGTGCATATCCCAAGCTTCGGTTATATACTTAGCCCCGTTGAATTTTCCGCGCAAATCCACTAGACCAGTGAGCTATTACGCACTCTTTTAATGAGTGGCTGCCTCTAAGCCAACATCCTGGTTGTTTTCGCAAATTCACATCGTTTTCCACTTAGCATATATTTGGGACCTTAGCTGTGGGTCTGGGCTGTTTCCCTTTTGACAATGAAACTTATCTCACACTGTCTGACTGCTACACATCAATTATCCGGCATTCGAAGTTTGATAAGGTTCAGTAAGCTCATCGCCCCCTAGCCAATTCAGTGCTCTACCTCCGGTAATCTAATGTAACGCTAGCCCTAAAGCTATTTCGGGGAGAACCAGCTATCTCCGAGTTCGATTGGAATTTCTCCGCTATCCACAAGTCATCCCCGGTCATTGCAACGAACGTGGGTTCGGTCCTCCATTACCTTTTACGGTAACTTCAACCTGCTCATGGATAGGTCACCCGGTTTCAGGTCTATGGCAACTGACTTCATACGCGCTATTAACACTCGGTTTCCCTACGCCTCCGCTACTGAATAGCTTAAGCTTGCCAGTTACTATAACTCGCCGGACCATTCTACAAAAGGTACGAGATCACCCCTTAACGGGCTCTCTCTGCTTGTAAGCACAAGGTTTCAGGTACTATTTCACTCCCCTTCCGGGGTTCTTTTCACCTTTCCCTCACGGTACTGCTCCTCTATCGGTCATCAGGTAGTATTTAGGCTTGGAGGGTGGTCCCCCCACATTCCCACCGGGTTTCACGTGTCCGGCGGTACTCTGGATACCCACTAAAACAAATCGCCTTTCGCCTACGGGTCTCTCACCCTCTGTGGACGGCCTTCCCATGCCGTTCGGCTAAACTATTGTCCCGTTATGTGGGTCCTAACCCCGAAAATCATTGCTGACTCTCGGTTTGGCCTCCTCCGCGTTCGCTCGCCACTACTTGCGGAATCTCTGTTGATGTCTTTTCCTCGTCCTACTTAGATGTTTCAGTTCAGACGGTTCCCTACGTACTACTATTTTATTCATAGCACGTTGACAGAGTATTGCTCTGCCGGGTTTCCCCATTCGGAAATCCACGGATCTATGCTTATGTGCAGCTCCCCGTGGCTTATCGCAGCTTGTCGCGTCCTTCTTCGGCTCCTGATGCCAAGGCATTCCCCTTGCGCTCTTTTTAGCTTGACCTATTAGAATAATCCAATTTCTTGAATTAGTTCTTTAAGTTACGAATTATGCAGGCTCACAGAAGTTTAAGTTTTTTGAAATTGTATTGGTTTTACCCATTTTTAGTTCCACAATTTTCATCTTGCTTTATTTCGAATCCAACTATTGCCGGATTCTTTAAAACAACCATTGACCTTTCAGTCAACAGTTATCCTCTCTGTTGCCTTGCTTTTTTGTTATCACATTACATTGTTCAGTTTTCAAGGTGCAGTTAGAATACAAAACCGTCATTTATAGACGGAAGTGTACCCTCTAAATTAAACAATGTATGGAGAAATTCAAGGTCTGACCTAGGAATGTTACGCAGACATTTTGGTGACTGACCAAATTTGCCAGTCTATCTGCGAGGTCTCCTTAGAAAGGAGGTGATCCAGCCGCACCTTCCGATACGGCTACCTTGTTACGACTTCACCCCAATTACCAAACCCACCTTCGGCCGCGTCCTCCTTGCGGTTAGACTACGGACTTCGGGTGTTCCCGGCTCTCATGGTGTGACGGGCGGTGTGTACAAGGCCCGGGAACGTATTCACCGCGGCATGCTGATCCGCGATTACTAGCAATTCCGACTTCATGCAGGCGAGTTGCAGCCTGCAATCCGAACTGAGACACCTTTTAGGGATTTGCTCCACCTCGCGGTATTGCTTCCCTCTGTTAAATGCCATTGTATTACGTGTGTAGCCCAGGATATAAGGGGCATGATGATTTGACGTCGTCCCCACCTTCCTCCGTTTTGTCAACGGCAGTCTCGCTAGAGTGCTCTTGCGTAGCAACTAGCAATAAGGGTTGCGCTCGTTGCGGGACTTAACCCAACATCTCACGACACGAGCTGACGACAACCATGCACCACCTGTCTCAACTTTCCCCGAAGGGCACCTAATGCATCTCTGCTTCGTTAGTTGGATGTCAAACCCTGGTAAGGTTCTTCGCGTTGCTTCGAATTAAACCACATAATCCACTGCTTGTGCGGGCCCCCGTCAATTCCTTTGAGTTTCAATCTTGCGATCGTACTCCCCAGGTGGAATACTTATTGTGTTAACTGCGGCACGGAGAGGGTCAGCCCCCCCACACCTAGTATTCATCGTTTACAGCGTGGACTACCAGGGTATCTAATCCTGTTTGCTCCCCACGCTTTCGAGCCTCAGCGTCAGTTAGTGTCCAGCAAGTCGCCTTCGCCACTGGTGTTCCTCCTAATATCTACGCATTTCACCGCTACACTAGGAATTCCACTTGCCTCTCCACCACTCAAGAAACGCAGTTTCAAATGCAGTTTGGGGGTTGAGCCCCCAGATTTCACATCTGACTTGCATTCCCGCCTACGCTCCCTTTACACCCAGTAAATCCGGATAACGCTTGCACCCTACGTATTACCGCGGCTGCTGGCACGTAGTTAGCCGGTGCTTATTCTGCAGGTACCGTCATTTTTTTCGTCCCTGCCAAAAGAAGTTTACAACCCGAAAGCCTTCTTCCTTCACGCGGCGTTGCTGGGTCAGGCTTTCGCCCATTGCCCAATATTCCCCACTGCTGCCTCCCGTAGGAGTCTGGGCCGTATCTCAGTCCCAATGTGGCCGTTCGACCTCTCAGTCCGGCTACTGATCGCAGCCTTGGTGAGCCGTTACCTCACCAACTAGCTAATCAGACGTGAGCCCATCTTTCAGCGATAAATCTTTGGTATTTCGATGATGCCATCAAAATACATTATGCGGTATTAGCAGTCGTTTCCAACTGTTGTCCCCCTCTGAAAGGCAGGTTGCTCACGCATTACTCACCCGTCCGCCACTAAGTCATCTCTTCCTCTTGTCCGAAAACTCAATTCCGAGAGCTTCGTTCGACTTGCATGTGTTAGGCACGCCGCCAGCGTTTATCCTGAGCCAGGATCAAACTCTCAATAAATGGTATCTTAGCTCCAAAGAGTTAAAATCAATTACTGAATGCTCAATTTCTTGCTCACTCATATAGAATTTTATAACGTCTTTCTTTGACGCTTAAAAAGCCCTAAATTTCTGGTGCTTATTTGCATAAGCTGTCAAAACTATGATTAAATAGTTTTGCCATACATTGTTTAATTTACAAGGTACACACGCCGATTTTGCTACCGGCCCGCTTTTACCGCGGAGTTACATAATAGCATATTACTACTGTGCTTGTCAAGGCTTTTCTTCCGCTTTCGCGGCTTACTTTCCCTGCCCCCCGAGGCGAGAGCTTGTTTATAATAACACCTCATCCACCCCTTGTCAAGCCGTTTTTGTGCTCTTTTTTTCCCTTTTTGAACTTTATTTTACAAGTGTTTTACCTTTCCTAAATATAGTACTTCTTTTCTTTGCCAAACCCCCTATACTGTATTTTCCACGCGGCTTAGTATAAATACATCAAAAAAGACGCACCATCTGGCGCGTCTTTTTTTAAAACACCCATTAAATCATGTTAATTTGCCGGCGTAGTTGCCTCGGGAGAAGGTGAGGGAGATGCCGCGATTACTGTTGTCGCCTTTGAAAAAACGTCCGCAATATCCATTTTTTCATAGGTTTTTGTGTACTCAACCGTGCTTGCTTCCGCCCAATTATCGGTTTCCGTGGTGAGCATGTTCTGCGCGACATAATAGGCAAGAGTAGTCTTTTCGGTTTCGCTTGTATATTCAACTGCTGCGGTGGCTATTAGCGGCAAGCGCAAAATTATATGATAGCCATAATCTGTTTCGACAATGTCAGATATCTCATAATCGCCGAGCGCGGACACCGCGGCTTCAAATGTGCTGTCCATCGTGCCTGCACCGGGTTGGAAGGTGTAGCCGTCCGTGTAATATGCCTTGCCGGGATCATTGCTATCACTGGTGATAAGTTCGTCAAACTTAGCTTCTAGTTTGGTCTTGTCTGTGATACCCTGAAGCTCTTTCAGAATGCTCTCGGCCTTAGCCTTTTTTTCGGCTTTCTGATCATCCGGCAGGGCAGTGCCGGAATCGTCCTTGGTGGAGATGAGGATGTGCTTTGCGCGCACATAGCCCATATCTGCAGCCTTCTGTAAAACGTCCGTTTCGCTTATCTTCTCGCCGTTTGCTCCGAACAGGTTTTCCTGCATACGTTCATACAGCATACTGACCTCGTTTATGTGGTCATAGAGATCTTTGGAAAGAAACGCCTTGTTCAGGTATTCGATAAACGTCGCTTCATCGCCGTTTCCATAGCTTGTAACATTGTTCTCCCAGGTGGTCTGAAGCGTTGCTTTGTCTTCGTCGGTAAGAACAACGCCTGTATCACTTGCCTTGCTCTGTAGTGCGCAATAGTGCTTAATGGTGTCGAGTGCATTTTCCATTACATATTCATGATAGGTCTTTCCTGTAGCAAAACTGCAGTCGGCGTCCCAATCCGTTATATCACCATATTTGCTCTCGATGTTGCTGACATCGTTTTCGTACCAATAGAAGAGCTCGCCCCATGTAACATCTATTCCGTTAACTGAGAGCATGACCTCATCGGGAGCATATGATTCATAGCACGCAGTGTAGTCCTTTGTCGTCGTCGCGGTATCGGAAGCTTCTGGAGACGGAGATGCGCTTGCCGCCGCATCCGCGGTATATGAGCCAAGCTTGCTGCTCTGGCAGCCTGCAAAAAGGCCTAAGCAGACCGTAACCGCAAGGATAAATGGAAGTAGTTTTGTTTTCATTGTGTTCTCCTTATTATAATGTATACATTTCCATTTTCGGAATAGAGCAGATTTATGCGAGAGTGTTCCGGTTATCCTCAGTCGTTTTCGTCTGCCTGACAGCGCCACGCGCCGCAAAATTCCTTTTGATAATAACACAGCACGTTCAGAGTAACAAGTCGTAATTTGTAAACATTATTCTGCCGGAACGCTTGTCAGCGTCGCCTTGTAATCTGCAACAAACTTTCTTGCCGTTTCGATTATCCTCTTGCCCGAGCGCAAACGAAGGCTTATACAGGGCTTTGTTCCCGCCTCCACCTTTACTCGCCCCTTATAGTCGGGGTGTCCGTATAAGGCGGACACCCTATCCATGTCAAACTCCGCAAGCGTAAACCTCAGAAATCCCGCTTTCTGAGAAATCTCGCTTATTCCGACGCCCTCTGCCTCTCCGCGCAAAAGCGCAACGTGGACTAGCGCATTGACACTTGAGGGCGGCTCTCCGAATCTATCTATGAGCTCGTCTGTTAGATCGTCTGCCTCCTCCTCTGAGCGTATCATTGCTATGCGGCGGTATAAATCCATCCTCAGCTCGGAGCTTTGAACATAGCTGTCGGGGATATTTGCGGAAACAGCAAGGTCGGCGCTGCACGAAGTATGAACTCTCGGTTTCTCGCCCTTTTCTTCCAACACTGCCTCTTCAAGCAACTTTAGGTACAAATCGTATCCTACATCGATAAGATGACCGCTCTGTTCCGCGCCAAGCAAGTTTCCCGCTCCTCGAATTTCAAGGTCACGCATTGCAATTTTGAAGCCGGAATTGAACTCCGCAAACTCGCGTATTGCGGAAAGACGCTTTTCGGCGATTTCCGTTAAAACCTTGTCCTTGCGGAAGGTGAGGTAGGCGCTCGCTCGTCTCGAGGAGCGTCCGACTCTGCCGCGAAGCTGGTGAAGCTGTGCAAGACCAAGTCTGTCAGCATCCTCGATAATGAGCGTGTTTACGTTTGGAATGTCAATTCCCGTTTCGATAATCGTTGTACAGACAAGAACCTGCGTCTCACCCGAGACCACGTTTTCCATGGCGCTTGAGAGTCCGTCTTCATCCATCTGTCCGTGAGCTACAGATACCGTCACATCTTCCAGAAGCTTTTTAAGGCGTGACGCAGTGCGCTCAATGCTCTCTATTCGGTTGTGAATGTAATAAACCTGTCCTCCGCGAAGGATTTCTCGTTTTATGGCGTCGCACACAACGCCCCAGTCGTGCTCCATTACATATGTTTGCACGGGCTGTCTGTCCTGCGGCGGCTCCTCGATTGTTGACATATCGCGCAGTCCCGAAAAAGCCATATTGAGAGTGCGCGGAATGGGTGTTGCGGTAAGCGTGAGGCTGTCCACCTGACGACTCATTTCCTTAAGGCGCTCCTTGTGTGAAACACCGAAGCGCTGTTCCTCGTCCACCACCAGAAGCCCTAGATTTTTGAACTCTATATCCTTCTGAAGCAGCCTGTGAGTACCAATGACGAGATCCGCCTTCCCGTTTTTCATGTCTGCTAGCGTCTGCTTGACCTGCGCCGGCGTGCGGTAGCGGTTTAGAAGATGTATAGTTACGGGGAAACCGTAGAATCGCTGTAGCGCGGTTTGATAATGCTGCTGTGCAAGCACCGTGGTCGGCACAAGAAGCGCTGCCTGCTTTCCATCCAGAATACATTTCATTACGGCGCGAAGGGCGACTTCCGTTTTCCCATATCCCACATCGCCGCATAAGAGTCTGTCCATGGGCAGCTCTTTTTCCATGTCCTGTTTTATCTCCGCGATGCACCTTAACTGGTCATCAGTCTCCTGATAGCCGAAATTTTCCTCAAATTCTATCTGCCAAGGAGAATCCACAGCAAATGCGTGGCCCTTGAGCTTCTGCCGTTCGGCATACAATAGGATGAGCCCCTTTGCCAATTCCTTTGTCGCCGCTTTTGCTCTGGACTTTGTTTTCGACCACTCGACGCCGCCCATTTTCGTGAGCCTGACGGGGTGATCTTCACTGCCGCCGATATATTTTGAAACCAGATCGAGTTGGGTCGCCGGAACATAGAGACAGTCCGTTCCCGCGTAGCAGATTTTAACGTAGTCCTTGTCTATTCCGTCCACCGGCATTTTATATATTCCGGCAAAGCGGCCTATGCCGTGATATTCGTGAACCACAAGGTCTCCGACGGAAAGGTCGGCATAGCTTAAAATGCCCTGTCTGTCCTTCAGCGCTTTTTTCTTTTTTGACTTGCGCAGACCGCTTTGAACTATTTGATTATCCGTCAGAACCGCAAGCTTCCCGTCCGGGTATTCATATCCCGTTGAGAGAGCTCCGACGGAGATTACGCAGCTTCCCTCCGGCGGAAGTTTTTTAAGCTCGGTGTCCAGTGAGGTTTTTACCCCTTTGCCGACAAAATACTCGCAAAGCATTTCTGCTCGGCGTTTGTCGGCGGCCAGAACCACAACGCTGAATTTTTGGCTGACGTAGTGCTTTACGTCCTCAATTGCCGTTTCGGCGCTTCCGCCATATGATGGGAGCTGTTTCACGGTCGCGGAAATTATGCTTTTTGGCTCAACGGGATAGCGTCCCGAAGTGAAGTTATCCGACATTACGAGGGCAAAGTCCCGAAGTCTTTCTCCCGCCATTTCCCATGGCATGAAATACTGAGCGGTTTTGCCGTAAATCAGTCCGCTTTCCAGCAAAATGTTCAAATCCTCGACATGCTGTTTGAAAAACGCTGTCGCAGTTTCGGTAATTTTCCCCGGCTTATCGAGAAACACTAGCGCGTCCTGCGGAATGTAGTCGATGGCGGTGATGAAATCCGGATAGATGAGGGCCGCGTATCTGTCCGACGCGGCTATGTTTCCGGTTTCGGAAAACTTCTCCGCGTCCTCGCGCAGTGTTTCTGAAAGCTTTATGTTTCCGCGCTTTGCCGCTTGCTTTATCTGCTCGTGGAGTTTGTTTAACAGTATCTCGTTATCACCCAAAGTTGGCAACATTTCTCTCGATGGGAGAATTTCGCAGAGTTCCAGCCGTTGCGTTCTTCTCTGACTGCCTGTATCGAAGAAGCCCATGGAGTCTACTTCATCACCCCAGAATTCGCATCTAACGGGAGATTCATAGGCAGGAGAGAAAAAGTCCAGAATTCCGCCGCGCCGCGAAAACTGGCCTGCGCCCTCGACCTGTGTGCTTCTGTTATAGCCGCATGAGATAAGCGCTTTTTCTATGTTTTCGGGCGGACAGGTTTTTCCGTCCTCAATTGTAATCGCAGCCTTCGCCAGCACTTCGGGAGGAATGGTACGCTGCAACAGCCCCGTAACCGTGCAAATCACGATAGGAGCTTTGTTTTTCAAAAGCGCATAGAGCGTTTTTATGCGCTTTTGTTCGCTGTCGCGCGAAACTCCCTCAGCGCCGTAAAAATTCATATCGCGGGAAAACAAGGTCTCGCAGGGTTCCTCCAAAAACAGCTCCAGATCGCGCTTGAAGTTTTCCGCCGCGGTTTCGTCCGCACATACTACAAAAAGCGGTCTTCCTGTTCTCAGGCGCAATCCTGCGGCGATATTTGCCCTGCTTGTCTTACCCAGTCCGACGATAAGGACAGGCAAAGCGCCTCCTTCCACATAGCTTGGGAGGAGGTTGAGGTTTTTATCGTTAAAGACCGCCTGTGCTAAGGTGCGCATTTTATGTCCTCTCCGTTTGGTCTTCCCTTTTTAATCGGGACATGCAAAATTATCCCCGAATGCAGTAAATACCCGGAGTGTTTATATATTACGCTATAGTTTCGTCGAAATCAAGCCAAATAGTGAACTTCCGTGGGATATACATTATATATATTTACGTATAAAATACGCTTGTAAATTTTACAGATTTTTGCTATAATAAATTAGTTATAGTACCAATTTATCCTTTCTGAAAAAAGGGGATTAAATCTTGATGAATTCTGTCAACGACATTTGGAACAACATCATGAGCTTGCTGTCTAATGAGCTCACCAGCACCTCCATAAACACATGGTTTTCCGACTGCAAGCCTGTCGATATTTCGGACACCCGCCTTGTCATCTACACGCCTACAGAGTTTAAGCGCAACATCATCACTCAGCGCTTTGCCGGGGCCATCACCTCCGCTCTGGCGGAGCTGTTTTCCTGCCCATTTGACCTACTTGTACTTGCGGAGGACGAGTTGGACGACTATGAGCAGACCTCAGAAACGGATGACAGTCTTCCCGAAGTCGCCGGCTACACCTTCGATAAATTCATAGTCGGAAACTCGAATAAGTTCGCGCATGCCGCGGCCGTAGCGGTTGCCGATATGCCGGGCGTTGCCTATAACCCACTCTTCATTTACGGAAATTCAGGCTTAGGTAAAACCCATCTTCTTTTGGCTATTGGACAGAAGATTCACGAGAACGATACCGCCGCAAAAATTGCCTATGTAAAGGGCGATGATTTTATTAACCAAATGGTGCAGTCCATCAAGGATAATACGCAGGAGGAATTCAGAAACAAATACCGCTATGTCGATTTGCTTCTGGTGGACGATATTCAGTTCATCGCAGGAAAAATCGGTGTTCAAGAGGAATTTTTCCACACCTTCAATAACCTTTACGAGGCCGGAAAGCAAATCGTAATCACCTCTGACCGTCCTCCTATGGAAATGGTCAAGCTCGAAGACAGACTGCGTACACGCTTTGAGGGCGGACTTATGGCGGACATTCAACCCCCCGACACGGAAACTCGCATGGCCATCATCCGAAACAAGGCGGCCCAGTTGGGAATGGCTCTGCCCGACGATGTCATTGAATACATAGCGGACACCATAAAGTCTAACATCCGCCAGATAGAGGGCGTTGTTAAGCGTCTGACAGCCTATAACTCGATTTTAAACGACGAGATGAATATTGGTTCGGCAAAACGCGCCATTAAGGACGTTATACGCGTTGGGGAATTCGTTCCCACACCAGATATTATCATTGAGGAAACGGCGCGGTATTTTTCTCTTGAAACTGTTGATCTTCGCGGACAGCGTCGTTCAAAGAATACCGCTATGGCTCGCCAAATTTCAATGTACCTCATGCGCAGTTTGACAAACCTTTCTCTTAAGGATATAGGAGAGCAATATGAGGATAGAAACCATTCCACCGTTTTAAGCTCCATCCGTAAGGTCGAAGAACTTATTATAAAGGATGCCTCTGTAGGAATAACTATCCGCGATATTACGAGCAATATTAATACATCTCACGGGCAATAAGCTTTTTAAAATTTTATACGTTGAGCGTTCGTTTTTTCAACCTCCGGCTGTTGATTGATGAAAACATAGATGTTGATAACCTTGTGTTATTATCAATCAAAACCTTCAATGTTGATAACTTTTTTCTTTTGCACATTTTTATAAACATTGTTTTAATAGATGTCTCAATGGTTTAATCCACTTTTCAACACTTTTTTGTACTACTACTAATACTACTACTTAATATTCTATCTATATTTCTATTTATAAAAGATAGCCCTAAAAATCATAACGTAAATAAAAGGAGGGAACCATCAATGAAATTTACCTGTGAAAAGTATTTGCTTCAGACAGCTGTTGCCACAACTTCCCGCGCCGCCGCTTCAAAAAGTCCGAATCCTGCTCTGGAGGGTCTTCTTATTGAGGCTGCGGATGGGGTCAAAATTACAGGCTACGATCTTATTAAGGGAATTTATACAAACTTTACGGCCGATGTGGCAGAACCCGGGTCGGTTATTATCTCCGCAAGGCTTTTCGACAGCATTATACGCAGCCTTCCTGACGACATAGTCATTGTTTCAACGGATGACAATAACATGACGCGAATTACATGCGGTAACGCGGATTTTTCCATAATGGGGATGTATTCCGAAAGCTATCCTGAGCTTCCCTCCGTTGAACATCAAAAGGCAGTTTCCATTCCTCAAAAGACGATGAAGGAAATGATAAATCAGACCATTTTCGCAGTCAGCGATAACGAGGCGAGACCAGTTTATACCGGAGCGCTCTTCGAAATCGAAGGAGACAAGCTTACAGTGGTTGCGGTAGATGGTTATCGTCTGGCTCTGCGCCGCGAAACGCCGGAATCTTCTGATATGAACGACTGCAGTTTTATCGCTCCGGGAACAGCACTCTCCGATCTTGAAAAAATGTGTTCAGACGCGGACGAAACGGTTAAAATAGTCGTGGGAACTAAGCATATTTCTTTCTCCGTCGGCAACTGCGTTTTAATTACGAGAAGACTTGAGGGTGAATTTCTTGATTATAAAAAAGCAATACCCTCCGAGTACGCATACAAAATCAAAGCCGAACGCATAAAGGTTTTGCGTGCAGTTGATAGAGTTTCACTGATAATAGACGACAGAATCAAAAATCCCCTTCGCTGTGTTTTTGGAAAAAACAGAATGAGCATGTTCTGCGCAACCGCAATCGGTAAAGGCGAGGATATCTGCGAATACGAGGGCGACGGAGCTGACATGGAAATTGGTTTCAATAACCGCTACCTTCAAGACGCGCTTAAGGCCGCACCAGCGGATAAAATCGAAATTTGCCTAAATTCCGGGTCATCGCCTTGTGTTATCGTTCCGGAAAACGGAAGCGACAAGTTTTTATATATGATTTTGCCTGTCAGATTAAAGGCATAAAACGATACGGAAAACAATCTAAAAAAATGACCGCCTATTTTTGTGGTCATTTGTGCTTCATGCTCTGCGAAAGGATTGGTCATAAAATGGCAAGCACACCCGATATTATCGATATAAACACAGAATTTATCCGTTTGGACGCACTGTTAAAGTTTGCGGGCGCCGTCGAATCAGGAGGAGAGGCAAAACTCCTCATTCAGGACGCGCAGGTAAAAGTCAATGGCGAGATATGCACTCAGCGCGGAAAGAAGATTCGTGAAGGCGATACTGTTGACGTTAACGGTGGAAGCTATGTTGTCCGCGGAGGCGCCTAATGATAGTCAATTCCGTCCGACTTGAGGGATTTCGAAACTACATAGACGAGATTGTCGAACTGTCGCCCGGAATCAACGTTATAACGGGCGAGAACGCTCAAGGGAAAACGAATTTTCTCGAAAGCGTGTATCTTCTTAGCTGCGGTCACGGCTTCCGTACACGGCTCGACAGCGAGCTTATTTCGTTTGACCGCGAATATGCGCGTGTAACCGGAAAAGTTTTTGCATGCGAACGGGAACAGAATATCGAGATTAACATGAACCGCGGAACAAGAAAACAGATTCTGTGTAACGGCGTCAAAAAAAACGCCTCTGCACTCACTGATATTCTTCGCGTGGTTCTGTTTTGTCCGGATGATCTTAATATGATAAAGGATGGAGCAAAGGCTCGCCGCCGCTTTATGGACATGGCAATATCACAGCTTCGACCCTCTTATGTAACACTCGTTTCCGAATATACGCGGCTATACGAGCACAAAAAGAGAATTTTGGTTGACTGGCATGAAAAGCCCTCGCTTTTGGATTCGCTTGACGAATTTTCGGATAGCATGTGTCGCTGCAGCGCCCAGATAATCCGCTATCGCGCCGCATTTTCAAAGCGGATTTCTGATGTAGCGGTACCGATACACAGCGAATTTTCGGGCAGCGGCGAGGAACTTTGCCTCACGTATCAGACGGTCAGCACGGTATCCGACCCTCTTGCTCCGGCGTCGGAAATATATATCGAGCTTATCAAACATCAAAAATCGCACAGAGATGCGGAGATTGCATCCGGAAGCGTTCTCTCGGGAATCCATAAGGATGACCTTGATATAAACATTAACGGCAGTAACGCAAGGCTTTTTGCCTCACAGGGGCAGACCCGCACGGCGGCACTTTCGCTGAAGATGGCAGAGAGGGAAATATCTCTTCAGGACACAAATGAATGCCCGGTTCTCCTGCTGGACGACGTATTAAGTGAATTGGACACAAAACGTCAGGAATTCGTACTCAACAGAATAGGTGGAGGCCAAACACTGATCACCTGCTGCGAGGACGGACGGCTTCAAAAGCGCACGGGCGGTAAAATTATTAATATCGCCGCAGGGAGAACTATTCGTCTTCCAGAAGGCGGAAATTAGCTCGATATTTTAAATGGGGATTGCAGGTTGCCGGCCATCTGCTTTTTGGACGGCTGAACCTACAAATTGGCCCCGCCTTTTCTGTTTAATACGGGAATCTCATGCACGAACTAAGGAGCAAAATATGTATTTACATCTCGGAAAAAACGTCGTCGTGGCATATGCGGAAATAGTCGCGGTATGCGATTTGGACAATTCGTCTCACTCGCATATAACGAGGGCCTATCTCACCGCCGCCGAAAAGAGCGGGCAGGTCGTCAATGTATGTGATGATTTGCCGAAATCCTTTGTGGTTTGCCAAAAGCCCGACGGTAATCAAATACTATATCTGTCGCAACTGGCATCCTCGACGCTCCTCAAGAGAGCGAATACGCTGAGCTTTGAATAATAACCGAAACGACCCCGGTTTGTCGCTTTATAAACGGAAGGAAGAAACAAATGGCTGAAATCACCGACAAGATTACTCAAGAATACGACGCATCACAAATTCAGGTTCTGGAGGGACTGGAAGCGGTCCGCAAAAGACCCGGAATGTACATCGGATCAACCTCCGCGAGCGGTCTCCACCACCTTGTATACGAAATCGTGGACAACGCAATCGACGAGGCTCTGGCCGGCTACTGTACACATATTGAAGTATCGATTGAACCCGGAAACACTATCCGTGTTTCCGATAACGGAAGAGGAATTCCAGTTGACGTTCAGGAACAGACAGGAAGACCAGCGCTGGAGGTTGTTTATACCGTCCTACACGCCGGAGGAAAGTTCGGCGGCGGAGGTTATAAGGTTGCAGGCGGTCTTCACGGCGTCGGCGCCTCGGTTGTTAACGCCCTTTCGGAGTGGCTGGAGGTCGACGTTCATAAAAACGGAAATATCTATCAGATGAAATTTTCCCGCGGAGATATTACGCAGGAAATGAAAATAGTTGGTACTACAGATGAAATCGGAACGGTTGTCCGTTTTAAGCCCGACCCCGAGATATTTGAAGACACTGTTTTTGACTATGATACGATACACGTCCGCATGCGCGAACAGGCTTTTCTTAATGCCGGACTGCACATCTCTACCGTGGATAAGCGCATTGCTGAGCCTATATGCGACGATATGTTCTATGAGGGCGGAATTCGTGAATTCGTCAAATATTTAAACCGCGCCAAAACAGCCCTGCACGGCGACGTGATTTATATGAGCGGCAGCAGGGAAAACAGCAGCATGGCCGAAGTTGCGATTCAATACAACGACAGCTATAATGAAACGATTTTGTCTTTTGCCAACAACATTCATACGCCTGAGGGCGGCATGCACGAAACCGGCTTCAAGACAGCGCTGACCCGCGTTATCAACGCCTACGGCACAAAAATCGGCCTGCTAAAAAATGACGAAAAGGTATCCGGTGAGGATTGCCGAGAGGGCCTTGCCTGCATCATCTCCGTTAAGCTCACAGATGCGCAGTTCGAGGGACAGACAAAAGCAAAGCTTGGCAACAGCGAAATCCGAACCCTCATTGATAATATAGTATTTGAAAAGCTTACAATTTTCCTTGAGGAAAATCCCGCAGTCGGAAGAATAATTATTGATAAAGCGATGACGGCGAGCCGTGCACGCGAGGCCGCTCGAAAGGCGAGAGAAAACATACGGCGCAAAAACGCACTGGATGGTTCAACGCTTCCCGGTAAGCTGCGCGATTGCAATGAGCGCGACGCGGCGCTTACGGAAATATATATCGTCGAGGGAGATTCCGCAGGAGGCAGTGCGACGGGTGGAAGAGACAGCCGCTTTCAGGCCATCCTGCCGCTCTGGGGTAAAATGCTCAACGTTGAAAAGGCGCGAGCCGACAAGGTCTATGGCAATGACAAGCTTATGCCTGTCATAACGGCGCTGGGCGCAGGAATCGGCGAAGATTTTGACACTACAAAGCTTCGCTATCATAAGGTTATTATTATGGCCGATGCCGATGTCGACGGAAGCCATATAAGAACGCTTTTGCTTACGTTTTTCTTCCGCTTTATGCGACCGCTGATTGAGCATGGCTATGTCTATGCCGCTATGCCTCCTCTTTATAAACTTGTCCGTGGGAAGCAGACGCGCTATGCCTTTTCTGATGAGGAACGCGATCGTATTTCTGCCGAAATGCGCGGAGACGACGGCAAGGGCAAGATTGACATCAGCCGAAACAAAGGTCTTGGCGAAATGGATCCCCATGAGCTTTGGGATACAACAATGAATCCCGAAACACGAACCTTAAAGCGCATCAGGCTTGATGATGCGATTGCCGCGGACGAAACGTTTACTATCTTAATGGGAGAAAAGGTTGAGCCGCGAAAGGAATTTATCGAGCAAAACGCGAAATACGCGGTAAATTTGGATATATAGTCCTCGTTATCACAGTAGCCCCACTCTTTAATAACAGGGCAAACCCCGCAGGCTGGAAGCCGCGCAATGCGGCAAGCCTAAAGCCAAACGGATAAGGGTATCCATAAAAAATAAGGTGGTCACAAAATGGCAAAAGATTATAAACCGGAGGATATCCAGTATCCGGAGCAAAAAATCATCACGACCGAACTTGTCAGCGAGATGCAGACTTCATACATCGACTACGCAATGAGCGTCATCGTCGGCAGAGCTTTGCCGGATGTACGCGACGGCTTAAAGCCCGTACACCGCCGTATACTCTACGCAATGTACGAGGATAACCTCACAAACGACCGTCCCTTCAAAAAGTCCGCCACCTGCGTCGGTGACGTGCTCGGACGTTATCATCCGCATGGAGATCAGTCTGTTTACGATGCGCTGGTTCGTTTGGCACAGGACTTTTCCATGCGATATACGCTGGTTGACGGACACGGAAACTTTGGTTCTATCGACGGAGATCCCCCTGCTGCCTACCGTTACACAGAAGCCAGGCTGTCAAAGATTTCGGACGAGCTTTTAAGAGACATAGATAAGGATACCGTCGACTGGGATCCGAACTTTGATGAAACCCGCAAGGAGCCGAGAGTTTTGCCCAGCCGTTTCCCCAATTTGCTTGTGAACGGTTCGAGCGGCATCGCAGTCGGCATGGCAACGAATATCCCTCCGCACAATCTTAGGGAGGTCATCGGGGCCTGTCTTTGCGTTCTGGACAATCCAGAAGCGGAGCTTTCGGATTTAATGGAGCACGTTACGGGACCAGATTTCCCGACAAAGGGAATCATTATGGGCAGAGCTGGTATCAGAGCGGCTTATGCAACCGGCAAGGGGCGGGTTGTTATCCGCTCACGCACCGAGATTGAGGAGTGCGGGCAGAACCGTTTACGCATTATCGTAACGGAGCTTCCCTATCAGGTAAATAAAAGAACCCTCATCGAAAACATCGCCGATCAGGTTCATGACAAGCGGCTGGACGGAATTTCCGGTCTGCGCGACGAATCTGACCGCAACGGTATGCGCATTGTTATCGAACTGAAAAAGGACGCAAACACTCAAGTCGTCTTAAATCGCCTGTTTGCGCAGACACAGCTGCAATCGTCTTTTGCTATCAATATGCTTGCGTTAATAAACAACCAGAGTCAGCCGAAAATTCTGTCGCTGCGCCACATTCTGGATGAATATCTCACATTCCAGAAGGAAATTATCGTACGCCGCACGAAATTTGACCTTAAAAAGGCTATGGAACGTGCGCATCTGTTGGAAGGCTTGCTTATTGCGCAGGACAACATCGATGCGGTTATCCGTATAATCCGCGAGAGCTACGACAACGCAAAGTTAAACCTAATGGAGCGCTTCGGACTTTCAGAGATTCAGGCGCAGGCGATTCTGGACATGCAGCTCAAGCGTTTGCAGGGTCTTGAAAAGGAAAAGCTTGAGGCCGAATACAAAGAGCTTGAGGAAAAGATAGCATTTTATAACACACTCTTAGCCTCTGAGGAGCTGCTCAGAGAAGTTCTTAAAACAGAGCTTACCGCGATAAGCGATAAATTCGGCGACGACCGAAAGACCGAGATTCAAGATATTGAGGACGAAATCGACATTGAGGATTTAATCGAGGAGGAGGACTGCGTATACACGCTGACACGCGCAGGCTACATCAAGCGCATTCCTGCGGACACATACAGGACGCAGCGACGCGGCGGGCGTGGTATTACAGCCCAGACGCTTCGTGATGAGGATTTCGTCGAAACCGTGTTTACAGCCTCGACCCACGACTATATTTTGTTCTTTACGAATTACGGAAGGGTTTACCGCAAAAAGGGATATCTCGTACCCGAGGCCGGACGTACCGCGAAAGGCACGAATATAATAAATCTCCTGCCGATTGAACAGGGCGAGCGCGTGAGCGCAATGATTCATACGCGCGACCTTGATGTCGAGGACGAATATCTTGTCATGATAACAAAAGACGGAACGGTCAAGAGAATGTGTATCAATATTCTTAAGAATGTCCGCAACAATGGTATCCGCGCAATAAATATTGAAGAGGGCGATGAGCTTATTTCTGTCCGCATAACCGATGGCAAACAGAACATCCTTATCGCAACCCATGACGGCATGGCAATCTGCTTTGACGAGAACGACATCCGTCCGATGGGCAGAACCGCAACCGGAGTTAGAGGAATTCGTCTGCGTCAGGGAGACTTCTGTGTTGGTGCGGCCCGTGCACGCGAGGGCGGCGCACTGCTTTCGGTTACCGAAAACGGCTACGGAAAGAGAACGGAAATTGAGGAATACCTGCGCGGAAACGACGGAATACCTCAAAAGCGTGGCGGAATGGGACTCAGAAACTACAATGTTACGGATAAGACGGGCAAGGTAGCAGACATCAAGGTAGTTGACATTAATGACGATGTTCTACTCATCTCCGATGACGGAACGATAATCCGCATGGGCGCGGAAACCATCAGCACCTTCGGAAGAGCCACTCAGGGCGTACGTCTTATGCGCTTGTCCGAGGGAGCAAAGATGATCTCCGTCGCAAGAACCGATAAGGACGATACCGAGGAAGGTTTACCAGAGGACGTGCTGCCCGAGGCGTAATATTCAAAGCAGGAGAACACAATGAAGCAAGTGATAATATACACTGACGGCGCGTGTTCGGGTAATCCTGGTCCCGGCGGTTGGGGAGCGATTCTCCAATATAAGGACATAGTCCGCGAGATGTCCGGAGGAGAAATTCTTACCACCAACAACCGAATGGAGCTTCTCGGTGCGATTTCGGCGCTATCATCGTTAAAAGAGCCTTGCGAGGTTGACCTCTATACCGATTCGCAGTATATCGCAAATGCGATAAATAAGGGCTGGTTGGTTGGATGGAAGGCGAAAAACTGGAAACGCAAGGACGGCGAACTGAAAAACATTGACTTGTGGCAGGAACTCGACAAACTGCTGAGTATCCACAAGATTAAGTTTAATTGGGTTAAGGGACACGCCGACAACAAATTCAACAACCGCTGTGACGAGCTTGCGGTAATTCAGAGAGATAAGTTTTCCGGCAAATAAAATACCGAAACATATCACGCAATTCACCCATTTGCTTTGCAGCATATATAAATACACAAAGGCTCAAGTATTTATGCAATACTTGAGCCTTTGTGGCGCCTTAGCACAATATCGATTCAGGCAAACTCGTGCCTATTCAACGCTTTTAGATAATCCTTTTACTTCACCAATTAGTAACAGACTAAAAACAATCTCAAACAACACCATTACCTCAGCAACAATATAAGCAGGGAAATTAATTCCAACAATTAAAACTAGTACGGGGATAAGAACTGATAAAACAATATAGCTTTTTGATTTGTACAACCAGCCATAAGGCAGCAAATGCGCGCCAAAAATCATGGCCAAAACCATCACCATTTTTTCCGGAATGGTTGGATAAACCCACATCGCAATAAGCAGATACAATAGCTGATTCAAAGAGAATAATATGCCCAAGTTAGTTAAGGGATTTCCTTTGTTGGTAAAATCCACTTTGATTAGTTTGGAAATCATATATGCCAAGGGCATAAGCGGAGCAGTAAAGCAAAAAGTAAGCAGGTTCTTTGAAAGGACAGGAAGGGATGTTAGTTGAACTGCCATTATCGCACTCCAAATAATAATTGATGCGAGAATAAAGTGCAGCCCCTTTTTTTGTTTGACCGCACAATCGAATCTCAATTGTTCCAAATTCATATTTATATCTCCATATGCAAATAGGGACTGTTTCAGGCAGTCCCTTAATTATTTAAGCTATTAGAATTCCGCAGTGCCGACAGTTCTGGGGTGAGGCAAAACGTCACGAATATTGCTCACGCCTGTTAAATACATTATAAGGCGTTCAAAGCCCATTCCGTAGCCCGCGTGACGGCAGGAGCCGTAACGGCGAAGATCAAGATACCACCAGTAGTCGTCCTTACTGAGACCCAAATCAGCCATACGCGCTTCGAGAACATCAAGACGCTCTTCACGCTGGCTGCCGCCGATAATCTCACCGATTGCGGGAACAAGGCAGTCCGCTGCGGCAACGGTTTTTCCGTCGTCGTCCAAGCGCATATAAAAAGCCTTAATCTCTTTGGGATAGTTTGTGACAAAAATCGGCTTTTTAAATATCTTCTCAGTCAAATAACGCTCATGCTCTGTTTGCAAATCCGTGCCCCATTCAACCTTATAGTCGAACTCGCCGTTGTGCGTTTTCAAAATCTCAACAGCTTCGGTGTAAGTGACTCTGCCGAAGTCGGAGCTTGCGACATGGTTGAGACGCTCAAGCAGCTCGGTGTCCACAAAGCTGTTGAAAAACTCCATTTCCTGAGGGCATCTTTCCAAAACTGTACGGATGACGTATTTTATCAGGGCTTCCGCATTGTCCATATAGTCCGTCAGGTCGGCAAAAGCCATTTCAGGCTCGATCATCCAAAATTCTGCGGCGTGACGCGCAGTGTTAGAGTTCTCGGCACGGAAGGTTGGTCCGAAGGTATAGACGTCGCCGAAAGCCATAGCAAAGTTCTCGGCGTTTAGCTGACCGGAAACGGTGAGGTTGGTTTCCTTGCCAAAGAAATCCTTGGATTTATCTATCTTGCCATCCTCAGTACGCGGAGGATTGTCAATGTCAAGAGTGGTAACGCGGAACATTTCGCCGGCGCCCTCGCAGTCCGAGCCGGTGATTATGGGTGTGTGGACATAAACAAAGCCCTGCTGTTGGAAAAACTCGTGAATGGCCGCCGCCGCGACGCTGCGGACACGGAACACGGCGGAAAAAAGGTTTGTCCTCGGACGAAGGTGAGCTATGGTGCGCAGATACTCTAGGCTGTGGCGCTTCTTCTGAAGAGGATAATCGGGAGTGGACACGCCCTCAACAACAATAGAAGTTGCCTTCAGCTCAAATGGCTGCTTTGCATCAGGAGTTATTTCAAGCATTCCCTTGACTATGAGTGCGGCACCGACGTTCTGACGAGCGATTTCGTCAAAATTATCCAACGTGTTCTTTTCAAAAACGACCTGCAGACTCTTATGAGCGCTGCCATCGTTGAGTTCTACAAAGGCAAAATTCTTCATGTCGCGAATGGTACGAGCCCAGCCGCAAACTGTGATTTCTACGTTTGTGAAAGCAGCTGCGTCCGCGTATATTGCGGAAATTTTTGTACGTTTCATATCTGACACATGCCTTTCTGTGTTTGAAGCAGCAAATAACAAGCCGAAACTTCTCTCTTGTTATTGCAAGTATATTGAAGTATTATACATATTAGATTCAAGATTTTCAACAGTTTGATGAAATAAAACTCGTGGGAGCGACTAAAATGGAGAAAATATTTAACAATATAACCGAGCTTATCGGAAATACCCCGCTCATGGAGCTTGGCATATTCGGAGCGAGCCATTGCCCCAACGCGCGGCTTTTGGCAAAACTCGAAAGATTTAATCCGGCGGGAAGCTCGAAAGACAGGATTGCGCTTAATATTATTAAAACTGCCGAGCGCGAGGGAAAACTTAAAAAGGGCGGTATGATAATTGAGGCCACAAGCGGTAACACAGGAGTGGGACTTGCCGCAGTTTCCTCAATTCTGGGGTATGAAGCTGTTATAGTAATGCCCGACAGCATGAGTGTCGAGCGAATTAAGCTCATCGAAGCCTACGGCGCAAAAATTGTCCTTACGGAAGGCGCTAAGGGCATGGCCGGCGCGCTTGAAAAAGCGGGGGAAATACATCTCCAAAACGAGGGTAGTATAATGGCGGGGCAGTTCACAAGTCCTGCAAATCCCGAGGCGCACTATGCGACGACTGGACCGGAAATCTGGCGCGATACCGACGGAAAAGTGGCTGCCTTTGTCGCCGGAGTTGGAACAGGCGGGACAATTACAGGAACAGGAAGATACCTAAAGGAGAAGAATTCTCATATTAAGATATTTGCGATGGAGCCGGATGGGTCAGCTCTCTTATCCGGAGAAAAAGTAGGTTCGCACAGAATTCAAGGCATAGGCGCAAATTTCATACCGGAAATTCTGGACACGGCTATTTATGACGAGGTTATCCGTATTACCGACGTCGAGGCGTTTGCTGCAATGAAAGAACTTGCCGAGAAGGAAGGTCTTTTCGTCGGAATATCTTCCGGTGCGGCGGCGCTTGCTGCGGCAAAGGTGGCGGCAAGAACTGAATTTGCAGGAAAAATTGTTGTCGCGCTACTTCCAGATACAGGCGAGCGTTATCTGAGCGTATTGTGATACGGTAAGGTCGCCAGCTGTGCCATACTTGTTTTTTCGGCGGAAATAAGCTGATGGGAGATTTGTTTGAATAGGATGTATAAATCAACTATAATTTAGTAAACACTTGTAAAATAGGGCGTAGTAACTATTATTTGTATT
>Ga0209430_1000966_pt1 | contig 23751 bp, 21 predicted proteins | sample BarGraIncub1133A_FD_184504 | JGI IMG/M metagenome (GOLD analysis project Ga0209430, IMG submission 184504) | Arctic peat soil microbial communities from Barrow, Alaska - Barrow Graham LP Incubations 11-33A (SPAdes) (version 2) | ecosystem: Environmental > Terrestrial > Soil > Wetlands > Peat... | reverse complement strand
ACATTAAATGTTAGAGAGTGGACGTGCCCTTGTTGTGGTACTCATCACGACAGGGATGAAAACGCTGCAATCAACATAAGAGACCAAGGATTGTTACAGTTAGAACTAACTATGGCAGTTTAACAATAGACTTACGGTACGGCAGGGACTGTCGAAACCTAACGCCTGTGGAGACTATGTAGGACCTACCTTTAGGTAGGCTACGGTCTGTGATGCAGGAAACTCGTGACTTTAGTCATGAGTCGTTCACCCAATAGATATAACACATATTAGCTTTCAATTATTAACACGATAAGCCATATTTTCGAATAAGTCAACCGTCCCCACACAATTCGCAAGACGATTCATCTCTCCGCCTTACGTATTGCGAGCACAGATACCTATAGATTGACAAGCCTTATAAACAACTAATAAACTACAAGTATCAGGACTTTTTGGCATATTTTGCATCCTATTTCAAATAAAACGAAACGGAGGCTGTTAACTTTGAAAAAATACTTGCGATTATTTTAATCCTTTCTGTAATACTCTCCCTCGCCGCTTGCGGGAGTTCCTCAACCGAAAAGGCCGAGCCTTCGGCTGCATCTTCACCAGCCGAAGAAGTAGTTGTATTCACCGACACCGTACTCGAAAAGATGGTCCGCGAAGCAATGAACAAGCCCGAGGGCGATATAACGCTTGCCGAGGCAGAAGCGGTGAAGGAACTAAAACTCGGCATCGAATATCAGTCCACCGATGAAATACGGATAAAGGACATCTCCGCACTGAAATACTTTAAAAACCTTGAGAATCTGGAGCTGAATTTCCACAAAATCACAGACATCAGTCCTCTTGCGGGACTAACTGAGCTCACAGGTCTTGCAATCGGCGGCAACGAAATAACGGATATTTCCGCCCTGTCAAATCTTACGGAGATTGGTTTTCTGTGCATTTTCAACTGTAAGGCCACAGATTACAGCCCTTTGAAAAGTCTTACAAAGCTGAACATTTTGTTTATTGAGTTTTCGACAATAAACAATCTGGGTGTGATCTCCGGGCTGACAGAGCTGCAAAAGCTGACCTTTCACATTTGTCAGGTGACCGATGTGACGCCAATTGCGGCGCTGACGAATCTTAAAACTCTTAAACTAGCGGACAACCCGATAACAGACCTTTCTCCGCTCAAGGATATTTATCCGAACCTCACGGAAAAAGACTTCGAGATGTAAGTCCGAACTTTGCGATAAAGCAGACCCCCGTATTCTTTGCCGATACGGGGGTCTGCTTTTCCTTTTTAACATCCGCCGGATGGTTGAAAACGCCGGAACATCATAACTATTTTGGAATTTGCTTTACATACGGGAAAAACTTTGTATCCTCCTCCAACAGATGCCCGATAATAACATCATCCATAACAAAAGAAATCATAGCCGAAGTTTTCATTTGTCCCGCCAAGGAGGCTTCCTTGATTTGTAAAGCCTTTTCAGTCAGTTTCCGATGTAATTCGGCATGGTTTTCCGCGTCGGGATATCCAATCTCTGTCTGAACGCATTCCTCATACTCAAAATGCTCTACAATATGATTAATCAAAACTTCCAACTGGTCATTAAAGTTTTCGGGTTTTGCCTGCGCCATTCCAAAAAGCGTATTTCCAAGTTCAAGCAACTTACGGTGTTGCATGTCAATTTTTGCTTCTCCGCATTCCCATGAAGGATTCCACTCAATTTTGATAGCAACGGCTAGTTTGGCTGTCTTTTCTTCGTAGGCAATTACGCAGTTTCTGCCTGAGACCTTGGCGCTGTACAGCGCTTCGTCAACCCTTCTGTACAAGCTGTTGTATGATTCTCCACTCTGTCTTTCGGCTACTCCGAAACTCGCAGTAAACTTTCCCGCAATCGGATGGCTTGCTTCCTCTATCGCTTTGCGAGCCTTATCCGCAATCATATAAGCGGCGTCGATACCCGTTTGCGGCAATAAGATAGCAAATTCCTCGCCGCCCAGACGAATAAAAACATCCGATTCCCGAATCGAGTTTCTTACGATACTCGCAGTAAGCTTAAGCACCTCGTCTCCGATAGGGTGCCCCCACGTGTCATTAACTTTTTTGAATCGATCCAGATCCAGACTGACCATTGAGAACGTTTCTTTATATCGATCCGCCCGTGCCATCTCTTTTTTAATTATTGCATCAAGAAAGCGCCTGTTGTTCAACCCTGTCAAGGGATCTGTGAGAGAGGCGTTTCTGAGCATCTTCTCCGCATTTCTAAGATTAATGAGCACAAAAAACGAAAACAGCAGGAGTATCCCGATTACTATCTCCGGCAAAGTCATGTATATTGCTTTCCAGAATATCTTTGCCTCCGGAACAACCATTATCAGCGAGAAGGGTGTGTCTGATATTTTGGCTTTGTAGATTAGGAGGCTGCCTGCGGTCTGGACTTTTTCGTATTCCGCATCCTTAAGTTCCTGAAAATCCTTGTCAGAAATTTGCAGAAGTTCCTTCAGCTTGGATATACTAATATTGGTCCCCAAAGGATAACTCTCCGAGATGACGTTGCAATCGTCATCAACAATGTAACTGTCATAGTCGCTCTGCAGGAATCCGCTCAGCACCTCAGTCGTAAAGTCGAGAGACAGGACGCCTTTGAACACCTCTCCGTTATATATAGGGCTCGACAGCGTTATCATAAGTCCCTTGCCGGCCGCATCCATATAGACTGGCGTCCAGACAAGTTGCCGTGAGGGATCGTTTTCCGGATTTGCTACGGAATAGAAGTCTACAGTCTTAAGGTCGTCTGTGTATTTGAAATCTTTCGAGGATATCCATGGGTACATATTGATGAAGCCCTGTTCGCTGGCGTAATATATCCACGCTATTTCCGGCATCTTTTCCGAGAAATGCGAAAAGTAGTCGTTTAAGCACAGCGCCATATTTATTTCTTTCCTGTCAATCTCGCTATTTGGAATTTTTCCGTTTCCTGTTAGATTACCAATCAGTTTTTCATAGACCGTCCCTTCCATGTTGTCCATGGAATAGCTGTCCGACGCGGAGTCATATCTGAGAAAATCGAAGTATTCCGAACCGTCTCTCATACCACCGTTTTTGAAGAATTTTTCCCCGTATGTGGTCATTGATTCCAAAAAGCACACGCTTGTATTCATCCTGTTGCCGATGTCCGTCTGTTTTGAGCTTCCGTCGTTCGAGAAATTATCGAGAAGCTCGTTATAATAACCGATATTTGAAACCGTTATCATTGCCGCAGCAACAGCTACAACTCCAACAAGCTGGATTCTTGTATGCTTTTTCTTCATACCGTACCTCCCGAAAAATGTAGCTAGCCACTCTATTGTTTGGTTAGTTCAATCCAAAAACTAATTTGCTGTTATTATTCATTATATTATCATTTTAAGATATAATCAATGTTGTTTGTTAGAACACGCTTTTTTCCGTATACATACGTCTTTATTGGGCTTTTCTTAGACCATCTTAGGCTTGTATAACCCATCGACACATTGCTTGTGCCGCGCGGTGCGGCTTTTGCGGAGATTTTAGGAAAACATTGCATAATCCTCGGTTATTCAATATCCGAGATACAGGCAACACATTATTTCCTTTGTTCTTTGTAAAAGCATTGATTTTTGTACTATGTAATGTTAACTACCATGTGGTATGGTCTGTAAAGTACAGACGACAGATTATTTCCCCCGAGATAGAGCAATTTCTCAAGGAGACCGCTTTCCACATAGCTGAAGATAAGGGGTTTACTCTCCATTTGTTTGAAAACCTTCTTGTCCTGCTTGAAACATATGAGAACTTCCATGTCATATTTACAAACAGCGCAAGCGAAGACCACTACATGGTTTACGTTAAAGAGGATTTCGGCGCAATCGTAGCAAAGACGACCTCTCCTCCTGTTATCCTCTCTATTGGTGAAAACAATCTAAAGGCGGCTTTCTGGGACTATCTTATCAGCTTAACGAGCAACGAAAGCACCGGACCACGCGTTAGGGACGAAAGTCATAAAAAACTTGCAGACCATATAGCAAGATTAAAGGGATGTTCCGTCTCTCCGAAAGCTGCGTCCGCTGTTTAAGTTCCATACTAAACTGATTTTCCCAAAAATCTGTTTCTTGAATTCATTTTATTCATATGTTATAATAACTGTCAGATGTTATTTTACGGATTTTAACCTATAAGTACTTATTATCGCACATGAAAACTTATACCATAGCCGCGCAGCGGCGTTAGGATGTGACCGTATGAAAATATCAACAAGAGGGCGCTATGCCCTGCGCCTTATGCTTGACTTGGCGCTGAATGATAAGGACCAGTACATTACAATTAAGAGCATCTCCGAGCGTCAGGAAATTTCCGGCAAGTATCTTGAGCAAATTATTTCCGTCTTAAGCAGGTCAGGCTATGTCAAAAGTGTTCGCGGCGCTCAGGGCGGCTACAAGCTAGCAAAGCCCGCCGAAGAATACACGGTCGGTATGATTTTGCGCCTTATCGAGGGCAGTCTTGCCCCCGTCGCCTGTATGGATGACAATCCAAATCAGTGTGCCCGCTGCAATAAATGCGCGACGCTTGGCGTTTGGGAGAAGATAAACAAGGCGGTAAGCGATGTTGTTGATAATGTCACGCTTGCCGATCTTGCCGAGGAACAGAGAGCCTTGATGTAATTTCTTTGACATAACAAACCTCCTCCGCCTCAAGTTGGAGGAGGCTTTTCGATTATCGGCGCTGCCCCACAATTGACAGGTCTTGCAATATTCCGACAAGTGTTCGCTCACCAATTTTAAAACGATTAAACCAGTTGAAGAGCTTATGGAGAGACAGAATGCAAAAGGTCAGTATAAAAGATATTCAAAACTTCGCAATAGGTCAGGTTCAGAATTTTGATGCGGCAACAGGGTGCACTGTGATAATCTGCGAGGAGGGCGCTGTCTGCGGAGTTGATGTGCGCGGCGGCTCGCCCGGCACGAGAGACACGGACGCACTCAACCCCATAAACAACAGGAAAACCGTTCATGCAGTCCTCCTCTCCGGCGGAAGCTCCTTCGGGCTTGACGCCGCGGGCGGTGTAATGAAATACCTTGAAGAGCGCAAAATCGGACGTGATGTCGGGGTGACAGTTGTTCCCAATGTCTGCGCCGCGATTCTTTTTGATTTAAAATGTGGAGACTATAAAATACGACCCGACGAAAAAATGGGCTATGAGGCCTGCATAAACGCTTTTTCAAACAAAACATTTAAAAGCGGAAACTTCGGCGCGGGAACTGGCGCAACCATCGGCAAAATCCGCGGCGGCGCATACGCCATGAAGGGCGGCATCGGAAAAAGTTCGTTCCGCCATGAAAATCTGTTTGTTGGCGCAATAATGGCGGTCAACTGTGTCGGAGACATTTTTGATTCCAAAACAGGCAAAATCCTTGCCGGCGCACTCGCGGACGACGGAAAAACCTTTATCGACAGCGAAAGTGTAATTCTTGATGAGTACGAGAGAAAGACTGATTTTTTCAGCGGTAACACGATAATCGGCTGCATTATAACCAACGCCAAGTTGGACAAGGCACAGGCCACAAAGCTTGCGTCACTCGGACAAAACGGCTTGGCACGCGCCGTAAGACCAGCCCATTCTGTTTATGACGGTGATACCGTTTTTGCCATGTGCACCGGAGAAGTATCTACAACGCTCGACGCGGTGGGCATTCTGGCTGCTATGGCCGTAGAGGAAGCTATTATTGACGCCGTTAAAAACGCCGATTCGCTCGGTGGCTTTCCTGCGCTAAAAGACCTTCAACGCTAAGTCCTCGAACAGCAAAAGCTTCCCTGAAGGGAAGCTTTTGCTATAACAATAATGAGGAACTCTCATCTTCGCGCCCTGCTTTGTGGGTTTTTCACAATTTAAGCCCGCTATTTCTATTGAAGTTTGTCTATGGCGGTATGGCTTTGACTATTGACAAATATAATTAGCGTGGTTATAATAAATCATACCAAGTATATATGAATAATATAATTACTAAGAAGGAGGCACATTCGTATGTTTTCAATTTTAAAACAGCTTAGACACAATTTCAGAAACGGACGAATGTGTAGTGACCAACCCACTTCTGATAAAAAACAATGAAAACAAATCATTAAATGAAGAGAGGTCACATACCATGAGTAAAAATTATAAATTCGAAACACTTCAGATACACGTAGGTCAGGAAGATCCCGATCCCGCATCGGACGCACGCGCAGTACCTATTTACCAAACCACTTCCTATGTTTTCAAGAACTCAGCACACGCCGCCGCCCGTTTTGGACTGGCCGATGCCGGCAATATATACGGCAGACTAACCAACTCCACACAGGGTGTCTTCGAGCAAAGAATCGCTGCTCTCGAGGGCGGTGTTGCAGCTCTTGGTGTCGCATCCGGCGCAGCGGCAATCACCTATACCTTCCTGAATTTAGCTCAGGCAGGCGACCACATAGTTTCGGCCAAGACAATTTACGGCGGAACTTATAACCTGCTGCAGCACACTCTGCCTCAGTACGGCATATCCACAACTTTTGTCGATCCCGCAGTTGAAGGCTCTTTTGAAGCTGCTATAAAAGGAAATACCAAGGCTTTATTCATCGAGACTCTCGGAAATCCCAATTCAAACATCATTGATACTGAGAAGCTGGCGTCTATTGCTCATGCTCATAAAATTCCGCTGGTAGTAGACAACACCTTTGCCACGCCTTATCTTGTACGCCCGTTTGAATACGGCGCAGACATAGTTGTGCATTCCGCAACGAAGTTTATTGGCGGACACGGCACGGCCATCGGCGGCGTTATCGTCGACAGTGGCAAGTTTGATTGGGAAGGCAGCGGAAAATTTGCTTCGCTGACCGAGCCGAATCCGAGTTATCACGGCATCAGCTTCACAAAAGCTGTTGGCCCTGCGGCCTTTGTAACAAAAATCAGAGCTATTCTGCTTCGCGACACCGGCGCAACCCTTGCACCGTTGCATGCTTTCCTTTTCCTTCAGGGTTTGGAAACGCTCTCCCTGAGAGTTGAACGCCATGTAGAAAACTCTTTGAAGGTTGTCGACTTCCTGTCGAAGCATCCTCAGGTCGAGCGTGTTAATCACCCCGCTCTCGAAAGTCATCCCGATCACGAGCTCTATAAAAAATATTTTCCGAACGGCGGAAGTTCAATCTTCACCTTTGAAATCAAAGGCGACGCTGAAACGGCAAAGGCTTTCATCGACAAGCTCCAGCTGTTCTCCCTGCTTGCAAACGTTGCAGACGTAAAATCTCTTGTAATCCATCCGGCAAGCACCACCCACTCACAGCTGAGTGCGGAAGAACTTGTTGACCAGGGCATCAAGCCAAACACCATTAGGCTTTCCATCGGAACAGAACATATTGACGACATTATCGACGATTTGGCTCAGGCGTTTTAGTTTCCTCCAGTGCGCCTGAAAACACCCCCCAGCTTTCAATGTGGCTGGGGGGTGTCTGTTGTTAATTTAAAGAATCGTGCCACCGCCGATAACGGTTTCTCCGTCGTAGAAGACCGCGGCCTGCCCCGAAGTTACGGCTCGCTGTGGCTCATGGAACTGCACGAATATTAGATTGTTTTCCATCGGGAAAAGAGTGGCCGGCGTTTCTTTCTGGCTGTACCGTGTCTTGACTGCAGCTTCCATCGGTGCCGTGAGTGTATCAACGGATATCAGATTAACGCTGCCTACCGTCATGCTGTCGCTGAATAGCTCGGCTTCATCTCCGAGAACAACGGTATTACTCTTCAAATCTTTTCTGATAACATATTTGGGTCTTTCAAAGCTGAGATTCAGTCCTTTTCTCTGCCCGATAGTGTAGTGGATTTGTCCCTTGTGTGTACCCAGCACTTTCCCGTCACAGTCAACGAAGTTTCCCGGAGCGGAAGCCACCTTTAGCGTGTTTTCAAGAAAAGCGGCATAATCTCCGTCCTTCACAAAGCAAATATCCTGACTGTCAGGCTTTTTTGCGTTTACCAGACCGCGTTCCTCAGCAAGAACGCGAACCTCGCTTTTCCTAAGATTACCGAGTGGGAAAAGGGTTCTTTTCAACTGTTCCTGCGTCATGGAATATAGGACATAGCTCTGATCCTTAGTCGAATCCTTTGCTTTTTTCAGAAGATACCTGTCGGTTTTTTCATCAAACTCTACACGCGCATAGTGACCTGTTGCAATATAGTCCATGTCCAGCACAAGTGCACGCTCCAGCAACTTGTCAAACTTGATAAAGCGATTGCAGTCAATACAAGGATTCGGCGTGTCACCATTAACGTAAGACGCGGCAAAACGATTTATTACCTGCTGCCTGAACAACTCGCCAAAATTGAACACATGATGTTCAAAACCGAGCTTATAGGCGACCGAGCGGGCGTCTTCCACATCCTCCAGGCTGCAGCAGGTTCTTGTGGCTTGCTCAAGTCCGATATCTTCGTTTGAGAAAAGCTTTAAGGTCGCGCCGCACACCTCATAGCCCTGTTCCTTTAAAAGCGCCGCCGCAACGGAGCTGTCGACTCCGCCGCTCATAGCGACCATAACTTTTTCTGACATATTTATGACCATTCCTTCCGTTGAATCAAAGAAGCTTGAAACTTGTTTCAAGCTTCTTTTCTACCCAAAATCGGCGGACACGTTTTCTGCCTGTGATGGTTTTGCTAAACCATCACAGCTTATTTTTTATCCTCCGCGTCTGCATAGCGGAGTTGCGGTGATGTTTATAATCGGTAAATAACCGTTTCTAGCGGTCATTATATCATTTGAACCGTATGACTTCAACCCACAGATGGAATCCGTCTGTTTTTTCGTAAACTCGGATTTTCTGCATTTCGAGGCTGTTGCAAAACTTTCATTTTGCAACAGCCTCGAAATGCATTTATTATGTCGGAGTTTTTTAAAAAAATGTAGATCAGAGCCTCATTTCTCTCGCTGACGAACTGGACTTCACACTTATCTATATGCCGAAAACCCGAGTGGATCTGCGATACAGCGAAGTTATCTGCGATGTGATGGGCTCAATAATCAAAGACCAGCACTCCTCCGGAATCGCTCTGGTTGGGGAGCTTCTTGAGCGCGTCGCCAAACCGCCTCAGTACCAGCCCACCATGGATACAGTTATCAAGATGCTTTCCGATCGTCTCCGCGCAACTATAATACTAACGGACTCACAGCTGCGAGTGTTTTAAATGAGGCGGCATTGTCGCGCACCTTGAACGGACTGCACATCTATCTCAAAAACGCCGGGCTTCCGGCATCGTCAGGCGCCCCAGTGAGCTTTCCATCAGCATCCCGCTCATAATGAAAGGCGACTACCGAAGCAATTCCGGAAGTCGTCTTTTGTGTATTTTCGGTTATCTGTTCAATAATTGTCAGCCGCTCACTATTCTTGTCATAATGTAATTATATTGCTCATGCAAGAATATAATTAATCATTGCCCGAACTATGATTTCAAGCGCACTTTAACACTTCACAGCTATTAAATTTCGTCAACAAACTCTTTGATGAAATGCAACGCCACCCCCAAGGTAATTGCCCGTTTTGGGTAACGGCACATCTTAATATATTCCGCATTGGATTCAAACGTGTTCAGTTCCGCGGCAAGGCGACGCAGTTCCGGCAGATACGGCCACATAAACTGGGTCAAGAAGCCACCAATAATCACATCACAGTCCAACGCTATGCGTATGTTGTTGATTCCGATAGCAAGATGCCGCAAAACGTCCTGCCACAAGTCCTCATAAGTGGGGTTATGCTGATCGAGTCCTTCAAAAAACTCTTCCAGCGTTATTCCCAAGTCATCGCTTATGCGTGTCGCAGTGCAGTAAGCTTCAAGACAGCCGGACTTGCCGCATTTGCATCTCAAACCGTTTGATTCAACACACATATGCCCAAACTCACCGCTTCGGCGGTTGATTCCTTCATATGGAGCGCCTTTTAAAAGCACTGCTCCTCCAACGCCGTTTTCAAGCGAGAGATACGCCATACTGCTCTGAGCCGGCTGAGTAAACCATTCAGCGTATCCACCGCTTTTCGCGTCATTTGATATATATGTCGGATACCTAATAAACTGCGTAATCCCTCGCAAACTCATATCTTTCATTCGCAGCGTCGGGGCAAACACGATTTCATCTTTTTCGGCGTCTATTACCCCCGGCAGAGTAATGCCAACGCCCAACAGTTTGTTTCGGTTTAGTCCATATTCGTCCAAAAATATCTCGAGCTCGCTGGCAAGCAGGTTTCCTGCGTCGTCAATCTCGTTAATTGCCAGCCTCTGCGTCTTTTTATAAGCTATTTCCTGCATACCCAGATTAGCTGCCAGAAAGCGCAGTCCGCTCTCCGTAACCGATACCCCAACGGCAAATCGAGCATTCTCTGCAATCGTAATGCGCATTGCGCGCCGCCCGCCTGTGGACTGCTGCGTTCCGGCACGACGTATTAGACTGGCTTCAAACAGCTCCGCCAGGTTTTGGTGAACCGTCGGCAGACTAAGAGACAAGTCGGAAACGATTTCCTGCTTTGAGTGCGGCGTATCGGAATAAAACAGATATTGGTAGATGCTGTTGCGGGTCTGTCTTCGTCGTTCTGTAATCGTTCCTTCTAATTCTACCATTTAATTTCCTCGCACTTTTACAAAAGTTCTTTACTAAACTCTATATATTGTAACCATCATGTCGTAAAATGTCAACCGCTGCACATGAAATTTTATCAGAGACTTTGTTATTCCCATATTATGTTATTTGGACCCGACTAGCTGCTCAGTAGGGAGGAGTTTTTGCATTCCACACCGTTTGTAAGCAACAAAAAAAGGCTTTCTTTTTGTGGAATGTTCCCAAAATGGTTAATTCGACAAAATCTCGTTGACTTCCTGCGATTAAACTTGTATTATAAGTACAAGAACTTTTGTAAACGAATTTTACAAAAGAAGTTTGCGCAAGAGTTGCGTAAAAAGTTTCTCTTAAACAATTTGAGGAGGTAAAAAATGAAAAAGGTTCTAATTCTTGTTCTTGTTCTTGCAATGGCCCTAGCTTTGGTGGCTTGCGGCACAACAACAACCGCAACTTCCGCTTCTCCCGCGGCATCTGCTGTAACCGCAGGTGGCAAAATTGGTATCGCAATGCCTACAAAATCCCTCGAGCGTTGGAATCGCGACGGTTCCTTCCTGGAAGAGCAGTTCAAAGCCAAGGGCTATGAAGTCGAACTGGTTTATTCCGACAATGACATAGCCAAGCAGGTAAGCGACATTGAGAACCTGATTGCCGACAAGGTTAACCTTCTGGTTATCGTCGCAGTTGACGGCGAGTCTCTGTCCACGGTTCTGAAGTCCGCATCGGACTCAAAAATCCCTGTTATTTCTTATGACCGTCTTATCATGAACACTGACGCAATCTCCTATTATGTATCTTTCGATAACTACACAGTCGGCAAACTGCAGGGTCAGTTTGTTATTGACACACTTAAGCTTGACCTCAAAGATACATCCAAGAGCTACAACATTGAGTTCACAGCAGGTGACCCCGCAGACAACAATGCAGGCTTCTTCTTCAACGGCGCATATGACCTTCTTAAGCCGTACATAGATGCCGGCATCCTGAAGGTTCCTTCGGGCCAAATGAAGTTTGCAGAAGTTGCAACAGCAAGCTGGAAAACCGCAACCGCTCTCGACCGTATGCAGAACATCCTTGCTTCCTACTATGCAGACGGAACACAGCTTGACGTAGCTCTCTGCTCCAACGACTCCACCGCTCTCGGCGTAACTCAGGCTATCGCCTCTGACTATAAGGGCACCAACACTGTCCTCATCACCGGCCAGGACGGCGACGAAGCCAACCTTGCCAACATCGTTGACGGCAAGCAGTCCATGACAGTTTACAAGGCAGTTGCAAACGAAGCAGTTGTTACTGTTGGCCTCGCAGACGCTATCCTCAAGGGTGAAAAACCCAATGGCGACCTTATCAAATCTGCAGGCTGGACCTTTGACTGCACTTATGACACAGAGTCCTATGACAACAACAATGGCAAAGTTCCCTCCTACCTGCTCGTTCCGACAGTTGTAACCAAGGACAACATCCAGAAGGAACTCGTAGATACAGGCTACTATACAATGGACGGCAATTATCCCAAAGCAGTGGGCTAAGAACTATACCGCTTAACAGCCCAGACATATTAACAGTTATGACTGGATGGGCGGGGCTGTAGCCCCGCCCATCTTTATATGCAAAATGCTTAAAACGGCTCTATGCCCAAAATAGCAGAATAGGGGGGCATTTATTTGGCAGACAATATTCTCGTGATGTCAAACATCACAAAACTTTATCCCGGTGTCCGCGCACTTGACAATGTCAATTTGGAAGTGGAGCGCGGCGAAATCCATGCCGTTGTCGGAGAAAATGGCGCCGGGAAATCCACTCTCATGAACGTGCTGAGCGGAACTATTCCCATTGGGGATTATGAGGGCACCATATTATATGACGGACATAATTGCCACTTCAAAACCGTGCGAGACAGTGAAGCGCTCGGCATAGTCATCATTCATCAGGAGCTCGCACTTATCCCTGAGCTATCAATCGGCGAAAATATGTTTCTTGGAAACGAGCGCAAAGGCAGGCTGGGTATCGACTGGGACGAAACTTTCAGTCAGGCCGCAACGCACATGAAGCGCGTGGGTCTGAAAGATTCTCCGTCCACAATGATCAAAGATATCGGAACAGGCAAACAGCAGCTTGTTGAAATCGCTAAAGCGCTTTCAAGGAACGTTAAGCTCCTCATTCTCGATGAGCCGACTTCGTCGCTGAACTCAGAGGATTCCAAAATGCTGCTGGACATGCTGATTGATTTCAAAAAGCAGGGAATGACATCCATCATTATTTCCCACAAGCTTTCCGAAGTTGCTTATGCCGCGGATAAAATAACAGTCATGCGCGACGGTGCGACGATTGAAACCATCGACAACACGAATCACAACATTGATGAGGATCGCATAATCCGCGGGATGGTCGGACGAGCTATGACGGACCGTTTTCCAAAGCGCGAACACAACGTAAGCGCCGAAATCGGCATGGAAGTTTCGGACTGGTGCGTAAATCACCCTGTCTATACCGAAAAGCGCGTAGTTAACCATGTTTCGTTCAATGTCCATAAGGGCGAAATAGTCGGCTTCTCCGGGCTTCAGGGCGCGGGACGCACCGAGCTTGCACGTTCGATTTTCGGAAAAAGCTACGGCACGGCTATTACCGGCACTCTGAAGGTCGCCGGTCGTGAGCTTAAGCTCAAAAGCGAGCGCGACGCCATCGAAGCCGGAATCGCTTATGTTACCGAGGATCGGAAGTTGAACGGTCTTGTGCTTGTCGACTCCGTTGCCAGAAACAATACTCTGGCGCGGCTGGAAAAGGTTTGCCACAGAGGTATTATTGACGTCAACATGGAAAACAGAGTTGCCGAGGAATACAAAGAGAAACTGCGCATCAAGACGCCTACGGTACAACAGTTCGTGAACAATCTTTCCGGCGGAAACCAGCAGAAGGTCCTTCTTTCCAAATGGATGTTTGCCGATCCTGAAGTGCTGATCCTTGATGAACCTACGCGCGGCATTGATGTCGGCGCGAAATATGAGATATACACCATCATGAACACTTTGGTGGCACAGGGAAAATCCGTTGTAATGATTTCCTCTGAGCTTACAGAGCTACTCGGTATGTGTGACCGCATTTATGTTATGAATGAGGGACAGATGGTGGCTGAAATGGATGCTGCCGATGCGACGCAGGAAAAAATCATGGGTGCGATTCTCAAGTCCGATAAAACAAGCACCAAAGACGAGAACAAGGGAGCGTGAGACAATGAATGCATCTGCTGTAATAAAAAAATATACCATGACGATTGCCCTTGTGGTGGTTTTCGTCTTCTTCGCTATACTAACCCACGGAAGGCTGCTGTACGCTCAGAACATTTCAAACCTGCTGCTGCAGAACGCCTACGTTCTGGTGATGGCCTGCGGTATGCTTCTGTGTATACTGACCGGCGGCAACGTCGACCTTTCAATCGGTGCAACCCTTTGTCTTGTCGCCGCCTTGGCCGCACAGCTTTTGTCCAAGACAGCCTTGGGCGCATTTGCAACCATCGCAATCTGCATGGCTGTTGCGGCCGGAATCGGTGCGTGGCAGGGTTTCTGGATCGGACATATGCACATCCCGCCCTTTATAGCAACGCTCGCGGGTATGTTCCTATTCCGCGGTCTTGGGCGCGTGCTTTTAGCTTCTAAAACAGTCAGTATTGCCAACAGGACATTCCTCGATATGTTTTCCTCTTACATTACTGTCCCCGGCATTGACAGCAAAGTCTACTGGTCGGCACTGATTGTCGGAATAGCCATTGCTTTGGCTTTGATAGTTCTTACCTTCGTCAGCCGTTCGAAGAAAGCCAGGAAAGGTTATGAGATGAAGTCGGCGGTTTCGGAGTACGCTCAGATAATAGCAATCGACGTTCTTATCATCGCATACAGTTGGCAACTTGCTCATTATAAGGGCATCCCCGTAATGCTCCTGTGGATACTTCTCGTTGTTCTAGTGTTTGCGTTTATAACGTCAAAGACCGCTTTCGGGCGTTATTTCTACGCGGTAGGCGGCAACGAAAAGGCAACAAAACTCTCCGGAATTGATACGAAAAAAGTATATTTCTGGGCCTATTTCTGGATGAGCGTACTGGCAGGCTTCTCTGGTCTTTTAGTCGCATCCCGCATTGGCTCCGTCAGCGGTGATACCGGTCTGACATACGAACTGGACACCATCGGCGCCTGCTTCATAGGCGGTGCCTCCGCATACGGCGGGTCCGGTACGGTTTCCGGCATAATCGTCGGCGCAATTCTGCTCGGTGTCATTAACCAGGGCATGTCCATATATGGTCTGGATAACAACTGGCAGTACGTTGTAAAAGGCGCGGTTCTGTTAACCGCCGTCATCTTCGACGTTGTGTCCAACCACAAAACCGGAAAAGCATAAACGAATAAGAATCCGCCCTGCGGTGCAAGGGGCAATGCGTAAAATATTGCATTGCCCCTTTTTTAGGGCATTTTGCGCTAAGCTTTGGAGGTAATCAAATTGTTTTACATTGGTATTGATCTTGGTACGTCGGCGGTTAAACTCCTGCTGATGGATAGCGCGGGAAAGATTATCAAAATCGTTTCGCGCACATATCCAATATCGTTTCCACATCCGGGTTGGTCCGAACAAAACCCCGAGGACTGGCTGCGCGAAACGATATCCGGCATTCGGGAGTTAATCGAAACCTGCGACAAAGCTCTTATCGCAGGCATTGGCGTTGGCGGTCAGATGCACGGTCTTGTCGCGCTTGATAAATTCGATGCCGTTCTGCGCCCTGCAATTCTCTGGAACGACGGGCGCACAGCCGAGGAAACAGACTACCTCAACACTGTGATAGGCAAAACGGAGCTCTCGCGCTACACCGCCAATATTGCATTCGCCGGATTCACTGCGCCGAAGCTTCTTTGGATGAAAAAGCATGAGCCGGAGCTTTTTGCCCGAATCGACAAAATCATGCTGCCAAAAGATTTCATCAATTATAAGCTTTCCGGAATTCACTGCACAGATTATTCTGATGCGTCCGGCATGTTGCTTCTGGATGTTAAACGCAAGCGCTGGAGCAAGGAAATGCTCGGGATATGCAGTGTTAAGGAAGCCTGGATGCCACGCCTTTACGAAAGCTATGAACCCGTCGGAACTCTGACCGCGAACATGGCCAAAGAGCTTGGTCTTCCTCGGGGCGTGAAAATTGCCGCGGGAGCCGGCGATAACGCGGCTGCCGCAGTCGGTACTGCAACGGTCGGAAACGGGCAGTGCAACATCTCAGTCGGTACCTCAGGCACAGTATTTATTTCCAGTGACACCTTTGGCGTTGACAGCAACAACGCGCTGCACGCCTTTGCACATGCTGACGGACATTATCATCTGATGGGCTGTATGCTTTCCGCCGCGTCCTGCAACAAGTGGTGGATGGAGGATATACTTCAAACAGCTCAGTATTCCGAGGAGCAAACACCAATTACAAGGGACAAACTCGGACGCAGTCAGGTGTATTTTCTGCCGTATCTGATGGGTGAGCGTTCCCCACATAACGACTCCTCTGCACGCGGCACCTTTATCGGACTATCAATGGATTCCACCCGCGCGGATATGACGCAGGCCGTGCTTGAGGGAGTTGCTTTCGGCATGCGTGATATGCTTGAGGTAGCACGCTCTCTGGGGTTAAACATTCCGCGCAGCAAACTTTGCGGCGGTGGCGCAAAAAGTCCGCTGTGGAAGGAAATTTTTGCAAACGTACTGAATCTGGAGTTGGACAGTGTAGAAAGCGAAGAAGGCCCAGGATACGGCGCGGCAATACTCGCGGCGGTGGCCTGCGGAGAGTATGATTCTGTGCAAAGCGCGGCTGAAAAGCTTGTAAAGGTAACGTCCACAGTAAAGCCAGATGCCGAAATCGCTGCACGCTATGAAGAGCGCTATCAAGTTTTCCGCCAAATCTATCCGGCTGTGAAGCCACTGTTTCGGATAATCGAAAAATAACAGGATTGGGGCTGAATGTACAGAAATGAGTAAGAAAAAAGAATACGACCCCGGAATTATGGGCAGGTCCGTTTCAGGCCTTTTGCTTCGTATCCTCGTTGCAGCCTATATCGTATATATGGCATGGAAAGTTCTTTCCGGCGCTCTTGCCGGCGGCAGTCCAATTCCCGATTGGGTCGCGTGGGCGATATTTTTGGTATTTGCAGCCGCAGCGACAGCTTTCTGCGTGTATGCACTAATACAATTTCGAAAATCATTGAAGGGCGCGGAGATTCCCGCCGATTCACTGTCTGATAGCAACAATTCTGATACGCATAGCGAAAGCGATTCCGCCGATTCGGACAAGTAGTAAGCGCGCAATCGCATAGGAGGTTCACTATGAAAATCTGTCTGGTCACAGACCCTGACTTCAAGCCTTACGGAAAAACCATCGAGGGCTATGACGCAAGTCCCTTTATTTCTACTCTTAAATCCGCAACACCGCTGCCTGACGAAACCGCATATGTGCCGGAGGAAAAGGCGCTCCAATCTTTACCGGAAGCTACGGCGCTTGGTAACTCCCTTTTTGGAGGAGTACCTGTACAGTTCGGCTGGTGCAACGGACACAACACCAAGTTAAATTGCTTTGAATATCACCGCAACAGCGAATTTCTCCTCGGTACTGAGGATTTCATCCTGCTTCTCGCGAAAGAAGAAGACATTATAAACGGCATTCTCGACACCTCAAAAGTAAAGGCGTTCCGTGCATCGGCGGGTGTATTTGTTGAGTTATTCGCCACAACTTTGCATTACGCACCCTGCGTCACCGACTCAAAAAAAGGCTTTCGTGTGATGGTAGCGCTTCCCAAAGGCACAAATACAGCAATGCCGGTCATTAATCTTATAACAATAGAGGACAAAATGTTAAGGGCATGCAACAAGTGGCTGCTCGCCCACCCAGATTCGGACGAGGCGAAGGATGGCGCTTGGGTCGGGTTAACCGGCTCGAACATTGATATTATAAATGAGCTCTAATATGCCAAGGAGGCTATTAATATGATAACTAACATTCCTGAAGTGAAACTCGGCATTATTGCCGTTTCACGCGACTGTTTCCCAATTCAGCTCTCACAAAAGCGCCGCTCGGCTATCGTTACGTCCTGCGGGGCAAAAAAGCTGGATATATATGAAGCTAATACGACCGTTGAAAACGAAAAGGACATGCTTACCGCAGTGGACGAAGTAAAAAAAGAGGGCTGCAACGCTCTTGTGGTTTTCCTCGGCAACTTCGGTCCCGAAACTCCGGAAACTCTGATTGCTAAATATTTTGACGGCCCCTGCATGTTTGCTTCCGCCGCCGAGGGTGACGGCAATCTCATTGACGGACGCGGCGACGCTTACTGCGGCATGCTAAATTGCTCATACAATCTTGGGCTACGTCATTTGAATGGGTATATCCCCGAATACCCCGTGGGATTGGCCGCAGACATAGCCGAAATGATTTCCGGCTTCGTTCCCATTGCACGCGCGGTTGTCGGCGTAAGGAACTTAAAAATCATCACCTTTGGCCCGCGCCCGCAGGACTTTTTTGCCTGCAACGCTCCAATTAAAGGTTTGTATGAAATCGGAGTAGAGATTGAGGAAAACTCCGAGCTTGATTTGCTCGTAAGCTTCAAAGCTCACGCAGGCGATAAGCGCATCCCCGAGGTCTGTGCCGATATGGCAAAGGAAATGGGCGAGGGCAAATATTATTCCGACCTGAACGAACGCCTTGCGCAGTTTGAATTGACTCTGCTCGACTGGGCCGAAAATCACAAGGGCAGCAGGCAGTATGTCGCCTTTGCAGATAAATGCTGGCCGGCGTTCCCACAAGAGTTCGGCTTTGTTCCGTGCTATGTCAACAGCCGCCTTGCGTCACGCGGAATTCCCGTGGCGTGCGAGGTTGATATCTACGGCGCTCTTTCGGAGTATATCGGCATGTGCATCACGGGTGACACCGTCACCTTGCTCGACATAAATAACAGCGTTCCAAAGTCGCAGTACGACTCGGATATCGCCGGAAAATTCGATTATACGCTTACCGATACTTTCATGGGCTTCCACTGTGGCAACACGCCTTCCTGCAAGATGTGTGCGGACAGAGCCGTGAAATTCCAACTCATACAGCACCGCCTTCTTGAGCCGAAGGATAGCGAACCCGACTTCACTCGCGGAACTCTGGAGGGTGATATTGCCGCAAGCCCGATTACCTTCTACCGTCTGCAGTGCGACAGCGAGGGTGTTCTTCGCGCATATATTGCAGAGGGTGAGGTGCTTCCCGTCAAAACAGGCAGTTTCGGCGGCATCGGCATATTCGCAATACCTGAGATGGGTCGCTTCTACCGCCATGTGCTCATACAAAAGCGTTATCCGCACCATGGCGCAGTCGCTTTTTCCCATTGCGGAAGTGCGCTTTTCGAGGCTTTCAAATTCCTCGGTATCGGCGATATAGCTTACAACCAGCCGAAGGCTCTTCCATATCCAACGGAAAACCCCTTTGCGCGGTAAATGAACATGGAAAATAAGCTTCCACCGAATATACAGCAAATCTACGATGATTATCTGAACGATACGATTTGGCTGGAGGCCACGCACAAACCAACAGACGGGCTATTGGGTTTTGGCACGAGATTGGATGCAGACCCCTGCCACGACCGCTTTTCCGAGCATCTTGAAAAGGCTATTGCTGTGATAGCAGCGGAAAAGCCTTCCTCCGAAACCGCTTTCGCGGTGCTGCACTATATTTTTGAAGCTCCGATAAAAAGCAGGGATAACAAGTTGGCATACTGGATGCTGCAAGCAGTGCACGGACTTGCAGATGGTCTGATTTGCTTTTTGTCGCCCGAGGATGCCGCTGAAATGTCATTGTTTTATTCGGAGGCATATCCGAAGCACACACATCTGCCTGTACAGAAAACGATTGCGGAACACCTTCTGACACGAGCCGGAAGCTCGGCGCAGAAAAAGAAAAGTCTGCTGGAACGTATCATAGGAGCAAAGTAATTATGACACACTATATTTTCGGAAGCACAAAAACGGGTGAACCCGTCACAGCATATCGCCTAACGAACAGCCATGGCGCATCATCGACAATATTGGATTACGGCTGCACAGTGCAATCGCTCATTGTGCCAAACGCACAGGGCGGTTTAACCGATGTTGTGCTGGGTTACGACACAGTTAAGGAATACGAAGAAAACGACGGATATCTCGGCGCGGCAATCGGGCGTTTTGCAAACCGCATCGGGAAAAGCGAATTTACGCTGAGTGGAAAGACCTATCATCTCGCGCGTAATGACGGAGAAAATCATCTTCACGGCGGGACAAAGGGCTTTGATAAGTATATTTGGCGTGCTTCCGCAAACGAAAACGCGCTGGAGTTTACCCGTGTTTCACCCGATGGCGAGGAGAACTACCCCGGCAATCTGAAAGTTAAAGTTACCTACGAGCTTACAGATAACAACGAGCTTCAAATCACCTATGACGCGGATACTGACGCCGATACTGTCGTAAATCTTACAAACCACAGCTATTTCAATCTAAACGGCAGTGGAACAGCGCTGGATCACGAATTGCAGGTTTTTGCGGAGAAGTTTACGGAGAACGACGAGCATTGTCTGCCGACAGGAAAGCTCCTTAGCACCAGAGATACGCCTTTCGATTTCAAAGAATCGAAATCGGTAGGACGCGATATAGGCGCCGATGACATTCAGCTTTATTACGGCAATGGTTATGACCACAATTTTGTTCTGTCTGATACTGCGGAGCTTAAAAAGGCCGCGGTGCTGTACAGTCCGGAATCGAGAATTGTTATGACTACCCTTACCACCCTTCCCGGCATGCAGGTTTATAGCGGAAATTGGCTTACAGCTCGAAAAGGGAAAAACGGCAATCAAATTGACCGACGCTCTGCTGTCTGTCTTGAAACGCAGGTATTTCCGAACGCAATGGCCTGTGCGAATTTCCCAAGTCCGATTTTGAGGGCAAGCGAGCATTTCCATACCGAAACCGTCTATCGTTTTGAAACAATGAAATGAGCTATCAAGAGCAGTATGAGATGAATTCATGGGGCTTACGCGTTTAAACGTCTGAGAGTTCTATTAATGTTCTTTTCTCTCAGATGCGCCGCCCTTTTTTTAAGATTTTGGGGATTCGTCTTTCTTCTTGCTGTTTGCTCTAATTAATATATAAAAGCGTGATTCAGTTGAATCACGCTTTTATATATTAGGAAGTCCGGTTGCGGCAAATCGACTTATAATAGCCGATTTATCTCATCACTCACGGTTTTTCTGGTATCGTATACCCATTTTTCATCAAATTCCAGATTCATGCTCTTCGAGAAAGAATAGTACAGATTTATTTTTTGGTAGTACTGCTCATAAACCGAAAGAGAATAGGTGTTGAGTGTCGGCTTGGACAATTCGGCGGCGTTTAGAGTGAAGCATTCCTCGACAAAAGAAATGAATTGGCTCAAAAGCTCTTCACTGTTTACATCAAACGGAAGCATCATCAGCCGCCATTCCACAGCTTCACCTAGCTTGTATGGTCTGAGCTTTTCAAGAATCAGAATATAGTCCCGAACGTCTTTTCTTCGGTAATACTTCAGCGATTCTTCTCTTGTGCTCCAAAGCGCAAGTTTCTCTTTGAGCGGGAGCATGCCAATTTCAAGTATTGCTTCGCTGGGACCGACAACGGCTTTTTCAATCTCATCGTCCTGCACTTCAAGTCGACTTTCAATGAACGATATGTCATCTTCCATACATGCAACATATCCTACGTCATATATCCCGATTCGTCCCGCTCGCCCTGCGATCTGCTTTGTCTCCTGTGACGAAAGATATCGGAATTCTTCGCCGTCGAATTTTTTGATTTCAGTAAATATAATCCTTCTTATCGGTAGGTTAACACCCATTCCTATAGCGTCGGTCGATACCAAGATGTTATTTTCTCCGCTGATAAAGGCGTCGTATTGAAGTCTTCGCACCTCGGGCGGCAGATCGCCGTAAATTACGCTGTTTTTAATCCCTCGCTCTGAAAAATATCTTGAAATCGAGAGTACCTTTCTCTTTGAAAACGCGACAAGCGCGTCACCTTTGCGTACATCAGAGAATCTTACATGTGATTTTTGTGCCTGAAGCGGCACAAGCCGTGAATATTCCTTGATTTCAAAATCATCTCCGCAGTCCTGAATCATTCGTATCAGCTGTTCTTTTGCGTTCAACGCGCCGCAAAGATGTATTTCTTGACAGCACAGTCCGAGAATCGCCCGTGTCCACGCATCTCCACGCTGTGAATCGGACACCAATTGAATTTCATCAATCACGGCAACTTCATAAATTTTTCGTATATCCGCCTTTTCAACTGTACAACTGGAATGACGAGCGCCTTCAACCAGTACTTCCTCTTCGCCCGTGAGAAGATTGCAGCGGACCCTCTCGCCATTTAGCCGCTCGTAGTTTTCCAAAGCCAGAATTCTAAGCGGCGCAAGGTAAACTCCGTTATCGCTTTGCTTCAATCGCTGCAGCGCATTGTATGTTTTTCCTGTGTTGGTTTCTCCCAAATGAAGAAAAAACTTACGTTTTATTCCTCTTGCCAAAGGATATTCATCTTTCGGATTTTCCGGCAGAAGCCTATTGAATTCTTCGGCAACCATCTTCGGGATGTGGTTTGTAACAAGCACGGAAATTATTCCGGAACTCAAATACGCCTTGTGTTTGCCGTGAACAATCTCTTCGAATTTGTAATCCGTTTCATTGGTTTTATTATAGTTCTCCAGCAAACGCGCCGAAATGTCATCAAGCAAAGAAACATACCCGTCATAAATCTCGCGGTAGTCATTGAGATTGTTTGACGGCAAAGCTCTTAAATCTTTTATTTTATTTCTAATCACAGCCTCATGATGCCACAATTTATTGTTTTTTGTTTCTGCAACCTGTTGTTCTATCTTTGGGTATTGTTTTTTCAAATAGTCGAATTCATGCTGAACTCTTTGGTCTTTTTTCATTATGAGTTTTCCCTTCGGTAAAAATACATACCGCGCCCTTTTGCTACTTTTCCCTATATCTTATATTATACCATAGCCGCACAGCGGAGGCATGATATAAATAATAAATCAAGCACATGTCAATGCGATCGGCACATGCGCGATAAAATGTCTTATTTGCTATAATTATTATTTTTCATCGATTGCTTCTTCGCATTCTTGTTTTGATTTTGGTTTTCGATAGGCACAGAATCTACTGTCTGGTTCACTTTTTCCGGCGTATAATGGTCTGAGAAAACTGAACACAAAAAAGGCATAAAGATAATGAACCTGCTATAATAAAACGAGAAAGAAAAGGCAGGTAAACATAATGAAGAGAAGGACATTCAGTGACGAGTTTAAGGCGAAAATTGTGTTAGAAGTATTGCGTGGTGAAAAGGAATTGAATTTGATCGCCACGGAAAACGAGATAGCCCCGAATCAGATCCGCAACTGGAAAGCCGAGTTTCTGAAGAATGCGACCGCAGCGTTCGATGACAAGCGGACAGATGAACTCAAAATTGAGCTTGCTGAAAATGAGCGCGAAACGGATTCCTTATATAAAAGGTCGGTCAGCTAACTACCCAAGTTGACTGGCTTAAAAATAAATCTGAGGAAGTGCTTGGACCTGACTGGGAAAGTCAATATGCTACTCGCCCAAAAGGATAGCAAGGAGTTGCCTCTGACCACGGTGGCCTCCTTGTTGGACGTAAGCCGTACAACGGTTTACTATTCGCCGGCTGAGCAAGCGCCGCTTGCCGCCAAGGAACTCATCGACAGACTTCACACGGACAACCCCACCTGGGGATCGCGACAGCTTTCAAAGCAACTCATGAAGCATGGTCTTTCAATTGGCAGGCTGAAAACGCGGCACTATATGCAGGGAATGGTAATTACAGTCATCTATCCAAAGCCCAATCTGTCCAAGGCGGCAAATGGAAACAAGATTTATCCGTATCTGCTAAAAAACGTGATCGTTACGCGCCCAACTCAGGCCTGGTCAATTGATATCACTTACATACGGCTCAAGCACGGCTTTGTCTATCTGACGGCAATCATCGACCGGTACAGCCGTTGTATCGTGGGTTGGGAACTTGACGACTCACTGGCATCTTCAATGGTATTAACCGCGT
>Ga0209430_1000963_pt1 | contig 23808 bp, 27 predicted proteins | sample BarGraIncub1133A_FD_184504 | JGI IMG/M metagenome (GOLD analysis project Ga0209430, IMG submission 184504) | Arctic peat soil microbial communities from Barrow, Alaska - Barrow Graham LP Incubations 11-33A (SPAdes) (version 2) | ecosystem: Environmental > Terrestrial > Soil > Wetlands > Peat... | reverse complement strand
CATCCTTTCCTTCGAAGAATTTTTCTTCTTGTCAATGACAATATAATGCACATATATTTTTGGTGTTTGACTACATAACCTAGTAGTCGGTCATCCTCAATATTCATAGAGCTTCAAACTGATGAATACATCTAAAGGTATGTCTTTAGCATTTATATAATCGTAGTTCATCATGCTAGATTATTTTCACAACCCTACATTCACTTAGACTTGAGAACATCAAATCGTTTAGTAATAACCCTAAAGGTTATGGACTATTACTATTTGTTATTATTTTTATCAACTATTTGAAGTTCCTTAACTTCTTTCTTCCAGATGATTTATTAACCTTGTGAAATCCTGTCCTTCCTTTTGTATGTTGCTAACATCTAAATCTTTTTTAAGTTTATTTTTCATTTTCTCATCTAAGGCTTTGTAAGAGAATCCTAGTCTATCCCCTAAAATATATAGCACTATCATAGTAGAAGCTAAGCTGTTTAACAGCGTTTCTTTGGCTATATTCCCACCCTTGGTCAATTCTTTATAAAAGTCTGCTATAAACCCAAGTAACTCTGCTTTAAGTTCTTCAATAATCTTGATATTTGCCATGATATTTAAATCGTCTTTTCTCATTTACTATTCCTCCGAGAAGTCTTTATATTCATTTTACTTATATTTGATGCTTTATGCAACAGAAGATTCTTATATTGGACTCACTAGAATATTAATAAATAGCACCCAATTTTATATATACATAAGTTGGGTACATAAAATAGGGTGTAACGATAATATCGTTACACCCAGCCTAAGCTATTATGCTATTCAGTTGTAAATGGTAATAATGCAATGTTTCTTGCTCTCTTTATTGACTCAGTCAATTGTCTCTGATGTTTTGCACAATTGCCGGAAATTCTTCTTGGAAGAATCTTTCCTCTTTCTGTTACATACTTTCTTAGCTTATTTATATCTTTATAATCAATTGAAGTCGCTTTGTCCATACAAAATGAACATATTTTCTTTTTAGCTCTTCTCATTTTTGATCCAGCTGGGCTTCTTTTTCCATCTCGATCTCTATCAGAACCCTTTTGATCTCTATAATTTGCCATTTTTCTCCTCCTAACTTAAAATGGTATATCCCCGTCATCTACTGGGGTAATATCATCGATATAATTTGAGTCACTGGAACCGCTTCCATAATTGTCTGGTGCTTTGTCTAAACCAGGATTTTTTGCTGGGGAATTTGTGCCAGCGCCTTTACTTTCTATAAACTGAAAATCTTCAATAATAACATCAGTTGTAAAAACTTTCACATTGTCCTTATCGTAACTACCGGTTTCAATTCTACCACTTATAGCTATCAGTTTTCCTTTAGAAAAATACGTTGCAATAGTTTCAGCCCTTTTACCATAGCAAACGCATCTGAGGAAATCAGCTTCTGGCTGACCTTCTTTCTTAAAGGATCTATCCACAGCTAAAGTTATATTTGTAACGGCGGTACCAGAGCTTGCTATGTATCTAAGATCAGGGTCTCTAGTCAACCTACCTATTAAAACAACTTTGTTCATAAAAACACCACCAATTAATTAATAGCTCTATTTACTCTTCCTTAATTATTATATGTCTAACTATAGTATCAGTAATTCTGAATACTCTGTCTAATTCTTTTGGTAGATCTGGTTCAGCACTAAAATTAATTAGTGTATAATGACCTTCGTTAATTTTTTTGATTTCATAAGCAAGTTTTCGCTTGCCCCAGTAATCAACATTGTCAACTACGCCACCACCATTTTCTATAACACCTTTAAACTTTTCAACGCCAGCTTTTACAGCTTCCTCGTCTAATGATGGGTGTTGAATAAATATAGTTTCGTATTTTCTCATTAGATTCACCTCCTCCCTTTGGACTAACGGCCATGACTATTATCACAGCAGGGACCAAGAATATATTACTACATATAGAACAATAAAGCAATAGTATTAAATTTATTCTTTATTATTGTTCTTCTTTATTATTTTTTTAACATCTTTATCAAACTTTGATCTTGGTAGCATGACTATTCTACCACAACCACAGCATTTTATTTTTATATCTGCGCCTACTCTTATTATTTCCCACTCATCTGATCCACAGGGATGGCCCTTTTTCATTTGTACAATATCTGCTAAATCATATTCCTTATTCATAATTCACCTACTAATATTATTTGTTACATCAACTTTAGAAGTGATTGCCTTAATTTTTTCATTTTCTAAGGATCTTACTATTTCTCTACGAAGTTGCATTTCACAATCACCTTGAGTCATATTGATAGCTCTTCCTACTATTTTGATAGTAAAACTATTTTCCTTCATGGCAGAGACTCCTAGAACACTTGTTCCCTCAATTATACTATTGGAAGTTTTATTATAGTTGTCACATATTCTATCTAATATTGAAATTACTTTGTCCACATTCTCGCCGTTAGAAATTTCAACATCAAGCATAACTCTTTTATCCCCCCTAGAATGATTTGTAACTTTACTTATCAGTCTATTTGGGATTGTATGAATGTCACCATTAAAATCTCTAATTTTAGTTATCCTTAATTCCATGCTTTCAATCAAACCGCTCTTATCCTCTAGAGTAACATATTCACCTATAGTAAATTGATCTTCCATAAGAATAAAAAAGCCACTTATTATATCCTTTAATACATCCTGAGCACCAAAGCCGATTGCAACTCCACCTATACCAGCAAAGGTTAGGCTTATACCACTAAATAGTAAAGATAATATTTCAATAATACCTAAGAAAAATATTGAATATCTCATAATACTTTTTATTATAGTGCCTATTGTTTTCGATTTTTTCTCTTCTATTGAGAATTTTAATTTACTTTGCTTTTCAATAAATCTATCAATAATTATATTACCAAGTTTTATACCGATAAACATGAAAATCATTATAAGTACTATTTTCAAGGTTGTTAGTAATACAACCTCTACTTGCTGAAAAGTAATATGATTATATAGGGATACAAAAAAATTCATACTATCACCTCTTTGTATTTTCCATTTTCAATTGAGTATATTCCTTTAACCTTTATTTCAGATTTCAAATTTAATTCACTAAAGCTTGCTATATCCTGAAGTAATATACTCAAACCGCAACTTTTCACTATTTCCGTGGGAGTTGGTATTATTTTATATTTCATTCTTTCCTTTTTTATTTCTTCTTCCGCAATTAATACCTGAATAGTATTTTCAAATATAATCAGATAATATTCTTTCAATTCTTCACACCCTTTAAATATATATTTATTATATCAAATATTTAGCTTTATAAAAAGTGTTTTAGAATTGTTGTTTATAAGTTATAATATATGGATTAATACTTGGAGGTTTTTAATGGCTATTTATTTGGATAATGCAGCTACTTCCTTTCCTAAACCTGACTGCGTTTATAGCTCAATGATGGATTATGGTAAGAATATTGGGGTAAGCTCCAATCGTGGCGTCTACACAGATGCACTTACCGCTAATAGATTAGTTTTCGAGCTCAGAAAGGAGATTATGAGTTTTTTTCATTTTAATAAAGTTGAAAATGTAATTCTAAATTCCGGTCTTACTTTATCCCTTAATACTTTAATTAAAGGTGTAATTAAAGAAGATTGGGAAGTGTTTACCTCTAGTTTCGAACATAATTCTGTTTTAAGGCCCCTTTTACATTTGCAACAGACAAAACACTTTACTTTAAAATATATACCTTCTGATACCTTTGGTTATCTTGATGTTGATGCTTTTAAAAATAGTTTGACTGATAAAAGTAAGCTTGTCATATTAACTCTAGCTTCTAATGTTACTGGTTTAATTCAGCCTCTTGCAGAAATAAGTAAAATATGCAAAGCTAATAAAATCTATTTAATAATAGATGCAGCGCAGGCTGCTGGACATTTTAAAATAGATTATTCTCATATAGAATTTAATGCTTTGGCTTTCCCTGGTCATAAAGCCCTACTTGGCCCACAAGGTATTGGGGGTTTTCTTATTGATGATGAGCTTAATGCTCAAACAGATTGTCTTATTCAGGGTGGAACAGGTAGCTTATCGGAAAGTTTGTTACAACCAGAATTTCTTCCTGATAAATTTGAAGCTGGAACTTTAAATATGTATGGAGCTATTGGACTATTAAATTCTCTGAAATTTATAAATAATATTGGTATTTCCTATATTGAAGAATATGAAACCTTTTTATTCAAGCAACTGTTAAATGGGTTATTAAATATTAAAGAGATATTGGTAATTGGATATAATTCAGCTTACCACTATTCTCCTGTTATATCTATTATTTCAAATACAATGTCGTCCTCCCAGCTATCTTATTATTTAGATAAGAATTTTTCTATAGCAACTAGACAAGGACTTCATTGTGCCCCATTGGCACATAAGAAACTTAATACGATTAATACCGGAACCGTAAGATTTAGTCCTGGCTTATTTACTAAAGAAGAAGATATAATATATACAATCGAGGCAATAAACAAAATACAAAAGGGATTATTATAATATATTACTATAGCCTCTATTATTCATTATGCCCTCTATATCTTCTATAGATTTACTTCCCGAATCAATAAATATTGTACCATCTCTTTTTATGTTATTTAAGCCAGTGGTTTTAAGCATTGTTTCCTTAATGTTTAAAATTATAACATCACAGTATTCTTCCTTTTCGCTCTCTAATAGTTTATATCCCTTTACCAATAACTCATCTCTTATTGTAACAAGTTCTTCTGATATATATATTAGCATAAAAACACTTCCTTCAAGTTAAATATTCCCTGGAAAAAGTGTTTTATTCCTATATTTTATTTTGTCATAGCGTCCTTTAGCACCTGAGCTTCTTCTTCTGATAACTCATATCTTGAAAGGCCTCTATCAATAGGTTTTGCGTATGTAGTGCTTTCCGTCCTTCCATATATTCCTGTCAGTAATACTCCACTGTTATTTTGATCTAATATTGCCATTGAGAAACTCAAGTCACTTCCTACATTTTCAAAAGCTCTATATCTTATCATAGAGTATTTCTGTAAACAGCCTTGAAGACGATTGTTTAGTTTGTTTATCTCATCTTTTATATTGCTATATTTTGAATCTGCTAGATCTATCTTATCTAACTGAGATATGACAAGCTCTTCAAGATTTTTATTTGTTACTCCTCGTATTAGCCTACGATATTTCTTCTCTAGGTTTTTTGTTCTTTTTAAGTTTACTAATAGGACTATGAATATAATTATACTAAAAATCACAAGTCCTATAATTATATAATCACTTACTCCTTTTATTTCATTTAAAATAAAATTCATTTTGTATCCTCCTTAAAATGTTTCACGTGAAACATTACTGGTTAATTCTTAACAATTCTAGTATTCTATCTAAATCCTCACCAGAATAATATTCGATTTCTATTTTCCCCTTATTATTGTTATTTAGAACTGACACCCTAGTGGAAAAATAATTTTCCAATCTATTTTTAATATCTAAGCAATACGTATCATCCTTTTTAACAAGTTTCTCTTTTAACGGCTTATTAAAAGTATTGATCCGTTTTTCTACCTCTCTAACACTTAAGCCCTTATCAATAATCTCCTTAGCAAAATTTAATTGAATATCTCCATCTTTAATTACGACTAAAGCTCTTCCATGTCCTTCAGTAATAACATCTTCCTTCAAATATTGTAGAACTCTTTGATCTAAATTCAATAACCTCATACAATTTGTTACCGCTGATCTAGACTTTCCAACTCTCTTAGATAGTTCTTCTTGGGTTAACTTGAATTCTTCTAAAAGTCTCTTATAAGCTAGAGCTTCCTCTACAGGATTTAAATCTTCTCTCTGGATATTCTCGATCAGAGATATTTCCAATAATTCTTTATCATCTACATCCATAACCACTGCAGGTACTTCCTTTAAGCCAGCAACTTTTGCCGCTCTCCATCTTCTCTCCCCTGCTATAATTATGTATATATCTCCTTCTTTTCTTAATATTAATGGTTGTATAATACCATGTTCGACAATTGAATCTGCTAATATTTGAATTTTCTCTTCATCAAAATACGTTCTGGGTTGCTCATCATTTGCTTTGATTAAATTTATTGATATCTTCATGGGTGAAGAATTTGCTTCCTCTAAACTTTCTTCTGGTATTAGCGCTCCTAATCCCTTGCCTAAACCATATTTTCGATTCACTATACCACCTCATCCTTTTGCCTATTTAAAAATTCTTTAGTAATATCATTATACGCTTCTGCACCTTTACAGTTTCCATCATATAATGCTATTGGTAATCCAAAGCTTGGTGCCTCAGCCAGTCTTATATTTCTGGGTATCATTTTTTTATAAACTTTATCCTTAAAATACTTTTGAACCTCTGCTACCACATCTGAGGATAAATTAGTTCTGCTATCATACATACTCATTATTACGCCTTCGATTTGTAAGTTCTTATTTAAAGATCTTTTAACTAATTGATATGTGTTAACAAGTTGTCCCACTCCCTCCAATGCATAAAACTCACATTGTATTGGAATTAAAACACTATCTGCAGCTGTCAAAGCATTAATAGTTAATAAGCCTAAGGAAGGTGGGCAATCTATAAATATAAAATCAAAATCACCATTATATTCTAAAAGCTTACTTTTCAAAATTGATTCTCTGTTTTTGAAATTGATTAATTCAACTTCCGCTCCAGCTAACTCCATTCTTGAAGGAATAATATAAAAATTATCCATTAGTTCAGATTTAACTACTACGTCCTCAATTTTACTATCTGAAGTTAAAATATCATAAGCTGACAATTTTAATTTGCTTTTATCTATTCCTAACCCGCTAGTGGTATTACCCTGAGGATCCATATCAATTGTAAGTATTTTATAGCCTTCCATTGCAAGGTTTGCACACAGATTTATATTTGTTGTTGTTTTACCAACTCCTCCCTTTTGATTGAAAATACAAATTGTTTTCATTAAAGCACCTCTCTCATCTATCCTGTTACATTATTATTATATATTGTAGAGACATGATTTGAAAGGTTTTTAACAATATTATTTATAAATATACTTATTTAGCATGAATTATTAAATATTTAGACGTAAAAAAAATTGTCATTATATAATGTGTTAAATCATAGTAATAATGACAAATCTATTTATTTTAAAATTGTAATTGTAATTTCAATCTTATCATCTATTTCCTTAGATACATATTTGGCATTAACTCCGAATTTCTCAAAAACTTGTCTCACAGTATTAACATACAGTCTTGGACTAATATTTCCTTTAATTCTTTTATTTTTGACTACTAGAGAACTATTACTTTTTTCGATTTCGTATTCTATTAGTTCTTCAGTCTCTTTAACATTTAATTCCTTATCAATAATTCTTTTTAAAACTTTTTTTTGAATATTTATATCGTCCAATTTAAGTAAAGCTCTTGCATGCCTTTCTGTTAAATTATTTTGAAGAAGTTCCTTACGAATAAACTCATCAAGCTTTAATATTCTAATTTTATTAGCTATTGTAGACTGTTTCTTTCCAATTACTTCTGCTAATCTTTCTTGAGTATATCCATGATCCTTCATTAAATTAATATAAGCTTCCCCTTCTTCTAAAAAGTTTAAATCTTCCCTTTGTAAATTCTCAAGAAGTGCTATAGCAGCAGAATCCCTATCGGTAATATCGACAATAATGGCAGGAATATTACCTTTGCCTAATTTCTTAGCAGCCCTTAGTCTCCTTTCACCGGCCACTAGCTCGTATTTATCATTTCCTAATTTTCTAACCGAAATAGGTTGAATAATACCGTAACTTTGTATAGACTGAGCCAACTCATCTATAGCATCTTCATCAAAATGCTTTCTAGGTTGATAAAGATTTGGAAAAATTGAATCAATATTGAGATTAACAATATTCTTTTCCATAACACCATTCCTTTTAATGTATTATATATATAATTCTACATTTTTACAATATTACCTTCTTTTTGATGCAATTATAAAGGATTATTTGTAGCTGTTCCTGGTTTTCTTGGAAGATCATTAGGGGTTTTTTTTATCTTTCTAATTATTACCAAATTATGTTTGAAATCTGATTCTTCGATTTCAGTAGTAATAACATCTTCTACTTTACCACCCATTAAAGTTATTACTCTTTCTGAAATACTTAGTTCCTCTGTAATTTGTGGTCCTTTCATAGCAATAAAATATCCATTAATCTTGGTAAAGCCCAAAGAAATCTCAGAAAGTAATGGTAAGCTCGCCACCGCTCTAGATACAGCAATATCATAAATTTCTCTATATTGTTTGTCCTTTGCTAAATCTTCTGCTCTACCATGTATTGCTTTGATACCTTTAATTTCTAACTTATTTATTACTTCATTCAGAAAAGCAACTCTTTTCTTTAACGAATCTAATAATGTAACTTCAATTTTATTATATACTAATTTTATTGGTATTCCAGGGAAACCAGCACCAGTTCCTATATCTATAAGTTTACTTGCTTTCTTCATCGGCTCAAAAGAAAAAAGTTTTAAGGAATCAATGAAATGTTTCTTATAAAAATCTTCTTCATTATGGATAGCTGTCAAGTTTATTTTTTCATTCCACTCAATAACCATGTTAAAATAAACTTCAAATTTTTCTATGGTTTCTGGATCATAATCTAAATTGATATTTTCCAAAGCTTTTTTTAATAAATAATCATATTGCATTTAATACCTTACCTCGATTTCCTAAAAAAATGTTCTAAATAAATATGAAGAACGGTAATATCTGCTGGGGATACTCCAGATATTCTAGAAGCTTGCCCTAAGTTAAGGGGTTTAATCTTATTAAGCTTTTGAACGGCTTCTAGCCTTAGGCTTTTTATCTCAGAATAAATAACTTCATCAGGAATAATTCTATTTTCATACTTTTCAAACTGTCTAATTTGTTCGTTTTGTTTTTCAATATATCCCTCATACTTAGCTATAATATTTATTTGCTGAGTAACCTGTATTGGTAAAGGTTTTCTATCTTTATCTAACTCTACTACTAAATCGTAATCTAACTCAGGCCTTTTAATCAGTTCATACATACTTAAAGGCTTTTTTAATTCTACAGAACCAAGCTCCTTTAGAATATCATTTACAAATGACTTTCCTGTTACCTGTAAGGCTTTTATTCTGATTAACTCTTCATCTATTGCTTTCTTTTTTTCTTTAAATATATTATACCTTTTTTCATCAACTAGACCAACACTTTTTCCAAGCTCAGTCAATCTTAAATCCGCATTGTCTTGTCTTAATACCAATCTATACTCAGCTCTTGAGGTCATCATTCTGTAAGGCTCCTGTGTCCCCTTTGTAACTAAGTCATCAACTAAGACACCAATATAGCTCTCAGATCTTTTAAGCGTTATTAAGTCCTTCTCCTTAATCCTTAACGCTGCATTAATACCAGCTAATATCCCTTGTGCGGCGGCCTCTTCATAACCTGAACTACCATTTATCTGTCCCGACGAAAAAAGACCTTTAATATTTTTGAATTCTAAAGTTGGTTTTAACTGAGTAGGATCAATGCAATCATATTCAATAGCATAAGCAGTTCTAAGCATTTCAACATTTTCAAGCCCTGTCACAGTTCTCAAGAACTTCAATTGGATTTCTTCTGGTAAAGAGCTGGACATACCTTGAACGTACATTTCATCAGTATTACTACCCTCTGGTTCAATAAAAATCTGATGTTGAAGCTTTTCAGGAAACCTCATAACCTTATCTTCAATTGAAGGGCAATATCTTGGGCCTACGCTCTTAATCGTACCATTATACAGAGGTGACCTTCCTATATTATCTCTTATAACCTTATGAGTTAAATCATTAGTATAAGTCAAATAACAAGGTGCTTGTTCCTTCTTAATTTCATCATTTATAAAAGAGAAAGGTACAATCACTTCATCTCCTAATTGTACAATCATCTTAGAAAAATCTACTGATCTTTTATTTATTCTAGCAGGGGTACCTGTTTTAAATCTTCTTAACTCTATACCTAACTTAAGTAAACTATTAGATAACTCTTTAGCCGGAAAAAGGCCATTGGGTCCCCCTTCATAGATTACCTCCCCTATTATGATTTTACCTTTTAAATACGTACCTGTGGCAAGAATTACAGCTTTACTTGTAAAATATGCTCCATTCTTAGTAAGTACACCTACCACAATATTATCTTTAACATCAATTTCTACAACTTCAATTTGCTTTAAAAAAAGTCCACTCTGCCTTTCAATTACATTCTTCATTCTTTCAGAGTATCTTTTTTTATCTGCTTGAGCTCTTAAAGAATGTACAGCCGGCCCCTTGGAAGTATTGAGCATCCTTGATTGAATAAATGTTTCATCTATATTTACTCCCATTTCACCGCCTAAAGCATCTAATTCCCTAACCAAGTGTCCTTTTGCAGTTCCCCCTATATTGGGGTTACATGGCATCATAGCTATACTGTCTAAGTGCATAGTACAAAGTAATGTCCTTGCACCTATCCTAGCACTCGCTAGTGCTGCCTCACACCCTGCATGTCCTGCTCCAATTACTATTACATCAAAATTATCAGCTAAAAATTTCATTTACTCCCCTCATTTTCCTATGCAAAATTTTGAGAAAATCTTATCAATTATATCCTCTTCTAAAGTATCCCCAGTTATTTGCCCTAAATAATTCCATGCATTTTTCAAATCTATGCTTGCCAAATCTATTGCCATAGTGTTTCTTAAGGCTTCCTTAGCAGAGTCTATACACTCTTTAGTCCTTATTAGCGCTTCTTTATGTCTACTGTTAGTTAATATTAATTCATTACTATTAAACTGTCCAGTAAAAAAGATGTCTTTTATCCTACTTTTTAATTTATCCACACCATAACCTTCAATTACTGATACTTCTATAATGTTTTCTTCTAAAAGTTCTTTTAAAAAATCAATATTTGCTTCACATATGAGATCTGATTTATTCAAAATTACAATATATTTCATATTTTGAATGTAATTAAAAATAAACATATCTTCTTTTGTTATTTCCTTACTTCTATCTAAAACGAATACAATTAAATCCGCCTCTTGAATTTTCTTTATTGATATATTTACACCAATTTTTTCAATTTCATCCTCTGATTCTCTAATACCCGCCGTATCAGTAATCTTTAGCTGTATCCCATCAATACTGACACTCTCTTCAATAACATCTCTAGTAGTTCCGGGAATACTAGATACTATAGCTCTATCCTCCATTAGCAATAAATTTAATAGGGATGATTTTCCAACATTAGGTTTTCCAATTATTACCGTGTTGATTCCTTCCCTTACTATCTTTCCTTCATCTGCATAAGATAATAATTTGTCTATTGTTTTTTTAATGCTTATTAAACTTTTTACCACCATAACAGACGTTAATTCTTCTAAATCATCCTCTGGATAATCCACAGTAGCTTCTATATGCGCAATTAACTCCAGAATGTTATCTCTTAGTATATTTATTTTACTTGATAGATGACCTTCTGATTGAAAAACTGCAGCTTTAAGACCTACCTCTGTTTTTGCATTAATGATATCTATTACTGCTTCTGCTTGGCTCATATCTAATCTTCCATTAATGAAGGCTCTTTTAGTAAATTCACCAGGTTCTGCAAGTCTAGCTCCCACTTTAATAACTTCTTCTAATATAAGTTTTGCGGATACAACACCACCATGACAATTGATTTCAATTGTATCCTCTGCTGTAAAACTTTTAGGTCCCTTCATAAAAGTTATTAATACTTCGTCTATATCTTGTTTCGAATCATTTTCATGAATAAAGCCATATCTTAGGGTGTGGCTTTTCATTTCCTTTATTTCAGCACCAGCCTTTGTTCTAAAGATTTTTGAAACTATTTGAAATGCTTTTGCACCACTTATTCTTACTATTGCAATTCCTCCAATACCCAATGCAGTCCCTATGGCTACAATAGTATCATTATCTTTCAACCTTCTCACCTCTTTAAAATTTTTAGTATTACTATCATTATTATTATATATAAAACTGTTTTTAATTAAAAAGAAAGCCCTTAGGCTTTCTTTAGATCTACTACAACTCTTCGATAAGGTTCTTCACCTTCACTATAGGTTTCCACATTAGGATCCTCCTGCAGTGCAAAATGAATTATTCTTCTTTCATAAGGATTCATAGGTTCGAGTTTAACATATCTTCCAGACCTACGCACTCTGTATGCAACCTTCTCAGCTAACCTTCTTAACGTCTCTTCTCTTTTTAACCTATAATTTTCAGTATCTAAAACTACTCTTCTATATTCACCTTCATGACCTTTATTAACTATCAAGCTAAGCAAATATTGAAGAGAATCTAAGGTTTCTCCTCTGTAGCCAATAAGTATGCCCATATTTATTCCATTAATATCAATCTTTATAGAATCCTTCTCATCTCTAAAGATTACCTCAGCATCTATTTTCATAATTCTCAAAAGCTCCAAGATAAATTCCTTAGCATCTGCCAAATTATTTTTTCTTACTGTAACTTTTATAGTAGCTGGTTTAGCACCAAATAAGCCAAATAAGCCATTACTACCTTCAGTAATTATTTCAACATCAACTTTATCTTCAGTTGCGTTTAATTCCTTTAAAGCCTTTCCTAAAGCATCTTGGACAGTTTTTCCTGACATCTCAATATATTTCATACATACACTCCTTGACCTAACTATTTGCTTTAACCAATTTCGCATCTATTTTTCTTATAAGCAAAGTTTGTCCTAATTGGAATACATTACTTACAACCCAATATAAAACTAACGCAGCGTTAAAACCATAACTCATAAAGGTCATAAGTAAGGTCATTGTTATATTCATAGTGCTAGCTTGCTTTGCTTGAGCTCCCTCACCTTTTGGTGTAATAATTGATGTAGATATATAGGTTGATAATCCAGATAAAATAACTAATGGAATATCATGAGGTTGAGATAAATCAGCAATCCATAAAAAATGCGCGCCACTCAAATTTGGAATGTTTCTAAACACATAAAACATAGCTATTAAAACTGGCCATTGTATAAGTAATGGTAAACATCCTGCAAAAGGATTAACACCTTTTTCTTTATATAAAGCCATTGTTTCCTGTTGAAGCTTTGTTGGATCACTCTTATATTTAGTTTGTATTACCTTTAATTCAGGCTGTATTTCCTGCATTCTTAAAGTAGACCTTATCTGTTTTATGTTTAACGGTAACAAACAAAGTTTAATAAGTATGGTAAACAGGATAATTGCAAATCCTATAGCTAAACCTTTATCAATGCCCATATTTAAGTTTAAATAATGGAATATAAAATTAAAAATATTATTTAAAAAATCATTTATAACTTTCATCAATTGACCAAAAATTGCCAAAGTATTAACCTCCGAAGTTTATTTAACTGGATCATAACCACCCTTATTGAAAGGATGACATTTCGAAATTCTTTTTATAGCCATTCTAGTACCTCTTAACGCCCCATATTTCTCAATCGCTTCTAACGAATATTGAGAACAACTAGGATAAAATCTACAACTTGGACTTTTTAACGGTGATATAAATTTTCTATAAAAATTAATTAGATTAATTAAGATTTTTTTCATCTATATACAAACCTGCCTTTTTAAACAGATTTATTAACGAATCCTCAATTTTATGATAATCTTTACTCGCTGAGCTAACTCTAGCTATAAACACTAAATCAAAATTACCCTTTATTAAATTGGAATTTAGTCTATAGCTTTCTGAAATTAATCTTTTAACTCGGCTTCTCACTACACTTTTTCCAACTTTTTTGCTTACAGATATACCGATTCTGTTTAAACCCTTTTTATTTCTATTAGCATATAAAACTAATAAACCATTTGAAAAAGATTTGCCTCTATTATAAACTGATCTAAATTCATAATTCTTTCTTATCTTGTTTTCTTTCATAAATCTAGCTCCTTAAAATCTGCAAGTGCAGAAAAGGCCACAAACGCGGCCCTTACAATGTCAATCTCTTTCTACCCTTTAGTCTTCTTCTTTGAATAACATGTCTTCCATTTAAAGTGCTCATTCTTTTCCTAAAACCATGCTCTCTAGCTCTTTGCTTGGTTTTTGGCTGGTATGTCATAAACATTAAATCCACCCCCTTCACAAAACAATATCTATAGCAATATATATACTATCATTTAAAGATTTACTACTAAATTATATATTTACACAACTTTATTGTCAAGAAAAAGAAAATTGAAAAAAATCATAAAAAAAATATATTTGTGGATAACTTCTTGAATAGCTACATAGAATTTGTTATTATTAATACTATACTAAATAATTAATTGTGCATTGAAAAGTTATTCACAGCATGTGTATAACTTTGTGCATAACTTGTTTTAATTTGTAGAAAACTTTATTCATAACTAGATTATTCCTTTCTATCCATGTATTTATTCAGTTTTATTTTGTGAATGAATATTTTTCTTCATTGTGTACAATGTCTAATTATGATTATTTACTAACAAAGTTATATACATGTTATTATTGTTATAAACAAATTAAATCTAAATTAACTTTATGTTAATAATATATACACAAGCTGTATATATTCAAATTTGACAGGGGGATAAAAAATGACTAATCCTTTAACTGATCTATGGGATAGAACTTTAAACATAATTAAAGGAGAACTTACAGAAGTAAGTTTTAATACTTGGATTAAAAGTATTACACCTATCTCTATGGAAAGAGAAACTTTAGTATTATCTGTTCCAAACGATTTTACTAAAGGGATATTAGAAAGTAGATATAAGGATTTATTAATCAACGCAGTTAAAATGATAACTTCTATTAAATATGCTATAGATTTTATTGTTATAACGGAGGAAACAGCCGTGACGGCTGAGAAAACAGATCTAAATAGAAATAGTTTAGCCCAAGCTTCTATAAATGAGTCCTCAGGAAATTTAAATCCTAAATATACATTTGATACCTTTGTCATAGGTAATAGTAATAGATTTGCTCATGCTGCATCTTTAGCAGTAGCTGAATCTCCTGCAAAAGCTTATAATCCACTTTTTATATATGGTGGAGTAGGTCTTGGAAAAACTCATTTAATGCATGCAATAGGACACTATATATTAGAAAATAATCCTAAAGCAAAAGTAGTATATGTTACTTCCGAAAAATTCATGAATGAGCTTATAAACTCGATAAAAGATGATAAGAATGAAGAATTTAGAAACAAATATAGAAGCGTTGATGTACTACTAATAGATGATATTCAATTTATTGCTAATAAAGAAAGAACTCAGGAAGAATTTTTTCACACCTTCAACGATCTTCATCAATCAAATAAACAAATAATTCTTTCAAGTGATCGGCCTCCAAAAGAAATACCAACACTCGAAGATAGGTTAAGATCTCGTTTCGAATGGGGTCTTACAGCTGATATACAAGCTCCGGATTTTGAAACTAGAATAGCTATATTAAAGAAAAAAGCTGATAAAGAAAACTTAATTATTCCAAATGATGTATTCTCATATGTAGCAAATGAAATAAAATCAAATATTAGAGAGCTTGAAGGAGCTTTAATAAGATTAGTTGCCTACTCTTCCCTTACAAATAAAGAAATCACTGTGGAATTAGTTTCTGAAGCCCTAAAGGATATAATTACAAATAATCAGCCAAGACAAATTACAATAGATTTAATACAAGAAGTAGTATCTAGTTATTTTAACTTGAAAGTCGAGGATTTTAAATCTCAAAGAAGATCAAGAAATGTATCCTTCCCTAGACAAATAGCCATGTATTTAAGCAGAAAACTTACAGATTCCTCCCTTCCAAAAATAGGGGAAGAGTTTGGAGGAAGAGATCATTCAACAGTTATTCACGCCTTTGAAAAAATAAATACAGGATTAAAGGAAGATGAAGCTCTACAGGAAACAGTTACAGAACTCACTAAAAAGTTAACTCATAAATAGACTAACTTATCTGTTACTAATATAGTGTTAGTTAAATGTTAATAATAATATCTTTTGCTTTATTATATAATAGTGTGGATAACAGTAGAATTTTGTGTTTGCTTATCCACAACTATTTTTTTCTGTAAACCATTGATCTTACTGCTCTGTAGCGGTTATTAACAAATCCACAGTCCCTACTACTATTACTACTATATTTAAATACTATTATCTATCTTATTCTAAAACTACTCTAAAAATGGAGGAATAAAATGAAATTCTTATGTAAACAATCATTCTTAATTGATGCAATATCTGCAGCACAAAAAGCAGTAACCGGAAAATCTACAAAACCAATTTTACAAGGTTTACTAATAAAAGCAGAAGACGGTATAATAACAATCATAGGTTCAGATATAGATATGAGCATTGAAACTAAAATACAAGCAGATATACATGAAGTTGGCTCAATAGTAGTTGATTCGAGGATGTTTGGAGATATTATAAGAAAATTACCTAATGATACAATAATGATAAGTACCTCAGAATCAAATTTAATAGAAATAATATGTCAGAAATCAAAATTTAATTTAGTATTTATGAATCCAGATGAATTTCCAACTCTTCCAAAGATAAATGAAAATATAATATTAAATATTCCTCAGATTATTTTAAAAAATATGATAAAGGGTACTATTTTTGCAATAGCACAAGAAGAGACAAGACCGATACTGCAAGGAGTTTTATTTGAACTTAAAGATAATAAATTGAATTTAGTAGCCTTAGATGGCTATCGCTTAGCCCTGAGAAAAGAAAATATTGAAAATGCTAACACTATAAATGCTGTAATACCTGGTAAATCGCTAACGGAAATTTCTAAAATATTATCTGATGTGGAAACCAAAGTAAATATAACTTTTACAACTAATCATATTTTGTTTAATTTGGGAAATACTAAGATAATTTCCAGATTACTAGAAGGCGAATTTATTAAATATTCTACTATTCTTCCAACAGAATATAACTCAAAAGTTACTGTAAAAAAAGAAGAGCTTTTAGATTGTATTGAAAGAGCATCTTTAATGTCTAAAGAAGGCAGTAATAATTTGATCAATATAGATATACTAGAAAATAACATGGTGATAACCTCTAACTCTCAATATGGTAAAGTAAGAGAGGAATTAAATATTATTCTTGAGGGAAACACTCTAGAAATAGCTTTTAACTCTAAATACTTGATAGATATATTGAAAAATATTGAAGAAGAAGAAATAATCATGGAATATACTAGTAGTGTAAGCCCTTGTATTATAAAAAATAGTGTAAATAATAATAGTAATTATTTAGTATTACCAGTAAGAAGAAATTAAAGGAGGTTTAGATTATCCATAATATGGGTATAAATATAATATGAATGAAATAAAAATAAAAACAGAAATAATAAAATTGGATTCCTTTTTAAAATGGGCAGGACTTGTAGGTTCAGGAGCAGAAGGAAAGTTATTAATAAATGATGGAAAAGTAAAATTAAATGGAGAAATTGAAACCCAAAGAGGAAAAAAATTGAAAGCTGGAGATGTGATAGAATTTTTAGGAGAGAAATATAACATTATATAATAAGTAAAAAGCAATAATATTGAATTTATGTTATAATGTAAAATAGGTGTTTTATGAATATAAAATATTTGCAACTTAAGGGATTCAGAAATTTTGATGAACTTAAGCTAGAAGTTTGTAATGGAGTTAATATTTTTATTGGAGATAATGCTCAAGGAAAAACAAACATACTTGAAAGCATTTATTATTGTTGCCTTGCTAAATCTCATAGAACAAACAAGGATAAAGAATTGATTAATTGGTCCTTTGAGGAAGGTTACATAAGTATTTATGTAAATACCAATAGGCTTGATAAGAAAATAGAAATAAAATTATTTAAAGGTGGTAAAAGAGGAATTAGAGTGAATTCTATAAAAATAAATAAATTATCAGAATTTATTGGAACCTTTACTGCAGTAATATTTTCTCCAGAGGATTTAAAAATAGTTAAAGAAGCACCCTCCTTTAGAAGAAGATTTCTTGATATGGAGTTATCTCAAATAAGCAACCTTTATTATTATAATTTAGTACAATATAATAAGGTTTTAGAAGAAAAAAACACCTTGTTAAAGAAACATTTTAGATCTCATATGGACATGTATGATATCTATGATACACAATTATCACAGTTTGGATCGGAAATTATAAAATTCAGATTAGAATATATTAAAACTTTAAATGAAAAAGGTTCTAAAATTCATCAGGATATTACTTCAAATGAAGAAAATATATATTTAAAATATGTGAATTCAATAGGTGAAACTAACCTAAAAGAAGAGTTTATTAAAAGGCTCAATGAAAATAGAAATAAGGATATTGAAAAAGGTATATCTTCTATAGGGCCCCATAGAGATGATTTTATTATATTGATAAATGACGTGGATACAAGAGTATATGGATCTCAAGGTCAGCAAAGGACTGCAATACTTACTATTAAGTTTGCGAGTATAGAAATATTAAAGGACAGAACTGGTGAATATCCAGTGCTTCTTTTAGATGATGTTTTGTCTGAACTAGATGAAAGTAGACAACGATATATATTAAAATCAATAAATAATGTTCAAACCTTTATAACATGTAATAGTATAGAAAATGTTGTAAATTATTTAGATAGAAATATTAAAATTTATGAAGTGAAAAAAGGAAAAGTCACTTAAAATTAGAGGAGGGAATTAATTTGTTTCTTCATTTAGGAGAAAATGTTGTTGTACCACTAAAGGATGTTATAGGTATATTTGATTTGGAGACTTCAACCTATAGTTCAGATAGTGTGAAATTTTTAAGATTAGCTGAAGAGGATGGTTTTGTAGAAAAAATATCCTCAGAACCACCAAAATCCTTTACTTTAGCTGAGGTAGATAAAAAAAGTAAGGTGTATCTTTCACCTATTTCATCAGCTACTTTAACTAAAAGAACTAATGTTGTTTATGTAACACTTTAAGAAAGGGGAATTTTTATGGGCGAAGAAAAAGAAATATACGATGAAAGTCAAATTCAAGTATTAGAAGGTTTAGAGGCTGTTAGAAAAAGACCTAGTATGTATATAGGCAGTACTAGTTTAAGAGGACTTCATCATCTAGTATATGAGATAGTTGATAATAGCATAGATGAAGCGCTTCAAGGCTTTTGTTCTAATATTAATGTAATTATACATGGTGATAATTCAATTACAGTCATAGATGATGGAAGAGGTATGCCAGTAGGTATACATCCTAAGATGGGTATTTCTACAATTGAAGTTATCATGACAGTACTACATGCTGGCGGAAAATTTGGCGGAAAGGGCTATAAGGTTTCCGGTGGTCTCCATGGAGTTGGAGCTTCTGTTGTAAATGCATTGTCAGAAAGCTGCCAAGTTGAAGTTAAAAGAGAAGGGTTCGTATGGAGACAGGGTTTTGAAAGAGGTAAAGCAGTAACAGCACTTGAAAAGCTTCAAGAAGATCATGGTCAAGGAACAACAACTCATTTTTTACCAGATAGTCAAATATTTGAAGAAATTGAATTTGATTATGACACCTTAGCACAAAGATTAAGGGAATTAGCTTTTTTAAATAAAAATATAAAAATAACTCTTTCAGATCAAAGAAGTGGGAAAAATGAGGAGTTTCATTATGAAGGCGGTATACAGGCCTTTGTAACTTATTTGAATAGAAACAAAGAGAATCTTTTTCCAACACCTATCTACATAGAAGGAAAAAAGGAAGATTTTTCAGTTGAAATAGCACTCCAATATAATGACGGCTATAATGACAGCATATTTTCCTTTGCAAATAATATAGATACCATAGAAGGAGGAACTCATCTTACAGGCTTTAAAAATGCTCTAACCAGAGTTTTAAATGACTATGGTAGAAAATTTGGACTCCTAAAGGAAAATGATAAAAATTTATCTGGTGATGATATAAGAGAAGGTTTAACTGCAGTTGTATCTGTAAAACTAATAGATCCTCAATTTGAAGGTCAAACAAAAACTAAGCTAGGAAATAGCGAGGTAAGAGGGATTGTTGATGCTATTGTTGGAGATGGAGTAGGCGCTTATTTAGAAGAAAATCCATCACTAGGTAAGACAATTATTGATAAATCACTACTGGCTGCAAGAGCTAGGGAAGCTGCTAGAAAAGCAAGAGAGTTAACAAGAAAATCAGTACTCGAAAGAAGCTCTCTACCAGGAAAGCTATCAGATTGTTCATCAAAGGATCCAGAGGAATGTGAAATCTATCTTGTAGAGGGTGACTCTGCAGGGGGGAGTGCAAAGGGAGGAAGAAATAGAGCTTTTCAAGCTATACTTCCACTAAGAGGAAAAATAATGAACGTTGAAAAGCAAAGGCTTGATAAAATCTTGGGTTATGAAGAAATAAGATCTATGATTACAGCCTTTGGAGCAGGTATAGGCTCAGATTTTGATATAGAAAAGATAAGATATAATAGAATAATACTAATGACAGATGCAGATGTTGATGGAGCACATATAAGGACCCTTTTACTTACCTTCTTTTATAGATATATGAAGGAGTTAGTTGAGCAGGGACATGTATTTATAGCACAACCTCCACTTTATAAGGTTGTAAAGGGTAAAAACGAGCATTATTGCTATTCTGATAAGGAACTAGAAAAGCATTTAGTAACTTTGGGTGGCAAGGATAATAGTGTAAATATTCAACGATATAAAGGCCTTGGAGAAATGGATGCTAGACAGCTTTGGGAAACTACAATGGATCCAGAAAAAAGAACTTTAAAGCAAGTAACCGTAGGTGATGCTATGGGGGCGGATGAAATATTTAATATTCTTATGGGAGATAAAGTAGAGCCTAGAAGATTGTTCATTACTGAAAATGCTAAAAAAGTAGTTAATCTTGATATATAAATATAAAATAATAGTTCCTGTTTTGGAAGTAAGAGGTGTAATAGATGAGCAATGAAGGAAACATAATACAAGTTGATATAGAACATGAAATGAAAAAATGTTATTTAGATTATGCAATGAGCGTAATTGTTGGTCGTGCTCTTCCAGATGTAAGAGATGGTCTTAAGCCTGTACATAGAAGAATACTTTTTTCTATGTATGAATTAGGCTTAACTCCAGAAAAGGGCTATAGAAAATGTGCCAGGATAGTTGGAGATGTACTTGGTAAATATCATCCTCATGGTGATACTGCGGTATATGATGCCTTAGTTCGTATGGCACAGGACTTTTCCCAGCGATACATATTAGTTGATGGACATGGTAATTTTGGTTCTGTTGATGGGGATAGTGCTGCAGCAATGCGTTATACTGAAGCAAAAATGAGTAAAATGACTATGGAAATGCTCAGAGATATTGGAAAGGAAACGGTTGATTTTGGACCTAACTTTGATGGTGAAGAAGAAGAACCTTTAGTTATTCCTTCAAGATTTCCTAATCTCTTAGTTAATGGATCTTCAGGTATAGCTGTTGGTATGGCAACAAATATACCTCCTCATAACCTTGGTGAGGTTATAGATGGAATTTTTATGATGATAGAAAATCCTGAGGTAACAATAACGGAACTTTTATCTAAAATAAAAGGTCCTGATTTTCCTACCTATGGTATTATTATGGGTCAAAATGGTATAAGGGAAGCCTATGAAACAGGCAGAGGTCGTGTTGTCGTTCGGGCAAAAGCAAACATAGAGGAAGAAAAGGGAAGGTTTAAAATAATTGTTTCAGAACTTCCTTATCAAGTAAATAAAGCAAGACTTATAGAATATATAGCAGATTTAGTTAAAGACAAAAAAATAGATGGGATTTCAGACCTTCGAGATGAATCTGATAGAGATGGCATGAGAATGGTTATTGAAATAAAAAGAGATGCTAATGCAAATGTAGTGTTAAATCAGTTATATAAGCATACCAATATGCAGGATACCTTTGGGGTAAATATGATTGCCCTAGTCAATGGAGAACCACAAACTTTAAATTTAAAACAAATTTTAGTTCATTACCTTAATTTTCAAAAGGATGTTATAAAAAGAAGGACCATATTTGAATTAAGTAAAGCACAAGCAAGAGCACATATACTAGAAGGTTTAAGGATCGCACTAGATCATATTGATCAAGTAATAAATACTATAAGGGCGTCTAAGAACACAGAAGAAGCTCGTTTTAAACTTATGGAGAATTTTTCTCTTTCAGAAAAGCAATCGCAAGCAATACTTGAAATGAGGCTTCGTGCTCTTACAGGGCTTGAAAGAGGTAAAATAGAAGATGAATTTAACTCTCTAATGAAGGATATAGAATATTATATGGAAATATTAGAAAATGAAGTCTTACTTTTATCTATTATAAGAACTGAGCTTTTAGAGATCAAGAATAAATATGGTGATGAGAGAAGAACGCAGATAGTTAAAGCTGAAAATGAAATAGACATAGAAGACTTAATAGAAGAAAAGGAAGTAGTTATAACTCTTACTCATTCAGGTTATATTAAGAGGATAACTACTGATGCTTATACTGCTCAAAGAAGAGGGGGTAAGGGAATACAAGCTATGACTACAAAGGATGATGATTTTGTAGAACATATATTTATTACCTCAACCCATAACAATATATTATTCTTTTCTAATTTAGGTAGAGTATATAAGCTTAAAGGTTATGAGGTTCCAGATGCAGGTAGAGTTGCAAAAGGAACTAATGTAATAAATCTATTACCTCTTAGCAGTGATGAAAATATTCAAGCAGTTATGTCGATAAAAGAGTTTAAAGAAGATAGTTATCTAATTATGGGAACGAAGAATGGCTTGATTAAAAAGACCACATTAGCAGCTTATGCTTCAATTAGAAAGAATGGTCTTACAGCTATTAACTTAAAAGATGGAGATGAAATCATTGGAGTTAGAATAACCAATGGAGATAGTGAAGTAATGATGGTAACAGAAAAAGGTTATTCTATTAGGTTTAATGAAAAAGATGCTCGACCTATAGGAAGGGTTGCCACTGGTGTTAGAGCTATTACACTCCGTGAAAATGATATTGCTATAAGCATGGTTGTGCCAGAAGATAAGGAAGAACTCCTAATTATATCTGAAAATGGATTTGGAAAGAAAACAGGTATAGATCAATATACACTTCAAAACAGAGGTGGTAAGGGAGTTAAGACTTATAAGATAAGTGAAAAAACAGGAAACTTAGTTGGTGCTAGAACCGTTAAAAACGGAGATGAAATTATGCTTATTAATACTAGTGGAGTAGCAATTAGATTAAATGTTTCAGACATATCAAATACTGGGAGAAATGCTATGGGAGTTACCTTGATGAGAAGTCATGAGGATGATAAGGTAGTAGCTATAGCAAAGATAAATTGCAGCGATAATGTAGATGCTGAATTTTGCGAAATCTAATTACAGTATAATACTATTATAGTTTTCTAGGGTGTTGTCTCGAAGAAAGTATTGTTTTCGGACACCACCCTTTTTTTCAATAATAAGACAAAAAAACTAGAATATAATGGATAAATTTAATTATCTACAAATTAATTTGTAAAAGTGAAAAAAAGTATATTGACAGAGTGAAACAAAGGTGATACTATGATTAAGCGTCGTAAGTGACGCAGGAAAAATCTGTTATGTAATAGCCCAATAAGCTATGAAAACAGACGGTCATTGAAAATTAAACAGAGGAAAATAAACTAAACCAGCAATTCATTATGGTTCTTAACAGAATCATGTATGAGAGTTTTAATAGCGAATCTTAATTAGGAAACTAAGAAAGACGTTA
>Ga0209430_1000961_pt1 | contig 23840 bp, 21 predicted proteins | sample BarGraIncub1133A_FD_184504 | JGI IMG/M metagenome (GOLD analysis project Ga0209430, IMG submission 184504) | Arctic peat soil microbial communities from Barrow, Alaska - Barrow Graham LP Incubations 11-33A (SPAdes) (version 2) | ecosystem: Environmental > Terrestrial > Soil > Wetlands > Peat... | reverse complement strand
ATCTCCTATATGTTAGAGTTAATATCCTTAGACAATGTTATCTAGGCTTTTTACATCTATCACACTATCTCGTACCCACAAGATTGTTTAATAATAGACAACAGAGCTACAAACTAGGATAAACATTCGTAGGTGTTATGACCTGAGTAACGTAGTAATTTAATACTTAGTCTAGTCAACTGGACTATTAGTATTTCTACTTCAAGCCCCTACCCTAAAGGGATAGGGGTTATTGACCCATTTGTACCTCCAAGATTATATTAATTATCTATAAGTTCATTTAACTTTTGCAGTGCATCTTTAATACCACCCACTGCGTCAATTAATCCTTTTTCTACGGCTTGGGCTCCTATGAGTATAGTGCCCATATCATTTAACAAATCATCAGTTTTAAGCATTAGTTCAGTTATAGTTTTTGAATCAACCGTAGAAGTCCTTTCAATGAAATCAATTATTCTTCTTTGCATTTTATTGAAATATTCAAAAGTCTGAGAAACTCCAATAACTACGCCGTTCATTCTAATTGGATGTACTATCATAGTGGCTGAAGGGGAAATAAAGGAATAATTAGCAGCTGTAGCCAGCGGTACTCCTATTGAATGCCCTCCCCCAACTACTAAGGATACTGTTGGCTTTTTTAAGCTTGTTATCATTTCTGCTATAGCAAGTCCAGCTTCCACGTCGCCACCAATTGTGTTTAATACTATTAAAATTCCTTTTACCTCTGGATCCATTTCCATGGATATGAGTTGGGGTATTACATGCTCATATTTAGTAGTTTTTGTTTGCTGAGGAAGAACTTGGTGCCCTTCTATTTGACCGATTATAGGCAAAATTTGTATTCGCTGCTTAGGTTCAGATATATTAGTTGTTCCGAAATCTTTTATATTTTCATTAGATTGCTTTTTATCTTCACTATTTTCATCCATATTATCAAGCCTCCTTAGAGTATCTTGTTCATAAGAAGGAAAGATATACTTGATATTATCCTAATTCAAATATTTTATGAAGTGAATTAATAGCTCTTTTTACGTCCACGTTTCGGGTTAATACCCATATTGTAGTGTAGGAATCAGAGCTTTGCAGTATCTCAATATTTTCTGCATTCAAGGCCCTGAATATCCTTGCCATTACCCCAGGTATTCCCTTCATACCAGATCCTATTATTGCAATTTTACAACAATTATCGATATATGTATAACTTTCTTTAGTGTTTTCCATTATCACTTTAAAGTTTTCTAAGTCGTCTTCATCTATAGTAAAGACCTTATCCTTAGGAAAAATATTTATTAAGTCAATACTTATATTTCCTATTGCTAAATTGTCTAAAAGGCTATCATCTACAGTAGAATGAGTTACTTTTACTTGAACTCTCTTACTTATATGCGTAATTCCAGTAACCACTTTCCGCGTAACCTTATTATTATGAATGAGAGTGCCTTGTTTATCGCTAAAAGTATTTTTAACTATTAAAGGTACATTTTCCATCATTGCAATACTTACAGCTCTAGGATGTATTACTTTTGCTCCTTGATCCGCAAACTGAAATACTTCATTATAATTCATTTCTTCAATCAAAGAAGCCTCTGATACAATTCGTGGGTCAGCAGTCATTATTCCATCTACATCTGTATATATTTCTATTTTCTCAGCTTTTAAAGCAACACCTAGTAAGGAAGCAGTAACATCACTTCCACCTCTACCTAATGTTGTTATATATCCTTCTTCATTCATACCTTGAAATCCTGCAATCACAGGAACTTTATTTTCCTTTATGAGCTTTAATATTCTTTCAGTATCTACTTTTTGTATATCTGCTTCATTAAATTTGCAGTCAGTTATGATACCAGCCTGTCCTCCCATTAAAGGGTAAGAGACAATATCCTTATTTAATAATTCATTACACATAATAACTGTACTTATGGTTTCCCCGCAACTTAATAGTAAATCTACTGCATAAGGAGCTTTTTTCTTTAAATTTTCATTAACAAGTGATAATAATGTATCCGTGGCATAAAAGTCACCGATTCTTCCCATAGCAGAAACCACCACCACAGGACTAAAGCCTTCCAGTATGGCTGCAGATACTTTTTCTACAGCCATTATCCTTCTTTCATGAGTTGATAAAGAAGTGCCACCAAATTTTTGTATTATGATTTTCATTATTTACCCCTTTTAAACCTTGCTTCTTTTAAATTCATCACTATCAATATCAATAATTATTGTTTTGCTACCTATTCTTTTAACACATTCCCAAGGTATTTCAATAATTTCATTGTTTTTAAATAGAGTAAATTTATGACTGCTTTCATTCAATAAAATATACTTTAATTGCCCTTCTTGGTCAATAATCACATCATTATTTCCAAGATAGTTGTACTTATCCCCATCATTAATGTTTATAAGTTCAAATCTTTCCATCTCACTATAAAGTTTTGTGTTATCACTCATATTAACCCTCCAGATTATAAATTACATATAATTCTATGAGGACTTTAAAAAAAATATTACTATTTACCAGTTGAACCGAAGCCATTAATTGATCTTTCTGTAGCTTCCATGATATCAACAGTTTCTATACAAGCAATTTCTACTTTGTTTATTACCATTTGAGCAATTCTATCTCTTCTTTTAATATGGAAAGCTTCCTTCCCATGATTAATCACTATTACTTTTATTTCTCCCCTATAATCCCAATCAATAGTTCCTGGGGAATTTAGTAGGGTAACTCCATATTTTAAAGCTAGGCCACTCCTTGGCCTTATTTGCGCTTCATAGCCTTCTTCTAGCTCTATATGGATCCCTGTAGGGATAAGGCATATAGAACCAGGATCAATGACTGTTTCCTGGGCTACTGCCGCATATAAGTCCATACCAACGGATCCCTTAGTCATATACCTTGGAATTTCTAAATCTTCAGACCCTTCTGCTTTTCTTATCTTTAAATGCAACTATATCACCTTCCCAAAATGACTTTATCATGCCCATATCAAATTTTTCACCTACAAATGCAGAGTTTAGTATTCCTAGTGAAAATGTTTTTTCAATAACCCTAGCAATGGAAGTTTTATCTATCTTATTAACTTTACCAATAAGTATATCTGGTGTATTTATAAAATTTTGAAATAAAACAGATTTCCCATTGCTAAACATTCTACTGCTGGTACTTTCTAGTCCTAAAATATAATTACCTTTGATTTGTTCTTTAGTCTTATTTATTCTTTCTATAGAAATATTGTCTTTTGAGAATTTTACAACCTCATTATAAATAAGCTCCATTGCATCTTTAATGTATAGAGGGTTTAAACTAGTATAAATATTTACTACTCCAGTATTTTTAAAGGAAGATATATAGGAATAGATTGAATAACATAATCCTTTTTCTTCACGTACTTTTTGAAAAAGTATGGAAGAAGCTCCACCTCCAAATATATTGCATAAAACTAAAAGAGAATAAATATCATCCTGTCCGGTTTCGATGCCTTTTAATCCTAAGCTTACATGAAGTTGTTCAATACTTTTATATTTATAATAATTATTTTTCAATATAACGGGGCTAGTATAGCTAGTTTTTTCCAATCTGTCAAGACCCCAGTGTCCAAAATACTTTTGGACTAATTTTTCTACATCAGCCATATTTATCTTTCCAGATATAGACAGGACAGAATTTTTAGGAATATAATGCAAAGCTAAATATTCTAGAAGCTGATTTCTAGTAAATGAATTAACAGTTTCAATAGTTCCTAAAATAGGTAAAGAAATTGGATCGTCTCCCCATATAGCTAAGCTATGAAGATCCGATATTGTATCTTCAGGAGAATCCTCACTCATACTTATTTCTTCTATAATTACTCCCTTTTCCTTAAGGATCTCTTCTTCCTTAAAGCTACTGTTAAATAGCATATCTGCTAATATATCCATGGACAACTCTAAATAGGAATCTAAAATTTTTATGTAAAAGCAGGTTGCTTCCTTTCCTGTAAAAGCATTAACTTGCCCTCCAACATCTTCAATTTCTTCAACTATCTTCTTGGAGGTTCTGTTAATAGTTCCTTTGAAGAACATGTGCTCTAGAAAATGAGAAATACCATTATTGTAAGTATTTTCATTTCTTGAACCGTTCTCAATCCATAGCCCAACACTAACTGAATTTACATAATCAATATTTTCTATTGCTACCCTTAAACCATTTGGTAAAGTAATTAAATTATACATTAGTCCTCCTGTATTATATCAAATTGAAGTAATATTATATTAGTATTCCAATATTTAATAATATTAATATAAAACTTATAATTAATATTATTAAATACTTGATATTAAAAAGAAAAAGGCATTAAATGCCTTTTTTATTAATATTATTTGACTATTAATTATTTTATTATTTATCAGTTTTTTCAGCATCTGGTCTTTCCATAGCATCTCTTCTTGATAAATTAATTCTACCTTGCCCATCAATTTCAGTAACTTTAACTAGTATTTCATCACCTAAGGATACTACATCTTCTACTTTATTGACTCTTACAAAGTCTAGTTTTGATATATGAACTAATCCTTCCTTACCAGGAAGAACTTCAACAAAGGCACCAAAGGTAGTGATTTTAGTAACTTTACCTAAGTAAATTTCTCCAACCTTCACATCTTTTGTTAGGTCATCAATGATCTTTAATGCTCTTTGAGCACTCTCAGCATCATTGGACATAACAAAAACTTTGCCATCGTCTTTAATATCTATTTTAACACCAGTTTCAGCTATTATTCTATTGATTGTTTTACCGCCAGTACCTATTACGTCTCTTATTTTTTCAGGATCTATAGTTATTGTATAAGCTCTTGGAGCATAAGGAGACATTTCTTCTCTATGTGTTGGGATACAAGCATTCATTTTGCCAAGAATAAATAACCTTGCAATTTTAGCATCATCGATAGCTTTCCTTATAACATTATTTGATATACCGTGAAGCTTAGTATCAACCTGAATTGCTGTAATCCCTTGGGAAGTTCCAGCTACTTTAAAATCCATATCTCCGAAAAAGTCTTCTATACCTTCTATATCAGTAAGTATCTTTTCTTGGGATAAATCCTCGCTAGTAACTAAACCCATTGCAATACCTGCAGCTGGTCTCTTTATAGGTACTCCTGCATCAAGTAGTGCTAAAGTGCTACCACAAACACTAGCTTGTGATGTAGATCCATTTGAACTTAATACTTCAGATACAAGTCTAATTGCATAAGGGAATTCTTCCTCAGAGGGAATTAGTGGTAATAAAGCTTTTTCAGCTAAAGCACCATGACCTATTTCTCTTCTGCCTGGTCCTCTTAAGGGTCTAGTTTCACCTACACTATAGGACGGAAAATTATAGTGATGTATGTATCTTTTAGAGGTTTCTTCGCTAATACCATCTAATATTTGTACCTCACCTAAGGCTCCTATTGTAGCTACAGTTAAAACCTGTGTTAAACCTCTAGTGAATAAACCTGTACCATGTGTTCTTGGAAGTAATCCTACCTCACATTCAATATTTCTAACCTGATCAAAAGCTCTTTCACTTGGACGTCTATTATCATCTAACATCATGCTTCTTACAATTTTCTTTTGACTATTGTAAACAATCTCACCGATGTCTCCAAGCTTATCTGGATATTTGTCACCAAATGCTAAGGTTATATTACTTTTCACAACATCCATTTTTGAATTTCGAAGATCCTTGTCTGTTGTATACATAGCATCTTTAATCATATCATAAGAAAAAGCGGCTACTTCTTTTTCTAATTCTTCATCTAGATGATATATATTTGGAACTATTTTCTCTTTCCCAAATTTCTTTACAATGTTTTCTTGAAACTCAACGATTCTTTGACATTCTTTTAATCCAAAGAGAATTCCATCATACATAACATCCTCAGAAATTTCATTTCCGTCTGCTTCAACCATCATAACTTTATCCTTAGTTGCACAGACTGTTAAATTCATGGAACTTTCATGTCTTTGAATTTGAGTTGGATTTATAATATAAGCTCCATCAATTAAACCAACTGCCACAGTTCCAACTGGATCTGTGAATGGTATGCTTGAAAGACAAAGTGCTATAGAAGCACCATTCATAGCAACAATGTCAGGCATATTATCTATTTCTACGGAAATTACAGTACAAACTACTTGAACATCGTTTCTATAACCCTTTGGGAAAAGTGGTCTAAGTGGTCTATCTATAGCTCTGGAAGTCAATATTGATTTTTCAGAAGGTCTACCCTCCCGTTTAATAAAGCCTCCTGGTATTTTGCCAACCGCATAAAGTCTTTCTTCATACTCAACACTTAATGGGAAAAAATCTATACCTGCTCTTGGCGTGGCTGAAGCGTTAGCATTAACTAATACTACTGTTTCCCCATAACTTACTAGTATGGCACAATTTGACATTCTACCTATTTTATCATATTCAACTTTGAATTTTCTACCAGCAATATCTGTTTCAAGTATATGACTCATAAAAAAACCTCCCTTCGTATCTTTTAATTATTATTTGCATATAAAGTAAAAATATAAGTTTTTGCCTAAAAAATAGATTTTTGATTTATCTTAAAAAATAGAGCGGGTTTATCCGCTCTATAGCCTACTTCCTTAATCCTAATTTTTCTACTATAGCACGATACCTATTAATATCATCTTTCATTAGATAATTCAATAGACCTCTTCTTTGTCCAACCATCATAAGAAGACCTCTTCTTGAATGGTGATCCTTCTTATGAATCTTTAAATGATCATTTAAATGATTAATTCTCTCAGTTAAAAGTGCGATTTGCACTTCTGGTGAGCCTGTATCACCGTCATGTCTTTTATTAGACTCAATAATTTCTAATTTCTTAGCCTTTTCCATTAATACACCTCCAATTAATCGCCTGACTCCATGAAGACCGTTGGCAACTCAGTTTTCATAGGATTAGGTTCACGAATGTATTATAGCAAATAAAAGATTAAATGTAAATTAAATTTTAATTATATTGGAAGTATTAGCAAAATATTTATCTTTTATTAATTGTTCCTTTAATTCTTCAAGGGAATTAAATTTCTTTTCATCTCTTATCCAATCGATAAAATAAAGCTTTATTATGTTTTCATATATACACATATTAAAATCTAAAATAAATGTTTCTATAGATAGCTTGTTATCTGCAACAGTTGGATTATATCCAATATTGGTGATACCTTTATATAGTTTGTTTTCATATTCTACAATAGTTAAATACACTCCACCCTTGGGCAGTACAAAGGACTTATCATAATTTAAATTTACAGTTGGAAAGCCAATAGTTCTACCTAATTGCTTTCCTTTCATGACTGAACCTGTTAGCATATAGTGTCTTGTTAGCATTTCTTTTGTCTTCACTATTTCTCCATCTGAAATAGCATTTCTTATTCGAGAGCTACTTACAATATCTTCAAGATAATAAACTGGGGGAACTACATTTAGAGTGAAATTATATTTATCTTTTAATTTATCAAGAAGATCTAAATCTCCTAGATTCTTGTACCCAAATCTATAATTAAAGCCTACAATTATACCTTTGCAATTATAATACTCCACAATTTTTTTTATGAATTCCTCTGGAGCTAGTTTCATTAAGTTTGAATCAAAATCCACTAAATTTACTATATCCACCCCTAGCTTTGATAATATATTAAGCTTTGACTCATTATCCATAAGAAGCTTTGGGGTCATTTCCTTATTAATTATTGAAAGAGGATGGTTTTTAAAGGCATATATCATACTTTTACCGTCATTTTCTTTTGCTAATCTTATTGTCTCAGATATCAATTTTAAATGACCCATATGGAGGCCATCAAAGCTTCCTAAAGCTATATATATATTTCCCTTTAATGGCTTTTTAAAATTATCTTCAATAAATATCATTAATTTACCCTCTATATTAATAGTTTTTCCATTTTTAAACTTTCATCTATGAATTTGCCTAGCCCTAAAAAGCCGCCTTCTTCATTATAAATTCTATATAATTCAAATTCATTTGATAAATTATTATTGTAAATGGTTTCATCCTTAATGGGTCCTCCATTTAATAATAGCTTCATATGCTTATCTTCAATAGTTATTTTACTATATTTTTCTAAAACTTTATCCATTGGTATCAAATAATCTAAAATATTATCCTCATTAAGTTCTGACAGCTTAACGCTATTTTCCTTATTAAATTGTCCTGTGGAAGTTCTTGTAAGATTCCACATGGTGCCTCCACATCCTAAAGAGTGGCCTATATCATAGCATAAGCTTCTTATATATGTGCCTTTGGAACAGCAAACAGTAAAATTAATTATTGGTAAATCAATTTTAGTTATGTCTATATTATGAATAATAATATGCCGTTTATCCCTTCCAATTTCGATACCCTTCCTAGCAAGCTCATATAATCTTTTCCCATTCACCTTTATAGCTGAATACATTGGAGGAAGTTGATAGGATTCTCCTACAAACTGATATATGGCTTCCTTTATTTCTTCAGTGTTAGAGGAAACAGCAGTCTCTGAGATAATACTTCCTTCCCTGTCGTAGGTTTCTGTTACAATCCCTAACATAAGAGCTGTTTCATATACTTTATTTTCACTCATAATATAATCCACTAGTTTAGTAGCTTTTCCTATACAAATAGGAAGAACTCCTTCTGCAAGAGGATCTAGGGTTCCAGTATGACCAACCTTTTTAATTTTACATAACCTTCTTACTTGTCTTACTACATCAAAAGAGGATATACCTAAAGGTTTATATACATTTATTATACCGTTCATTTTATGTGTTATCCTCCTATAGCTGCTCTTTTACAGCATCTTCTAATACTTTTATTGCTTCCTCAAGAGGTAAATTAAGAGTTAATCCAGATGCCCTAATATGGCCTCCACCTCCAAATTTCTGTGCTATTTTACTAACATCCACTATGGACTTTGATCTAAGACTTATTTTAATCCCATCTTCAGTCTCTTTAAATAGCATTCCTACCTCAATAGTATCTATGTCCATTCCTATAGCAATGACATCGGAGGTATCTCCAAATTCTATACCTAAATCAACCGCCATTTCTCTATTTAGTTGCATAATACATATTTTCTTATCCTGAGCTAAATACATTTTGTCAATTACTTTTCCATATAATTTAATTCTTTCAAATTTTTTATTCTCATAAATTATTTTATATATATTGTTAAAATTAATTTTCAATTTAATAAGTTCACTGGCAATAATTAAGGTCTGAGGGGTTGTATTTGTATATTTAAAACCGCCAGTATCACAGATAAGAGAAGTATACAAATCTTCACCCATCTGCCTATCTAAGGCTATATTTAGCTTCTTTAATATTAAATATATAATTTCTCCAACGGAAGATGCCTTTGAATCAACATAATTAAAATCTCCAAAGGCACTATTGGAAAGATGATGATCTATATTCACTATAGAATATCTTCTATTTTTTAAATTTAATTCTGCAGAAACTCTAGTTAAATCACCACAATCAAGGACAATAAGACATTGAGTATCTCGATCTACATAATTACTATTACCATCAATTTCATCAACACCATTTAAATAACTAAAGGTAACAGGAGCTTTTTCATTGCATATAATATAGACATCTTTTCCTAGCTTCTTCAAACCTCTAGTGAGAGCAAGAGCACTTCCTATTGAATCACCATCTGGAGATACATGAAAAGTTATTGCTATTCTAGAACTTTTGAATATAATATCAAGTATTTCATCTATATTCATTTAGCCCTTCTCCTTAATCTGCTGGATTAGAGAATTAATATGCATACCTTGTTCAATCGATGTATCTAAATGTAATTGTATTTCTGGAGTTATTCTTAACTTAACTCTATGACCAAGTTCCTTCCTAATAAAACCTATTGAGCTTTTCAAAGCTTCAAAAGTCTCTTTTTTACTATCTTCACTGCCAAATAAACTTATAAACACCTTTGCATATTTTAAATCTTTAGTAACATCCACATCAATGATGCTTACCATGGCAGAAATTCTCGGATCTCTTAAATCATTTTGGACAATGGAACTTATCTCTTTTTTTACTTCTTCATTAATTCTACCACTTCTATAGTTTCCCATTATATCATCTCCTTAGCTGAATTTAGATTGCACCCAAGGGTTGGATGCAATCTAAATATCCTATTTCTCTCTTTTTACTTCTACCATTGTAAAGGATTCTATAATATCGCCTTCTTTGATATCATTGAATTTATCTATACTAAAACCACATTCATAACCGGAGCTAACTTCCTTTGCATCATCTTTAAATCTTTTTAAGGATGCTAGAGTGGAATCAGATATAACAATACCTTCTCTTATAACTCTAACACTACCATTTCTTAATATTTTACCTTCTAGTACATAACCACCAGCAATGGTTCCAATATTAGAGATTTTATAAATTTGTCTAACTTCTGCTTTTCCTATTATTTCTTCTTTAAATATTGGCTCAAGTAAGCCTTCCATAGCAGCTTTAACATCATCTAAAGCATTGTAAATAATACGATAAGTTTTTATATCAACTTTTTCTTTTTCAGCAAGTAGACTAGCATTTGTATCAGGTCTAACATTGAAGCCAATAATTATTGCGCTTGATGCTATTGATAGAGTAACATCTGATTCTGTAATGGCTCCAACAGCTGAATGAATAACTCTAACTTTTACTGAATCATTTGATAGTTTCTCTAAGGACTGTTTTAATGCTTCAGAAGAACCTTGAACATCTGCTTTTACAATAATATTAAGCTCTTTTACCTTGCCTTCTTTAATTTGGTTATATAAATCTTCAAGAGAAACTTTATGTGTTGATTGAAGATGCTCATTTCTTTCTTTATCTTTTCGTCTATCTGCCATTTCTCTTGCTGTCTTTTCATCTTTTACAACATGGAATCTATCACCAGCTGCAGGTACCTCGGAAAGTCCCAAAATCTCTACAGGAATAGATGGGCCAGCGGATTTGATTTTCTTACCCTTATCATCAAACATAGCTCTGATTCTACCATAGGTTGAACCTACTATTAAAGAATCTCCAACGTTTAAAGTTCCATTTTGAATAAGTAAAGAAGATACAGGACCTCTTCCTTTATCGAGCTTTGCTTCAATTACAGTTCCTTTAGCATTTCTTAAAGGGTTTCCTTTTAAATCTTCAATCTCTGCTGTAAGGAGTATCATCTCAAGTAGTGTATCTATTCCTTCTTTAGTATGAGCAGAAACAGGTACACAAATTGTATCTCCTCCCCAGTCCTCAGCGATTAACGAGAATTCTGTAAGCTCTTGTTTAACCTTATCTGGATTAGCACCAGGTCTGTCAATTTTGTTTATAGCTACAATTATAGGAACGTTAGCTGCCTTACAATGATCAATTGCTTCAATTGTTTGAGGCATAACTCCATCATCGGCTGCAACCACCAAAACTACGATATCTGTTATCTGAGCACCTCTGGCTCTCATAGCAGTAAAAGCTTCATGTCCAGGAGTGTCAAGAAAAGTTATTTTTTCATTATTTACATTAACTGTGTAAGCACCAATATGTTGAGTTATTCCACCTGCTTCTGTTTCAGTAACCTTTGACTTTCTTATGGCATCTAAAAGGGAAGTCTTACCATGGTCAACATGACCCATTACTGTTACGACTGGTGGTCTTTTTATCCCAGCTTCATCAATTTCCGTATCATTGTCTTCTTCTAATTTTGCGGAAACATCTTCTTTAAGAACTAATTTTATTTCATTATTAGCTGCTAATTTTTCTGCAGTGTTAAAGTCTATTTCTTGATTAACATTTGCCATTACTCCCATAAATATCAGTTGTTTTATGATATCTATAGTAGTTTTTTCTAGTTTTTCAGCTAGTTCTTTTACTGTAATAGTATTTCCAATCTCAATTTGAGCTATTTTAGGTCCTTCCACATCTGTTAAGGAGATTAACTCATCATCTTTTTTCTTCTTATTTTTCTTTATCTTAATGTTATCGACTACTAGACTCTCATATTTTTCTAGGATTGCTTCCTTCTCATCTAGATTGATATTATCCTTTGCAGCTACTGGAGCTGATTTTTCTGTGAATAGTTCTTTTATTAGTCCAGCTTCTTCTTCTTCAATCACACTCATATGGTTTTTTACAATTATATTGAATTCCTCAGCAAGCATACTAATTAAATCCTTGCTGGATATATCTAATTCTTTAGCAAGTTCATAAACTCTTGTTTTAGACAATAACGTCACCTCCGAAATCATTTTTCTTCTTTTCTTCATAAATTGTAATCAATTTTTCACTAATTTTATAATCAATAATCGTCAATACTGAAATCTCTTCTTTCCCTATAAATTTACCTAAATCATACTTTGAATAACCCTCAATAAGTGGAATCTTCTTTGCTTGGCATATCCTATTAAATTTTTCTTTTGTATTAATAGAAGCTTCTATAGCTATAATAACAAGCTTTGCATTATTTGCTTTAACTGCTTCTTCACTTTTATTGTAGCCCGCCACAAGGGCTCCAGCCTTTTTTGAAATAGATAGAAATTGTAAAAAATTATCACTCATTGTATATTGCTTCCCTAAGTATAGCATAAATATCTTCGCTTATCTTAATTTCTAGATTTTTTTCTAGCCTGCTGGTTTTATAAGCCTTTTCAAAGCATTCGATGTTCTTACATACATAAGCTCCTCTGCCAGGCTTTTTACCAGTAAAGTCTATGGAAAGATCTCCAGTCTTATTTTTAACTACCCTAATGAGCTCTTTCTTTGGAAGCATCTGCATACAACCCACACACATCCTTAAGGGTATTTTCTTAACCTTCAATAATATCCACCTTCCTAGCTTTAGTATCTTCAAGCGCATCAAATTGAGATTTGCTCTTAATATCAATTTTCCAGCCAGTAAGTTTTGCAGCAAGTCTTACGTTTTGTCCTTCTTTACCAATTGCTAGAGAAAGTTGATTATCATCCACAACAGCCCTAGCACATTTACTAAACTCATCTATTGAGACATCTAAAACTTTTGCAGGACTTAATGCGTTAGCAATAAACTCTTCTGGAAGTTTACTCCATTTAACTATATCTATTTTTTCGTTTTTCAGCTCATTTACAATTTGCTGTACCCTTATTCCTCTTGGACCTACACAAGCCCCCATAGGATCTACATTACTATCCTTTGAGTAAACGGCTATTTTCGATCTTGATCCGGCTTCCCTAGATATATTTTTTATTTCTACTACTCCTTCGAATATTTCAGGTACTTCTAATTCGAATAGTCTTTTCACAAGGCCAGGGTGGGTTCTTGAAACAATAATTTGAGCACCCTTTGTTGTGTTTTTAACTTCTACAATATACAATTTCAATTCATCATTAAAATTATATTCTTCTCCTGGCATTTGTTCATTCGCACCCAGTACTGCTTCAATTTTACCAAGATTTATAAATACATTACCCTTATCTTTTCTAATTACCTTCCCCGTCATAATGTCAAATTCTTTTGTTACAAATTCATTATAAATTATGCCTCTTTCTGCTTCCTTTATTCTTTGTATAACTACTTGTTTAGCAGATTGAGCAGCAACTCTTCCAAAGCTTTTTGGAGTTACTTCTATATCTACAATATCTTCTAATTGATATCTAGTATTTATTTTTCTAGCATCTTCTAAGGTTATTTCTTCATTAAAATCTATAGCTTCCTCTAGGACCTTTTTCTGAGCATAAACGTGGATCTCTCCTGATTCTTTGTTCATGGTTACTTTCACATTTTGGCAACTCCCACTTGCATTACCGTAATTTTTCTTATAAGCGGCAACTAATGCATCTTCAAGGGTAGTAAAAATTAAATCTGCAGAAATACCTTTTTCACTAACTATTTCTGTTAATGCGGTAATAAAATCATTATTCATAATTTTCTCCTCCTAAATATCGTTACGATAAATAAATATCTAAAATAAATTTTCTAGGAACAGACATGTTCTGTCCCTTAATTTTAATTTTAATATAGTCAGCATCATAACTTGTAAGTATTCCGTTATGTTTTGTTTTACCTTCAAAAATCGTATTTAGATTTATTGTTATATCCTTATCTACAACCTTTCCTAAATGTTCCTGCGTATACAGTATTCTATTTATTCCTGGGGAAGATACCTCAAGACAATATGGAATATCAATAGGATCAGATGTATCTAAGGCTTTACTTATTGGTCTGCTCACCTTTACGCAATCATCTATATTTATGCCCTCATCTCTATATATAAAAACTCTTAGATAAAATTCTTTTTCTTCTTCAATAAACTCAATATGGTATAATTCATAGCCTTGTTCGTCAACTATTGGTTGGATAATTTTATATAATTCAGATATAAGTTCATCATCTTTCAAAATATCACATCCTTTAATTAAATAAAAAACTATATTGAAAAACGCAACGATAGTTGCGTTTTTCAATAGAAAAGAGTAGGTAACCACCCACTCCTTAGCTCTTTAATCTACATCTGTTATTCAATTCTAGCATAAATGTGATTTTATTTCAAGATAAAGTTAATTTAATATAAAATAACAAAATTAAAATAAACTTAATTGATTTGTTTCAGTAAGTCCATCTAAGCAACCATGAATTGATAAGGTTGAAATCACCGTTTTTGTAACCTTTGCTCTATTACGTAAGTTTTCCTTTGATAAGAAGGGTCCCTCCTTCCTCACTAAGGCTATGTTTTTTGCAGCATTTTCTCCAACACCAACTAGAGAGCTAAGTGGAGGCAAAATACCTTCATCAACTATAGAAAATTTTATTGGATCTGATTTATAAAGGTCTACCTTCAAAAGTTTAATTCCTCGCTTATGCATTTCATAGGATATCTCTAAAATAGTTAAAAGGCCCTTATCCTTTTGCGTTACATTGTTTCCTAGTGCATTTAATTCTTCCATTTTTCTTTTAATTGTGGCATCTCCTGTTGTAATAAGTTCTGCATCAAAATCATCTGCTCTAACAGTAAAATATGCAGCATAATAAGCCTTAGGATAATAAACTTTAAAATATGCTATTCTAAGTGCCATCATAACATATGCTACAGCATGGCCTTTAGGAAACATATATTTTATTTTTTTACAGGATTCAATGTACCAATCTGGTACATCATTTTCTTTCATTATTTTTATATCTTCTTCATTTAAGCCTTTTCCTTTCCTAACCTTTTCCATTATGGTAAAAGATATTTTAGGAGGGAGACCTCGATGCATCAAATATATCATAATATCGTCTCTTAATGAGATACAATCCTTAAGGGTTGTATTACCATTCTTTATATAATACTGAGCATTATTAAGCCACACATCTGTTCCATGGGATAAACCTGATATATTAACTAAATCCGTAAAGGTTTTAGGTTTTGTATCAAGGAGCATCTGTCTAACAAATTTAGTCCCAAATTCAGGCAGTCCATAAGTACCTATCTCACAATTTAATTCTTCCTTTGTGACGCCTAATGCATCTGGAGAAGTAAAAAGGCTCATAACCTTTTCGTCCACTAGAGGAACAGTTTTTGGATCTATACCTGTTAAATCCTGTAGCACCTTTATAATAGTAGGATCATCATGCCCAAGAATATCAAGTTTTAAAAGCCTTCCACTAATGGAGTGATAATCAAAGTGGGTAGTTATTATCTCTGAATCATTATCATCAGCAGGATGTTGAATAGGAGTGAAATTAAATATTTCATTATCCTTTGGAACTACCATAATACCACCAGGATGTTGGCCTGTTGTTCTTTTTATACCTGTACAGCCTTCCGTTAACCTCTCAATTTCCGCTTTGGTAATTAATAAGTTTTTTTCTTCCTTGTATTTTTGTACAAAGCCATAGGCTGTTTTAGTTGCCACAGTACCTATTGTACCAGCTTTAAAAACATAGCCTTTTCCAAAGAGGACTTCAGTATACTTATGAACTATAGCCTGATATTCACCAGAAAAATTCAAATCAATATCAGGCTCCTTATCTCCTTCAAAACCAAGGAAGGTCTCAAAGGGTATATCATGACCATCTTTTATATATAAGCTGCCACATTTAGGACAATCTTTATCTTTTAAATCAGCCCCAGAACTTATTGAGCCATCTAAGATAAACTCACTATTTTTGCATTTTGGGCATACATAATGTGGAGGTAAGCCATTAACTTCAGTAATACTACACATAGTTGCAACTAGTGAAGAGCCTACAGAGCCTCTAGAGCCAACTGTATATCCATCCTCCAGTGACTTTTTAACAAGCTTATGTGCTATAAGATATAAAACAGCATACCCATGATTTATTATTGAATTTAGTTCCTTATCTATTCTTTTTTGAACCACCTCAGGGAGAGGTTCACCATATATTAAGTGAGCTTTTTTTAAAGTCATATTTCTTACATCATCTTCTGCACCGTCAATTTTAGGAGTAAAGGTTTCATCAGGAATAGGCTTAACTTTATCTATCATAGCTGCAATCTTTAAGGGGTTATCTATCACGACTTCCTTAGCCGTGGCATAATCCAAGTAATCAAATTCCTTTAGCATTTCCTCTGTAGTTCTTAAATATAAAGGGGCCTGTTCATCTGCATCCGAATATCCTTGTCCAGACATTAATATCCTTCTAAAAATCTCATCTTTAGGGTCTAAAAAATGAACATCGCAGGTGGCAACCACTGGTTTATTATAAAGTTTACCTAAACTAATAATCCTTTTATTTATATTCTCAAGTTCACGTCTATCATTTACTGTCTCATTTCTTATCAAAAATTTATTATTATCTATTGGTTGAATTTCTAAATAATCATAAAAATCAATTATTTCTTTAAGTTCAACATCATTCATGCCAGCTAATATACTTCTATATAGTTCTCCAGCTTCGCAAGCAGAACCCATGATTAATCCTTCTCTAAACTCTTCGATTACGCTTTTAGGAAGGCGTGGTTTTTTATAAAAATAATCTAAATTTGATTTAGATACTAGTTTATATAAGTTTTTCAAGCCAATTTGATTCTTAACTAGAATTATTAAATGATGAGAGGTGAGTTTTTTAATATCAAGATTTTTTAGATATTCTTCATTCATAGTAGCTAAGCTTTCTATGTTTTTATCCAAAAGGTCTTTAAAACATCTTAATAAAATTTCACCTGTTGCCCTAGCATCATCTATTGCTCTATGGTGACTAAAAGGATGTATTCCCAGATGCTTTGCTACTATATCTAGCTTGTACCTTTTTAGTTCAGGATATAAAAATTTACATAGGGGTATAGTATCCAAGTAGTCAGAATTAAAATCACAGCTTATGCCTCTTAAATTTTTTTTAAGAAAGGATACATCAAACTCAGCATTATGTGCCACTAGTATAGCATCCCCGATAAACTTTATAAAATCTGGAAGGACAACATCTATTGTGGCTTCATTGGCTACAATATCATTATTAATTCCTGTTAGCTGAACTATTTTTTCGGGAATATCTCGCTTTGGATTTACAAATTTAGAAAAAGTCTCAATAATTTCTCCATTAGAAATCTTAACAGCACCTATCTCTATAATCTTATCCTTTTCTGAGGAAAGACCAGTTGTTTCAAAATCAAATACTACATAATTCTCCTGAAAGGTATGATCCTTTTTTATAATTGCTATAGGTATACCATCATCTACAAGATATGCCTCTACTCCATATATTATATCAATGTTATATTTTTTTGATGCTGTCATTGCTTCTGGATATGCTTGTAGTACTCCATGATCAGTTATTGCTATAGCCTTATGACCCCATTTAGCAGCTCTTTCAATAAGTCTAGAGGCTGAAGTAATACCATCCATAGCGCTCATTTGAGTATGAAGATGTAATTCAACTCGTTTCTCTTCGCTAGTATCTTCTCTTTCATATCTAGGAGTTTGTACTATATCTTTCGCCATAAGAACTATTTCTTTTGAGTACAAATCAGATACTACATTACCACGTACGATACAATGAAGCCCAGGTTTTATCTTCTCTATAACTTTATCATTATCCTTATCGTTAATAAAAAATTTTACTGTTATTGAACTAGTATAATCCGTTATGTAAAAAACGGAAATTTTACTTTTAGACTTAGTTACTATTATGTCTGCTTTAAACACATCTCCTTCTATTGTTACAGAGCCTAAGGGTTCATTTACATCTGAAATATCAATAACAATATCAGATATGTTTTTACCTAAAATTGTGTTTTCATCAGTTTTCTTGCTTTGATAGTTTGTCTTTACTCCTGTATTTACTTTTGTTTTTTTATCATGTTCTACTACAGTAACTACAGTATTTTTTATGATAGAGGTATTTTCTTTGTCTTTTGTCTGAAAATAGTCCTTTTCTATAAGTTTTGCATCATAAGAAAATTTGATTTTAGAAGTATTCCCATAGTTATCCTTAAGAATTTTACTTATGATTAGTTCTATGTTCTTATTCCTTAATAGATTAAATATAAATAAGTTTCCAGTGGATATATATAAATTCTCATTTTCAATATATCTTTTAGAGGTTTTTAGGCAGTCCTTGCAAACTGGTATTAAAGCTCCAATATGGTCCGAGATATCATCCCAATATTTATCAATGACCTCTTTTAAGGTTATATTTTCCTCTACTTTTAGACAAATAAGCTGAATACTATCGAAACTACCTAGCCTTTTAGAAATCAGCTTTTTAATAAGTAATTTACAAGTCTCACTTAAAACTTCCTTAGCTTTAAGTTGTACATTCAACTTATCACTCTTCTTAAGGTATTGGATCTTTAAAAAGCTTATTTCCTTATTTATTAACTCTTTTTCGTCTAAAGCATCCTCACTTAATATATGATTAATATCTACACTCATAATTTTCCCCCAAGGTTAATCTACAGCTCAATAATTTGTCTTATTAATTCTTCCACAAGATCTTCTTCCTTAACCTTCTTAATTGGTACCCCTTGCTTAAATATTAATCCAAAACCATCTCCACCAGCAATACCTATATCTGCATCCTTAGCTTCTCCTGGACCATTAACAATGCAGCCCATGATAGCTACTTTAATATTTTTATTCAAATGTTCCGTTCGAGCCTCAACTTCCTTAGCAATTTTAATTAAATCAACTTTTGTTCTACCACAAGTAGGACATGATATATATTCTATTCCACCTTTAATTAGCCCTAAGGATTTTAGTATTTCACGGCCTACCTTAATTTCTGATACTGGGTTATCTGTTAAGGAGACTCTTATAGTGTCTCCTATGCCTTCTGCTAGAAGTGTACCTATTCCAATACTTGATTTTATAGTGCCTCTAAAGGGTGTACCAGATTCCGTAACACCGATATGAAGAGGATAAGTCACCTTACTTGAGATTAATCTATAACTCTCGATTGTAGAAACTACATCTGAAGATTTAATAGATATAACTATATCTGTAAAATTTAATTTCTCTAATATATCCACATGCCTAAGGGCGCTTTCTACTAAAGCCTCAGGTGTAGGTCTTTTATATTTCTCTAATAAATCCTTTTCTAGAGAACCAGAATTAATTCCAATTCTTATAGGAATAGACTTAAAAGCGCAAGCTTCCTGCACTTTCTTTATTCTATCTAGACTACCAATGTTTCCAGGATTTATTCTTAAAGCACTTACTCCACTTTCTATGGCGATAAGTGCCAATTTGTAATCAAAATGAATATCTGCAACTAGAGGAATATGAATTTTACTTATGATTTGTTTTAAAGCCTCTGCTGCCTCTATATCTAAAACTGCACATCTTACAATATCACATCCGGCTTCTTCTAAAGCCATAATTTGTTCTACTGTTTTAAGAATATCTCTAGTATCAGTATTAGTCATAGATTGAATAGATATGGAGGATTCTCCTCCAATATATAGGTTTCCCACTTTGATTTTTTTAGTTAATTTTCTATTCATGATATCACTTAAAAGTAACAGGATATATTACATCCTTAATTGTTACAAGTATCATGAAAATAATTAATATCATAAAGCCAATATAATTTACAAACCCCACTTTATTTGGGTCAGGTTTTTTTCTTGTTATCATTTCAAATAATAGTATAAATATCCATCCTCCGTCTAAGGCTGGGAAAGGTATAATATTAAAAATAGCTAAGGATATACTAAGGATTGCTCCAAAGCCAATAAAGGTTAATATCCCTTGCTTAGCATATTGATTTGACATTTTAAAAATAGTAACAGGACCGCCTACATCGTTAATAGATGCTTTACCCATTAAAGCAGTCTTAAAAAACCCTAAGGTCTGGCTTATAACAGAGCCTGTTTGCGTAAATCCACTTTTAACAGATTGGAAAAAAGTTGGGCTTTTTAAAACTGGGCTTATTCCTATTATATAATATCCCAAAGCTTTATCTAGTGTAGGTGTTATAGTTATCTTGTTTAGTAAACCTTCTCTCATATAGGATATATTTATAATACTTCCCTTACCATTATTTATTTCAGTACCCAAATCCTGCCAATTGTTAATAGCTTTATTATTTATAGTTTTTAGCTCATCTCCACTCTTAAGACCTGCTATTTCTGAGGGGGAACCCGCCTTAATAGTTTTGATTGTAGGTATTGGAAAGGCTTGAGTTGAAAATATTGTAAATAAAACCACTGCTATTACTAAATTCATTAGCGGACCTGCGGCTATAATACTAAGTCTTTGAGCTGGAGATTTTCTAGAAAAAGAACGAGGATCATCTGCTTCTCCTTCTTCTCCTAACATTTTCACATATCCACCAATCGGAAATAACCTTAAGGAATATTCAGTTTCTTTACCCTTTATAACAAAAAGACGTTTGCCCATGCCAAGAGAAAACTCTTCCACTTTAACCCCGTTTATTTTTGCTAAAGTAAAATGACCTAATTCATGACCTAAAATTAGTACACTGAAAAGTAGAATAATTTCTATAACAACCATTTAACTACTCCTTTAATATTTTTTCATTTACATACTTTTTAACTTTTTCATCTATATTAATTATTTCTTCTGCTGTGGTGTAAGAACTAATTTCAAACTTATTTAATGCAGCTTCTATAGTATCACCAATATCTAGAAAACTAATTTTTTTATTTAAAAACAATTCCACAGCAGCTTCATTTGCTGCATTTAAAATAGCAGGAGCATTTTTCCCTTCTCTCCCAGCCTGATAAGCTAATTTCAAAGGCTTAAAGGTGTGAAAATCAGGTTTTTCAAAGGTTAGTTTATTAAGAGAAGTTATATCAAGTTTAGGTACCCTGCAATATTTCCTTAGTGGATAATTTAATGCATATTGGATTGGAATTTTCATATCAGGATTACTTAGCTGAGCTATAACTGCCCCATCCTCATATTCCACCATAGAATGTATAATACTTTCTGGATGGACTATGACTTCAATTTGATCATAAGAAACATTAAAAAGATGATGAGCCTCTATTACTTCTAGTCCTTTGTTCATCATAGTTGCACTATCAATTGTTATCTTGCTACCCATTTTCCACTTGGGATGATTTAATGCTTCCTCTATACCTACATTCAATAAATCCTTATAACTTTTTCCCCTAAAGGGACCACCAGAGGCTGTTAAAAGAATTTTGTTTATTCCATTCATAAAATTACCTTGAAGACATTGAAAGATGGCTGAATGCTCTGAATCAACAGGCAAAAGCACCCCATTATATTTTTTAACCATAGACATAACCAAATCACCAGCAGAAACTAAAGTTTCTTTATTAGCTAAAGCTATAGTTTTACCCTTTTCAATAGCTTTAAGGGTTGGTAGCAGTCCTATCATACCCACTACTGAGGATACAAGAATATCTAATTCTTCTAGACTAGCTATAAAGCATAAACCTTCTATTCCATATAGTAATTCAGTCTCAAGGTTATTATCTTTTAGGTAACATTTTAGCTTTAGATATGCATCCATATCAGTTAATACTGCAAGTCTTGGATTAAAAGTATTGATAATTTGGATAAGCTTTTTATAATTTTTGTTTGCGGAAACTGCAATTAAATTATATTCATCCTTTGAATATTTAAGTATATCTAAAGTTTGAGTACCGATTGAACCGGTAGCACCTATTATAGCAATGTTTTTCATAAAATCACCTGTAATTAATAATAAATTATTTCTCTTATAGTTAATAAACAAATTGGTGCTATAATAATTCCTAAAAGACCAAATAGCTCTGCACCAATGTAAATTGAAATTAGAATAAGTAGTGGATGTAAATTCAAATTTGTACTTATTAATTTAGTCTCCATGATTTGCCTTGAAATTTGTAATAATATATAAAGCAAAACTAGCCCAAAGGCTATTATATAACTTGAGGATACAAACTGATAGGCAATCAAAGGAGCAAAAACAACAACAACTCCAATAATAGGTAATAAGTCCAGTACACTGCAAATAAGTCCTAATATTATTGCATCCTTTATTCCAAGTATTGAAAATCCTATTATTGTTTCTAAAGTTGAGATGGAAACCAATAATATTTCTATTTTTATAGTGTTTTTTACAGTTCTATAATTTATTTTTGCAATGTCTTTTATTTTTTTAGGCAAGGAAGTAGAAATACTAGCAAGTATTTTATCCCCATCCACTAATAAAAAATATGTGGTAATGATAGATATAAAATAAGTAAGCAAACTTCCAAGAGTATAAGTGGCACTTTTTGTTATTATTTCACTATTAATTATACCCCAATTTTCTATAAATTTGTTTATATCAATATTTCCTAGCTTTGGAAGATATTTATTTTGGGTAAAAAAACTACTTATAGCACTTAAATAAATCTTCATGTCATATTTGATAAAATAACTAAACTTATTATAAGCAAAGGATAATAAAAAAGATATAATTATAATAAGCAATATATTAATAATAACAATTGAAAAAAAGGCAGCGATCTTACTATTTATTTTAAAGTTAATGGTTAAAATATTAAATATGGGTTTAGTTAATATAAAAAAGAAAAAAATTATTATAAAAGGTTTGAAATAGTTGCTAATAGCAAATGTTAATATAACAAAAAACAATAAAACACCAACACATTCAAAAACTTTATAATAAAATTTATTCAAATTTATCACACCATAAAAAATACTATATAATAATATACTATTACTGATGCAAAAAGTATGCTATCAAATCTATCTAAAATACCTCCATGACCAGGAATTATATTACTATAGTCTTTTATATTAACGTATCTTTTTATTGAGGAGGCTGCTAAATCACCAATTTGACATACAATACCACCAATACCACCTATAATTAAAAAATTATATATTGGGTAGGGAAACTTTAATATATATGTATTTAAAATTATTCCATAAGTACTACATAAAATAATACTACCTAAAATCCCAGCAATAGAACCTTCAATAGTTTTTTTGGCGCTAACTAAGGGTAATAGTTTATGCTTTCCAAAATTCTTACCTATATAATAGGCAAAAGTATCTGTGGACCAGGCAGAAATAAATATTAGCCAAAACAAATATCTACCATTAGCCTTAAAGCTAATTAATACAATAAAACTAAAGGGTATGGAAATATATAAAAACCCAAATACTGTAAGCAAAATATCAATAAAGTTATGCTCTTGACTAGTTATAAGTAGTGCGAATTGAATTATAATAAATAATAAAATAATGAATATAGTAAATTCACTTTTTATCTTCAAGGCAATAAGTATATAATAAATTACACTCATTGTATACCCAATATAATCGTAAGGCTTATAGTTTTTAAGTTTAATTGCACTATAAAATTCTTTAAGAGCCAGCAAAGATACCATTAATATTCCAAGCAC
>Ga0209430_1000960_pt1 | contig 23883 bp, 19 predicted proteins | sample BarGraIncub1133A_FD_184504 | JGI IMG/M metagenome (GOLD analysis project Ga0209430, IMG submission 184504) | Arctic peat soil microbial communities from Barrow, Alaska - Barrow Graham LP Incubations 11-33A (SPAdes) (version 2) | ecosystem: Environmental > Terrestrial > Soil > Wetlands > Peat... | reverse complement strand
TATAAAAAAAGTTGGAGAACTGCTTGTAGAGCAAAAGTTGATTACTCAGGAGCATCTGCTTGAAGCTCTTGATCTTCAGAAGCTTTTTCCGGATCAACCGGTTGGGCAGTTGCTTTGCAAGCTCGGCTTCATAAAGGAAAGTGACCTCAGCTCTCTGCTTGACCAGAAGAACAAACGTCGTAAACTGGCCGACATTCTGCTGGAGAGCGGCCTCATAGATCAGCAGAAACTATCCCATGCCCGCGAAGTTGGTAAGCAGAACAACATATCTCTCGAAAAAGCGCTGTTGAAGTTAAATTATGTTGACGAAGAGAGCCTTTCAAAAACCATTGCCAGCCAGTACGACATGCCGTACGTTCAGATCAACATCCCGAATCTCGACCGTTCACTTTCCACGTATATAAGTGCCGTGTATGCCCAAAAACAGCGCATTGCTCCCATTTCCAAAATTGGCAATACGCTTACGCTGGCGATGGCTCAGCCGCTCAAATCGCATGATATTCGTGAGCTGGAAGACAGTATCCGTCTCAAAATTATTTCTGCCATTACAACTGAGACAAGCATTTCCAAGTCTCTCAAACGATTGTATAATATTGATACGGTAAGCGTTACAACCGCTCTCGATGAAGTCAATCTCGATCTTGTTCCGGACAGTATTGTCGACCTGTTAAGCAAAAATTCGACTGATGATGAGCCGGATGTTGAGGAAGAAACCAAGAAAGTTACCGAAAAAGACAGTGTTATTGTCAAACTGGTCAACAAGATCATTTATGATGCCTATATGAATAAAGCATCCGATATCCATATAGAGCCGTACCCGGGGAAAAAAGATGTAATCGTCCGTACAAGGGTTGACGGCCAATGTTCAATTTATCAAAGGATTCCCTATAAATATAAATTCGCTCTCCCTTCGCGTATCAAAATAATGGGCGATCTGGATATCGCTGAACGAAGAAGACCACAGGACGGAAAAATTGAGTTCAAAAAATTCGGTCCGCTCGATGTCGAGTTGCGTGTTGCAACCATGCCGACAGTCGGAGGTCTTGAGGATGTCGTTATCCGTGTCCTTACCAGTGGCGATCCAATCGGATTTAATGATCTTGGCCTGACGGAACGAAACCTGCGGATTTTCAGGGAATCACTGTCACGTCCTCATGGCCTGATTCTGGTTGTCGGGCCGACCGGCTCAGGTAAAACAACGACTCTTCATTCAGGACTTGCCCAGATAAACCAGACAAATCGTAAAATATGGACTGCAGAAGATCCGGTCGAAATAACTCAGCCGGGTCTTCGCCAGGTACAGGTAAATCCTCGTATCGGCTTTACTTTTGCGGCGGCTCTCCGCTCGTTTCTCCGTCTTGATCCCGATGTCATAATGGTTGGAGAGATGCGCGATGAGGAAACCGCTAGTACGGCGGTCGAGGCATCACTCACCGGGCATCTGGTCTTTTCAACGCTTCATACGAATTCTGCGCCGGAAACGGTTACGCGTCTGCTCGAAATGGGTCTTGACCCATACAGCTTTTCTGATTCACTCGTCTGTATCCTGGCGCAACGACTTGCGCGGCGCCTCTGTAAGGATTGCAGGGAAAGCTTTCATCCGTCAGAGTCCGAGTATGATGAGCTGGTTGATGAGTATGGCCGAACCGCGTTTGCCAATACCGGTTTGGGTCTTGCCGATGTTGTCATGTTTCGGGCGGTAGGGTGTGATCGCTGCGGTCATACCGGATATCGCGGCCGCCTTGGTATCCACGAAGTACTTGAATGTACAGATGTTCTTAAGAGTCTCATCAAGCGTCGCGCCGATACTGATAAGATTCGTGAACAGGCTGCCAGTGATGGTATGACAACACTTAAACAGGACGGCATTCTCAAGGTACTTCTTGGTCTTACCGATATTCATGAAGTACGTCGAGTCTGCATAAAATAGCCGTTTGAAGCAAAAATATGCTTGCATTCCATGCGTCAGCATGGTACGAACAGGATACAATTTATGTTCACTCAGTAAGTGAGCTCTCAAGGCTCACTTTTTTTTGTCTAATCGGGTAAGGTTATGGCCACACAAAAAGAAGATACATGTACAGTTGTCAGCGGTATTGCTCAGCCAATACTCGAATCTATGGGGCTTGAGCTTGTTGATATCGAGTTCGGAAGAGTCGGGCCAGAAGCTGTGCTGCGCCTGTTTATTGATAAAGAAGGCGGCATAATGCTTGACGACTGCGCTCAATTCAGTCGGGAGCTGTCAATGATCCTTGATGTTGAAGATGTCATTGCCTGCAACTTTACGTTGGAGGTCTCGTCACCGGGGCTTGATCGTCCGCTGAAGAAGCAGGCTGATTACGACCGTTTTGTTGGTCGCACCATTAAAGTTCGTACCTATCAACCGTTTCTTGATGATAGCGGTAATAAACGTAAGACTTTTTTGGGAAAACTTGAAGGACTTGTCGACGGTGTCGTGAAAATGACGCTCACGGAGGGGCAGACCGCCTCAATCCCGATTGAGCAGGTTGCCAAGGCAAATCTTGAATTTGAACTCTGATCTGAAATACCCATATATGCCCGCAAGGAGAAGTAAACGTGGATACAATTATTAATCTCAAACACGCTATTGACCAACTCGTAAAAGAGAAGGGCATTGACCGTCAGGTTGTTCTTGAAGCCATGGAACAGGCAGTTCTGACGGCAGCTAATAAAAAATATCGCAATACCCGCGAACTTGAAGCCCATTACAATCATGAAAGTGGCGAGGTTGAGCTTTTCGAGTTTGTCACGGTTGTGGAAGATGTGGAGGATTCTTATAAGGAAATTGGTCTGGATGAAGCTCACGAGATAGATCCCGAAGCCGAAATCGGTGATTCGTTGGGCGAAAAACTGGATTCCAGCGGATTCAGTCGTATTGCCGCTCAAACTGCCAAGCAGGTCATTATCCAGAAAGTGCGTGATGCCGAGCGTGAAACAATTTATAACGAATACAGCGATCGTATCTGGGAAGTTATAACCGGTATGGTGCGCCGCTTTGAAAAGGGTGAACTGCTCATAGACCTGGGACGCGCAGAGGCAGTACTGCCGGCCAAGGAGCAGATGCCGCGTGAGGTATATCGTCCTGGCGATCGGATTCGCGCGATTATTACCGATATTCGCATGACAACCAAAGGGCCGCAGATCATGCTCTCCCGTACTCATCCCAGCATGCTTGCCAAGCTGTTTGAAGCTGAAGTGCCGGAGATTGCCGAAGGCATTGTCGAAATTAATGCCATTGTGCGTGATGCCGGCAGCCGGGCAAAAATTGCAGTTTCATCAAATGATCGTGATGTTGATCCGGTTGGTGCCTGCGTCGGCATGCGTGGCGCCCGTGTTCAGAATGTCGTTTCCGAGCTGCGTGGAGAAAAAATCGATATTATCCCCTGGTCGGAAGATATCGCCCGCTTTGCCTGCAATGCTCTTTCACCGGCACAGGTTTCTAAAGTATTCGTGGATGAGGAAAAACGTGCCCTTGAAATCATAGTAGCAGACGATCAACTCTCTCTCGCTATTGGTAAGCGTGGTCAAAATGTCAGTCTGGCTGCTCGTCTGACCGGATGCCGGATTGATATCAAGAGCGAGTCGAAAGTTGCCGAGCCTGAAAGACAGGAGTTTTCGTCATTTGATGGCACTGACGCTGATGAGGCTGGTGAGGCTGGTGAAGTTGATGAAACTGTTGAAGCACCCGTTGGGGAACAGGAAACTGTTGTCGTCGATGATGGTGCCGACAAAGCCGCCGAGTAATACTGGACATGGCCCATAAAGGGAATGCAGAAGCTCCGCAGCGTAGTTGCCTCGGCTGCAGAACAAGCAAGGACAAGGATCTTTTGATCCGTTTTGTCCAGACACCGGAAATGGAAATTCTGCCTGATCTGGAAAGTCGCCTTCCCGGTAGAGGGGCGTATACTTGCATCGATAAGCGTTGTCTGGCTGCTGCAATTGAACAGCGGCAGTTTAAACGTTCATTTAAACACGATGTGTCAGTTATGCCGGCGGAGCAGTTCATTGAGTACGTACGTAAGCAATTACATGACCGCATTATCGGGTTGATCGGGCTGGCCAACAAAGCGGGTTTTATAACCGGTGGCGGATCCATGGTAATTGATGCGTTGAGAGGCAAGAAAAAGCCGGGCCTCATAATCGTTGCAATGGATGTTTCGGAAGCGATTGGCGCTAAAATTATACAAGCTGCGGCATCACATCATGTGCCACATCGAACGGTCGTAACAAAAAATGATTTTGGGGCTATATTAGGTAAGGCGCCCAGAAGCGCGATTGCTGTAGCATCAGGCGGCTTTGTTGCGCAGCTGGTGAAGGCTATTGACAGATACAAAAACTTCCTGGGGGAGGTATAAAGGATATGGGCAAAATTAGTGTGGGTAGTTTGGCGAAAACGTTGGGCGTAGAGCCCAGGGATGCTATTGCCAGGCTAAAGGAAATTGGTGTTGACGCAAAAACGGCTACATCGCAGGTTGATGAGGGTGTCGTTGCGCGCTTGACAGCCCCCCAGCCGAAAGATACCGGTACCAATGAGGTCAGGGTCGCGTCAAATATCATTCGGCGGCGCGCTAAGGTAGTTACGGCCGTCGAAGGTGATGAAGCAGCGGTTGCTGCCGAAACAACGCCCGTTCAACAACCCGTGGCTCCACCTGCAGCCGAGATACTACTTGCGGAGCCTGCAGCCGCGCTCCGTAAAGCTGAGGTACATAAAGAACCAGCTGCCGTTGGCACCCCAGCTCCTGAGATCCCGACAGAACGGGTAAAAGCGCCGGAGTCGGTACAAGTACCAGAACCGATACAAGTGCCAGAACCAATACAGGTGGTAGAACCGGTAAAGGTTCCGGAGCCGGTAAAGGCGGGACCAAACCAGGCCAGAATCCTCGGAATGATGGAAATCCCCGGTGTTACAAATCGTCCAACACGCGTTGTAACCAAAGATACTCCCGTTACGCCTCGTACCGCTCCTCAGCGTCCCGGACAGGATTCTACACAACAGAGAAGACCTGCACCTGCTGCTGCAGATCAGAGGAGACCTGCTGCCGGAGCAGATACACGACGACCGTCACCGGGATATGATCCGAAACGGCCGACGTCTGCTACACCATCAGCTCCTACAACAGATCTTGATCGTTCACGCATGAAACAGGTGCAGCTTGCCCCGGCGGCCCTTCCAGGTGGTGACAATCGACGTGGCGGCAAAAAAGATGGCCCTGGATATGGAGATGCCGGAAAAGGTGTCAAGAAGGGGGCTCCACCAGCCAAGAAAAAGGAACAGCCGCGCAAGAATGAAATTATTGAAAAACGTGAACGTGCATTTGATCCGGTCTATAAAGGGTCAAAGAAGCGGGGCGGCAGAGAGCGGATTAGCGATACCAAAAAGACTGAAATTACCGTTCCGAAGGCGATCAAGCGTATTATCAAGATTTCGGAAAGCATTTCGGTCGGAGAACTTGCCAAGCGTCTCGGCATTAAGGCAAACGATCTTATAAAATCGCTTATGAAGATGGGGATGATGGTTACCATCAATCACCAGCTGGATTATGATACTGCTGTTATTCTGGCCTCTGAGTACGATTATGAAGTTGAAAACGTAGCGGTTGACCTTGATGAAATCCTCGAATCTACACTTGATGCACCGGAAACACTTGTAAAAAGACCACCGGTTGTGACGATTATGGGCCATGTAGACCATGGTAAGACCTCTTTGCTTGATGCAATTCGCGAAGCCAACGTTATTGCAGGTGAGGCTGGCGGAATCACTCAGCACATCGGCGCCTATGACGTTGAATTAAACGGCCGCAAGATTACTTTCCTCGATACTCCTGGACATGAAGCGTTTACCGCCATGCGTGCCCGTGGAGCCAAGGTTACCGACATTGTTATTCTCGTCGTGGCTGCTGACGATGGTGTTATGCCGCAGACCAAAGAGGCTATCAATCACTCCAAAGCCGCCGGTGTGCCGATCATTGTCGCTATCAATAAAATCGACAAGCCGGGGGCAAAACCGGAAAAAGTCAAACAGGAATTGACCGAACAGGGCATTGTATCCTCGGAATGGGGCGGCGATGTCACGATGGTGGAAGTTTCCGCTAAACAGCGCCTTAATCTGGATGGCTTACTGGAAATGATTCTGCTGCAGGCGGACATGATGGAGTTGACGGCTAATCCGAATAAATTGGCCAAAGGCACCATTGTCGAAGGAAAACTAGACAAGGGTCGCGGTCCGGTTGCCACTGTTCTGGTACAGGAAGGAACGGTTAAAACCGGAGACTATTGTGTCGTCGGAGTTCATTCTGGACGTGTCAGGGCGATGCAAAATGATCGCGGCGAAAAAGTTATGGAGGCCGGCCCTTCCATGCCTGTCGAGCTGGTAGGCTTATCCGGTGTGCCGGATGCGGGTGATATTTTTGTGGCGATGAAGGATGAGAAACAGGCCAAGGAAATCGCCACCCTGCGTCAGATCAAACAGCGCGAAGTCGAGTTTGCCAAGCATACCAAGCTGTCGCTGGACGATCTTTATAAACGTATTCAGAGCGGCGAAGTCAAAGATCTCAATGTTGTTGTCAAAGGCGATGTTCAGGGTTCTGTCGAGGCTGTCAGTGAAACTCTGCGTAAATTGTCGACTGATGCGGTTCGCCTAAATGTCATTCACTCTGCCGTTGGTGCGGTTACCGAGACAGACGTCAATCTGGCTGCGGCTTCGAACGCCGTTATTATCGGCTTTAATGTCCGTCCTGAAGTGAAGGCACAGGGGCATGCCGAGCGGGAAGGTGTTGATATCCGGCTTTACAGCATTATTTATGATGCGGTCGAAGATGTTAAAAAGGCGATGGAAGGTCTGCTGGAACCGACCTTCAAGGAGAAATTCCTCGGTCGTGTCGAGATCAGGGACGTATTCAGTGTGCCGAAACTCGGCAATGTTGCCGGTTGTTACGTTCTCGACGGCAAGATGGTCCGCAACGCTCAAGTCCGTTTGTTGCGCGATAACGTGGTTATGTATGAAGGTAAAATGTCATCGCTGCGTCGCTTTAAAGATGATGTCAAGGACGTTTCCTCCGGTTATGAATGCGGCATCGGGCTTGAAAACTACCATGACATCAAAGTTGGCGATATTATTGAAGCATTTGAGATGGAAAAAATAGCCACCAAACTGTAGGGACAAGAAACGGTAGGCAGGGTACAGGGGACAGTAAACCCCTGTACCCTGTACTCTTGAGGAAATATATGCAGCACAAACGTTCGGACAAGGTCGCTGAAACCATTCATGAAATTATCTGCTCCATTCTTTCCCGGGGTCTTAATGATCCGCGGATCGGCTTTGTCACGATTACCGGTGTTGAGGTCACGGACGATCTGAGTCTTGCCCGCATTTATTTCACCGTTATTGGTGACGAGACGGTCAAAAAAGAGACGGAAGCTGGACTGAATAGTGCTAAAGGGTTTATTCGCCGTGATATCGGCAAAAAACTTACGATTCGCCATACGCCTGAACTTGTTTTTAAATACGATAAATCTCTTGATTACGGCAGTCGGATAGAATCCCTTCTCAAGGAGATACACACTGAGCATGACGGAAACAGTCCAGCAGATAATTGAAGTTATTCGTACCAACTCATCATTCCTTCTTACCACTCATGAAGGTCCGGACGGAGATGCCATCGGGTCAACTCTGGCTCTGGCTTCTTTTTTGCGTAAAATAGGTAAAGACGTCACTGTACATTATCAGGATCCCGTTCCTGACCTGTATTCGTTCCTTCCAGGTGCTGATTCCGTACTTCCTCACATTCCTGACCAACATTTTGACGTTGCATTCGTACTTGATATTGGTGAACGAAAGCGGGCCGGTAAAGAGTTCTGCGATTTTTCACGGGTTACCACGACGGTCAATCTGGACCATCATCTCTCCTGCGAAAAATTCGGTGACTTCAACCTCATAGACTCTCAAGCCGCAGCAACCGGAATTCTTGTACATCGGATTGCAAACGCCTTCGGCTACCGCTTTGACCGTGAAACAGCTATCTGCACCTATGTTGCGATAATTACTGATACCGGCTCATTCCGCTACTCCAATGCCAACCGCGAGGCATTTTCTGTCGCCGGTGAAATGGTAGAATGCGGTATCAATGCCTGGGATGTAGCAGAAAAACTCTATGAAAATCAGCCGCAAAGACGACTTGAACTATTGGCAAAGTGTCTGCCCACTCTCGAGGTATTTAAAGACGGACAGGCCGCCTCCGTTACGGTAACACAAGACATGTATGCCGCCTGCGGAGCTGATTCCGAGTTGACCGACGGATTTGTTAATTACCCCCGTTCAATAAGAGGAGTGGAAGTTGCAATCTTTTTCAGGCAGCTGGAAGGTAATAAATTCAAAGTCGGTTTTCGTTCTAAAGGAAAAGTGAATGTTGCCGCTTTTTCGGCAGCGCTTGGCGGGGGTGGTCACCATAACGCCGCTGGATGTACTGTGGATGGCACGCTGGACGATGTCAAGGCCACTGTGTACAAACTTGTGGAAGAGTCCCTTTGATTAACGGCTTTGTTGTCATCGACAAGCCCGCCGGCATAACCTCTCATGATGTCGTTAGTCGTGTTCGACGCATTCTCGGAACCCGCAAGGTCGGTCACACCGGCACCCTCGATCCTTTTGCTACCGGGGTCCTGCCGATAGCGGTGCTTGACGGGACAAAGGCTATTCCGTTTCTGGACGAAGGGGTCAAATGCTATGAAGCGCTGATGCAGCTCGGCGTTGCAACCGACACCCTCGATATGACCGGAAAAGTGTTACGTGAAAACGACTATTCTTCCGTTTCCGAGCAGCAACTGCTTGATATCTTTGCTCGCTTCACCGGTCCAATTTTTCAGATTCCTCCGATGTATTCTGCAATCAAGCAAGGCGGCCAGCCTCTCTATAAATTAGCCCGGATGGGACAGGAAGTTGAACGTGCTGCCCGTCCGGTGGAAATTCACTCAATCGAACTTCTTTCTTTCACCCCCCCATTTGTATCAATTAGAGTCACCTGCTCACGGGGAACCTACGTGCGCACATTGGCTGACGATATTGGTGCTATGGCTGGCTGCGGTGCAGCTCTGAAGGAGTTGCGCAGGACAGCCAGTGGCCCGTTTGAAATCAGTGCTGCTCATACCCTCGAAGCACTGGAAAGTGCGGCTCTCGAGGGGCGCTTGTCATCTCTCTGTATCACTCCATTCGGCTCATTGGCGCATCTGCAGGATATACCGCTAACGGATGCCGGGCTGGCAAAGGTCTCTTTTGGACGCTCTCCATCCTGGGATGAGACGGCCATTCAGGGTGGTGTGGAACACGGTGAAACAACATTCGTGCGACTTTCTCATAATGGAATCCTCGTTGCAGTTGCGCGGTTGGCTGAGGGCGGCGATCCCTTTCCGGCCATTGTTTTGAAGCGTGTTTTTATGTAAGTTAGTACTTTACAAAGCTATCGTCACTGTGATAGATATTACAGCCTAGTTAAATACGTTTCGGGGTTCCCCCCCTGATTTCGTAATCTCAATAATCAGTTATATGGAGGAGTTTACAGTGCTGGCAACCGAAAAAAAGCAGGAAATCATCAATGCATTCAAAAAACATGAAAGCGATACAGGTTCACCAGAAGTTCAGATCGCTATTCTTACCGAACGGATTACCTATCTGACTGAGCATTTTAAAACACACAAGAAGGATCACCATAGTCGTCGTGGTCTTCTTAAGCTTGTTGGCCAGAGAAGGCGCCTGTTGGACTATCTGAAAGGCAAAGAGCTGAACAGATACAAAGTTGTAATCGAGCGACTCGGCATTCGTAGATAGTGAACGGCGGTATACCTTCTTTGATAGGTATACCGCCGGACAGTTTACGGTATGCTCATTTCAGAAGGGGGCTTTGCGGCCCTTTTTTATTTTATTGTTGGGGACGTGGGTAGAGCTCCTTCGGCGATCTTGCCGCAGGAGTTGTAACGACGGCCCCAACGCAACCGAAGAGGAGAATATAGTATGGAACAAAGTGTTCAGGTTGAGTTCGGGGGCAGAACGATTACGCTCTCCACAGGCAAAATGGCGAAACAGGCTAGTGGTGCTGTAGTCGTCAGTTGTGGCGATACTGTCGTGCTCGTCACTGTAGTTGCCTCAAAAGAGGCTAAAGAAGGGCAGGACTTTTTCCCGCTGACCGTTAATTACACCGAAAAAGCATATGCCGGTGGCAAGATCCCAGGAGGTTTTTTCAAGCGCGAGGCACGTCCTTCCGATCCAGAAACGCTTACCTGCCGTCTTATCGACCGTCCGATCCGCCCGCTTTTCCCGGAAACATTCTTAAATGATACCCAGATAATTGCGACAGTCGTATCTGCTGACCAGGACAATGATCCTGGCATTTTGTCAATGCTGGGAGCTTCTGCTGCATTGATGATATCCGATATTCCTTTCCAGGGTCCTATCGCCGGTGCCAAGGTTGCACGCGTAGATGGTAAGTTCATCTGCAACCCATCTGCTGAAGAACTCGAAAAGAGTGATCTTGAAATCGTTGTTGCTGCCAGTCGTGACGCGGTAATCATGGTCGAGGGCGAAGCTAAATTCGTCTCCGAAGCTGATCTGCTGGAAGGGGTGTTTTTTGCCAAAGAAGCAATGCTGCCGCTTATTGAAGCTCAGGAAAAGTTGCAGAAACTGGCAGGCGTAGCAAAACGTGCTGTTAAGGCAGTGGTTGTTGATGAAGTCCTGCTGGCACGAGTGAAGGAGCTGGCCTACAATCGTATCGGTGAAGCGGTTAAGCTCAAGGCAAAAAATGAGCGTCATGACCAGATTGATCTGATCAAGGCTGAAACGATTGAAGCCCTCAAAGCTGAATTCGAAGGCTCTGCTAAACAGATTAAAGCGTTTCTGGGTGATTTCGAGTATGACCGGGTGCGTGCCGATGTCCTTGATACCGGTATCCGTATCGATGGACGTACCACCAACACAATTCGTCCAATCAGCACTGAGACCGGCTTTCTTCCGCGCGTTCATGGTTCAGCGCTCTTTACCCGTGGTGAGACACAGGCACTGGTTGCCGCTACTCTCGGTACTTCCAGCGATGAACAGCGTATTGACTCCCTCTACGGTGCTTCACGCAAACGTTTCCTGTTGCACTACAACTTCCCCCCATTCTCGGTTGGTGAAACCAGCTTCCGTCTGGGACCAGGTCGTCGCGAGATCGGTCACGGTATGTTGGCAGAGCGCGCTCTTGCCGCTGTTCTCCCGGCTCATGATGATTTCCCGTACACGATCCGCATTGTTTCTGAAACGCTTGAAAGTAATGGTTCTTCCTCCATGGCTGCCGTCTGTGGTGGCTGCATGTCGATGATGGATGCGGGTATTCCGGTAACAGCGCCTGTCGCCGGTATTGCCATGGGACTGATCAAGGAAGGTGACAAATTCGCCATCCTCTCTGATATCCTGGGCGATGAGGATCATCTGGGCGACATGGACTTTAAGGTTGCCGGAACGGCTGAGGGTGTTACCGCACTGCAGATGGATATCAAGATCGGCGGCGTAACCAAGGAAATCATGGAGCAGGCTCTTAAGCAGGCTCGTGAAGGTCGTCTGCATATTCTCGCAAAAATGGCTGAAACTCTTGCTGCACCACGGGCGGAGATGTCTTCCTTTGCTCCGCGTATTACTACAATCTACGTCAAGACTGATCGTATTCGCGACGTCATCGGTACCGGCGGTAAAAATATCCGCAACATCACCGAAACAACCGGCGTTACGATTGATATCGATGATACCGGTCGTATCAACATCGCCAGCACCAACAAGGAAGCCTGTGATCTGGCGATCCAGATGATCCGCGGTCTGACCGATGAGGCTGAAGAGGGTAAATTGTACATGGGCACCGTCCGCAAGATCATGGATTTCGGCGCATTTGTTGAAATCATGCCCGGTACTGACGGACTTGTTCATATTTCAGAGCTCGACACGGCACGGGTAAAAACTGTCACAGAAATTTTGAACGAAGGTGACACAGTGCTGGTTAAATGCATCGGCGTTGACAAAAACGGCAAAATCAAGCTCTCCCGCAAGGAAGCGCTTGGATTTAATCTTGACGGCACTAAGGTTGATGCAGTGTAGATAATGCGCTAGCTGGTATCAATGGTGTAAATAAGGGCGGAGCTGATAACAGCTCCGCCCTTTCTTGTAGTGCCGATGAAAAAAATATCAATGATTGCCGGTGGATCCAAAACCGCCAGATCCCCGCACGGTTTCCTGGCTGAATTCCGTTACCACGCTCAAGTCACCCTGCAGCACCGGCACAAACATCATCTGACAAATCCGCTCCCCAGGTTCAATTGTATAGGGAACGCTACCGTGATTAACAATCCCGATTCCGATCTCCCCTTGATAGTCTGAATCGATCACACCGACTGTATTAGCCAATACTATGCCATGTTTGATGCCGAGGCCGGAGCGTGGGACCAGTAGCGCTACCAGGTCGGGGTCGTGGATGCTGATAGCTATACCGCTTGGTATCAGAACCGTCTCACCCGTTTGTACTGTTTTAGGGCTTTCCAGACAGGCGCGCAGGTCCAGGGCAGCGGCGCCACTTGTCGCATACGATGGTAGCGGAATGGTTGTACCGATCAGCGGATTCATTATTTTGGTTTCAATTTTAGGTCGCTTCATGTAAATTTCCCTCTTTGAATTGAGTTTTTAACGGATCACTTTAACAGAAACGACCTGCGGGATACAAGGAGCCTTTTACATGAGACAACGCGTTGTCAGCGGCATGAGGCCGAGTGGAAGATTGCATATCGGTCATTATCACGGAGTACTTGAAAACTGGATCAAGATGCAGGATTCCTACGACTGTTTCTTTTTTGTGGCTGACTGGCATTCACTGACGACTGAATATGCCGATACCTCCGGAATTGCCCAGAGTATCCGTGACATGGTACTTGACTGGGTGGCCTTCGGACTCGATCCTGAAAAGTGTATTATCTTCCGCCAGAGTCTGGTTCCGCATCACTCAGAGCTGAACCTTGTTTTGTCGATGGTTACGCCGGTCTCCTGGCTGGAACGCAACCCGACGTATAAAGATATGCTCGACAATATCGAACAGCGCGATCTGACGACGTTTGGGTTTCTTGGCTACCCGGTGCTGATGGCGGCCGACATCATTCTCTACAAAGCAACACGTGTACCGGTCGGCCAGGATCAGCTGCCACACCTGGAAATCACCCGAGAAATCGCCCGTCGCTTCAACCATCTCTATGGTGCGGTCTTCCCGGAACCTGAAGCGCTTTTGACCGAGACTCCAAAGCTTCCCGGCCTTGATGGTCGCAAGATGAGTAAGTCGTATAATAACTCGATCTACCTCTCAGATAATGCCGAATCAACGGCCAAAATGGTCATGTCGATGGTGACCGACACCAATCGTGTCCGCCGGGCTGATCCGGGCGATCCTGACGTTTGTGTTGCCTTCAATCTGCACCGTCTGTATGTCCCTCAGGAAAAACTGGATGAGATTATACCGGCCTGTCGCGGTGCTCAGATCGGCTGCGTGGAATGCAAAAAGATACTGGCCACCTGCATTAATGAGCGTCTGGCACCGTTCCGCGCCCGCCGTGAGGAGCTTGCCGCCAACCCGGCCTTTGTTGATGAACTGCTGCAGGAGGGGAGCCGGAAGGCATCACTGATATCGGATGCCGTCATGACTGAGGTTCGTACGGCGCTCAAGTTCTGATATGGCAGCTGAAGAACAGTCTCATCGCGAGGAACATCTCCCACTGCTGGATGGTCTCCATGAACAGTACAGTGTCCACCTCGATACATTTGATGGGCCGATGGATCTACTGCTGCATCTGATCAAGAAAAACGAGCTGGATATCTGCGACATATCGATCGCTGTTATCACCCGCCAGTATCTGGATTTCATCAAGTTGATGAAGGAACTGAACCTGGAAGTGGCTGGCGATTTTCTGGTTATGGCGGCGACCTTGCTGCAGATCAAGTCCCGTCAACTGCTCCCGCTGGATGATCAGGAAGAGCCTGTAGAGGAAGAAACTGATCCACGGGCAGAACTGGTCCGTCGTCTGCTGGAATATCAGCAGTACAAGGACGCCGGCATGCTGATAGGCTCGCGGGCGCTGTTGGGACGTGAGGTTTTTGCACGGGAAGCTACGGAGCCGGTACTCGCTGCTGCGCAGAATGTGGAAGGGCCAATGGAAGTAAGCCTGTTTGAGCTGGTAGATGCTTTTCGTGTGCTGTTGCAACGGATTCCGGCCGAAAGTTTCCATGACGTTGCCCCGGGGGACTCGCTCAGTATTGCCGACTGTATCAATGAAATCCTATCCCTGCTTCAGGAACAGGATACCGTCCAGTTTGATGATCTGACCCGTGATGAATGTACCCGTGAGCGGGTGATCGTCACCTTTCTGGCACTTCTGGAACTCTGTCGTCTCAAGCTGATACGTATTTTCCAGGGGAGCGACTATGGCTCGATCTGGTTTGTTCCTGCAGTGGCTGCAGATCCCCCCGAGGTTTGATCACCCATGAGTCCCGAATTATCTTCCATCATAGAGAGTATTCTCTTTACCGCCGAATCTGCACTTTCAACCGATCGCATCTGCGAGTTGCTGTACGAGTTTGAGCGAGATGAGATTAAATCTGTCCTGACAGAGATGGTTGCCTGTTATCAGGGACGGGAAGGGGGCTTTGAGTTGGTTGAGGTGGCCGGCGGCTGGCAATTCAGAACCCGTGCGGTCTTTCACAGCTATATTACCCGCCACATTAAAACCAGAACGTCAAAGTTTTCACAATCCGCCCTTGAGACCCTGGCGATCGTCGCCTATCGTCAGCCGATTACCCGAGCTGAAGTTGAGCATCTGCGTGGCGTTGATTGCGGCGGCGTACTTAAATCGCTACTGGAAAAGCATCTTGTTCGTATTTTGGGAAAAAAGGATATTCCGGGTCGTCCGCTGATTTACGGCACATCAAAAGAATTTCTTGAAATATTTGGTCTTAAAGATTTAAAATCTTTACCAACGCTTAAAGAAATTCAGGCTCTTGACGAACAGCCGCTGTACGAGCGTCAGGAGGAATTGCAGCTTGAACCGGAAAAGGCGGTTCCGGTAGAGAATTATTTGCCGTTTGAATAGCGGCATGGAGGTGGATCATGCAGCGACAGCCAGCCGTAGCAGGTCAATTCTATCCGGGTAGTGAAAATAAACTTCGTGCCACACTGTCTCAGCTGATACCGGAGAATTCATCCCCGCAACGGGTAAAAGGTATCATCTCGCCTCATGCCGGGTATGTCTATTCCGGTTCGATTGCTGGTCAGCTGTTTTCACGGATTACCATTCCCGCCACGGTTCTGATCATCGGACCCAATCATCATGGGGGCGGGGCGGCCGCGGCACTGTACCCGGATGGCGAATGGTTGACTCCTCTTGGGGAAGTGTCAATCAACTCCCGTCTGAACTCGCTTTTACTCCAGCATTCACCGTATATCCAGTCAGACCGTGTCGCCCATCAGTTAGAACACTCCCTTGAAGTTCAGCTTCCTTTCATTCAGTATCTCCGTCCCGATGTCACTATTTCAGCGCTCTGCCTTGGTCATGGCGATTATGTTCCTCTGCGTGACATCGGCCATGGAATAGCCGCTGCCATCCGGGAATATGGGGACGAGGTGCTGATCGTGGCCAGTTCGGACATGACCCATTATGAATCGGCTGACTCGGCCCGTCGTAAGGATGAAATGGCGCTGGAGCGGGCTCTGGCTTTGGATGGCAAAGGGTTGCTTCACGTCTGCCACAGTCAGGGAATAACGATGTGCGGAGTCGTGCCGGCGACCGTCATGATCGAGGCGGCTCTTCAGTTGGGGGCATCCCGTGCGGAATTGGTGGCGTATGGCACCAGTGGAGACGTGACCGGCGACAACGATCAGGTCGTCGGTTATGCGGCGGTGCTGGTCAGTTGATTCCAGGCTGTAATCAAACCGCCTGGTTGCCGAGTGGGAGCGCAATTCGGAACGTGGTGCCGGCCTTACCGTCGCTTTCAACGGATAGGGTCCCATGGTGCTCCTCGATGATGCGTTGGGTAATCGATAACCCGAGTCCGGTACCGGCCCCTTTACGGGTAAAGTACGGCTCGAAGATCAGCGGTAGATCCTGCTCAAGTATGCCGGGGCCGTTGTCATGGATGGCAACCGTGATGGTCGTATCGTGGCACTCGGTTGTGATCGTGATAATCCCGCCGGACTCCAGCACCTCAAGCGAATTTTTCAGGATATTGATCAAAGCCTGGCGGATCTTCTCGGGGTCAAATTTAAACTGCGGCAACGGGGCGTATGAAACGTTCAGGGCAACGCCCTGATTCTCCGCCTGTCTGCGCATTAACAGGAGAATGTCCTTCAAAATTTCTGTCAGATCCCCCTCCCTGAAAGCGGTGCGTACCGGTGAAGAGTAATTGAGCAGAGCGCTGATCAGCCGTTCAACCCGCTCAATCTCCGACAATGCTTTGGAAAGCATCCCTTTGTCCTCTGCACTAAAACCCGGTTTATCGTGCAGATCATCAAGCAGCAGCGAAATACCGGTCAGGGGGTTGCGAACTTCGTGAGCGATTCCGGCTGAAAGTTTGCCAAGTGATGCCAGACGGTCCAGACGTATCGTCTCTTCACGCAACCGTTCGCGCTCCGTTTCGTTGCGCAGCGTTACGGTTAATCCCATTTCAGCGTCAGAGCCGATCGGAAAAAGACCGAAATCGTAGTAAGTGATCTCACCATCAATCTGCCTTATTAAGGGTTCCCGACCATACCCCTGTTTTGTCTGCAGTACAGTATCTATCCGAGTACAGACATCAGGCCAGGCAGAAAAAAGTTCGTGATACTCCCCGCCAAGACAGTCGGCATCGGAAAGGAACTTCTGTCCGACTCCGTTGATTGAGGTAAGGATGCCGGCGGATGAAACCGTGATAATTGCGCTTGAAATACTTTCCAGAATACTGGTCTTGAAGTTGCGCTCTTCGAGAATATCAATCCGTGATCGCTGCAGTTCATTCAGTGTTGCCAGGAGGTTGTTTTTGCGGGTTTCCAGCTCATCGGCCATGAAATTGAACGTTCGGCCAAGTTCACCAATCTCATCGGTAGAGGTAACGGCCACACGGCTGTGGATGTCACCTTCAGCGAGTTTGTGGGCGCCTTCAGTCAATCGTAGCAGCGGGCGGGTGATGCCGCGCGATAATCCCCACGCTGAAAATGCGGCCAGAATAGAGGTGAACAGAAGAATTGCACCGCTCCGTGTGCGGTGCTCTCCAAGCTGCTGGTTGACCAGGCGGCTCCCTTTGCGGGCGGCATCCTGGAACTGGTCGAGCTGAAATCCAATGGTAATGCCACCAAAAACGCCGTGACGTGCATAATCACCGCTGTCATAAATAATCGGTGCATACGCCATGATCTTTTTTTTACCGCCGACGTTTGTTGTATCGACAAAACCAGCTTTCCGCTTTCTGACCTGATCGGCAACACGTGGGTAGTTGGGGTGAATAAATCCTGCATGATCAAGATTGAATGGTATCCGCCCGTTATCTATGTCCGATTTGGCAGATGATTCGGAATATGGTGGGATCAGATGGCCACTTGAATCAAGTCCCCGAATGTCCCAGTATTTCGGGTGCGTGATAATCCACCCCTCGTCATCGAACATGAAGGCATAATTGCCGCTTTTGTAAGAAGGGAATACCGTCGAAAAGTTATGGCCTGGGTCTATATGCTGGGTAAATTCCATCAGGTGGCGATGGTCGAGCGAAACAACAACCATGCCGTTAAAAGCACCTCTGGTGTCAAACAGAGCCGCTGCAAAACGGATAATTCCTTGATATGACTTGCCGTTAAGAGCGTGCTCCGGTTCGTCGGCGCCGTTCAGTTGGTCCTGCTTCAAGATGTGGAAACCGGTGAGATGCGAAACATATATTTTACCCGGTTGGGCGCGAACCCTGGTGAAATAATCTTCTGTCAGAAACTCAGTCCGGGCGGGATTGGAGATGTTTCTCAGTTCTGCTCCAGGGACGACAACGCTATCCCTGATCACCAGCTTTTCCTGACCGGTTTTGTCAATCAGAGCTATGCTGCGATACAGCGGCACCTGCTCGCGTATTTCGAGCGGGGATGACGTGCTCCCGGTCCGGTACCATATGTCACCACGTCTACTGGCATAAAAATTGAGCAGTGTCGCCTGATCGAGCTGTGAGCGGGAAAGGAAAATAAGGTCATTCTCGCATTGGCGCAGGAAATCAGCCATGCTTTCTGCTACTTGGGATGCCCGCATCTGAAGTGATTCCGACGCCTGAATGTCTGCCCTGTCGCCGATTTCAGAGGTAAGGCGTGCGCTGGTTGACTCCAGATTGAAAAACAGGACCATTGATGATGCTATCAATGGCAGCAGTGACAGCAGCAACGTTATGACGAGGATCTTTTTAAAGAGTGTAAGGCGCGGCATTCCAACTCCAATTGATGCAATCCTAATTGTAATTCATTGCTTACAATGATACCTTGCGCAGGGTCAAGACATCTTTTCAGTACTGGCCCATAGGTGGTCGGCATGAAATGATCTTTGCTGAAATTTATATGGCGGTAACCTGGTATGGGCTATAAAAACTTGCAGGAATGTGTGGCCGATCTTCACCGACGAGGCCAGCTGCTTCGGATTGATGTGCCGCTTGATCCGCATCTGGAAGTCGGCGCACTGCAGCGGCGTGTGTATCAGGCAGGTGGGCCGGCGCTGCTCTTTACAAATGTGGTTGGCTGTCGTTTTCCACTGCTGGGCAACCTGTTCGGCACTCTTGAGCGGACCCGCTTCATCTTCCGTGATACGCTTGATGATATCCGCCGGCTCGTAGATCTTAAAATAAACCCTTTTTCACTGCTTAAAAATCCGCTTGATATTGTTAAAGCTCCCATTGCTGCTTACCATCTTCTCCCGACTGTCACATCTAAAGCTCCGGTGCTGGAATGTTCAACGACCCTCTCCGCTCTGCCGCAGATCGTCTCATGGCCCATGGATGGCGGTGCGTTTCTGACACTGCCGCAGGTGTACAGTGAAAGTCCGTCAGCGCCAGGCTTTGCCAAGTCCAATCTCGGTATGTACCGGATCCAGATTTCCGGCAACAGCTATCAGCCCGATAAACAGGCCGGACTCCATTATCAGATTCATCGCGGCATTGGCGCTCACCATGCCGAAGCGATTGCGCGGGGCGACCTGCTGAGGGTAAACATCTTTCTTGGGGGGGCGCCTGCCATGACCGTTGCGGCGGTTATGCCGCTGCCGGAAGGGATGCCGGAGATCTCGTTTGCCGGTCTGTTGGCCGGGCAGCGCATACCGATGACCAGGGTTCCGGGGCATCTGCCGATTTACTCCGAAGCTGACTTTTGCATCAGCGGCGTTGTCCATCCCGCCAAAACCCTGCCGGAAGGTCCTTTTGGCGATCATCTCGGCTATTACAGCCTGACCCACGAATTCCCTTTTATTGAGATAGACGCGGTCTATCACCGGCGGGATGCAATTCTTCCCTTTACGACTGTTGGTCGTCCACCGCAGGAGGATACGAGTTTTGGCGCCTTCATCCATGAACTGACCGGCCCGCTGATTCCGATCGTCGTGGCCGGGGTAAAAGAGGTTCACGCCGTTGATGCTGCCGGTGTTCATCCCCTCCTGCTGGCGATAGCCAGCGAGCGCTATGTCCCGTATTCAGGTGTCCGCCAGCCGCAGGAACTTTTGACTGTCGCCAATGCCATTCTCGGTCAGGGGCAACTCTCACTTGCAAAATACCTGTTTATTGCCGCTCAAGAGGACGCACCGTCTCTGCATACGCACGACATCGCCGCATTTCTTGGTCATATTCTGGAGCGTGCCGACTGGCGCACCAATCTGCACTTTCAGACCTCAACAACAATAGACACCCTTGATTACAGCGGCTCCGGTCTTAACGAGGGCTCCAAAGTGGTGGTCGCTGTCGCCGGTCCTGTGCGACAGAAACTGGCAACGGAACAGCCTGCCGGTCTCGATCTGCCGCTAGGCTTCGGACCTGCTGCACTCTGTCTTCCGGGCATTCTTGCCATTAGCGGTCCTCCGTCAACGCAGGGGAGGGGTGAGGGCGATTCGCTGCTTGATGAGTTCTGCCGTTTCTACCGTGACCGGGCAGCTTTTGATGGTTTTCCGCTGATCGTAATCTGCGACGACAGCCGTTTCACGGCGGCGACCCTGAATAACTTCCTCTGGGTGACTTTTACCCGCTCCAATCCGGCAACCGATATCTACGGCATCCGTCCCGAGAGCCACGGCAGACACTGGGGGTGCAGTGGGTCACTGGTGATCGATGCCCGGATCAAGCCCTTTCATGCCCCGCCGCTTGTGGATGATCCGGCGGTGGAACGGAAACTTGACGCGCTGGTCGCTCCCGGCGCTCCGCTCCACGGAATTATCTGATATGACGACCGCTTCGATAGTCACTCGCTCCCTTACCAAGTCCTATGGCGGGCTTACCGCGCTCGACTCTTTTGATCTTGAGGTGGATCGGGGCTCCATTTTCGGTCTGCTTGGTCCCAACGGCGCCGGAAAGACGACCCTGATCCGCATCTTGACAACACTCATGCGTCCGAGCAGTGGAGAGGCGTTCATCGAAGGGTTGGACAGCCGGAGTGAAGGTCGCGACATCCGCTGCGCGATCGGGGTAGTGTCACAGGAGAACAGCCTCGACCGCTACCTGACCGCCCGTGAAAACCTGGAGCTTCATGCCCGCCTCCATAATATGGAAAAGCGTCTTTACAAGCGCCGGATTGATGAGCTGCTTGAGCTTATGGGATTGGCGGGGCGTCAGAAGGATTTCCCCGACACCTTTTCCGGCGGCATGCAGCGACGTTTGGTGATTGCCCGTGCACTGGTGCATCAGCCACGGGTACTTTTTCTCGATGAACCTACCACCGGACTCGACCCGCAGTCGCGCCGCGCTGTGTGGGAATATGTCCGCTCCCTTGCCGGCAGCATGACGATTTTCCTGACGACCCACTATCTGGAAGAAGCTGAACAGCTCTGTGACCGGATCGCCATCATGGATCACGGCCGATTGATTGCCATCGGGAGTACTCAGGAGTTGAAAGATCGTTTGAGCGGGGCAACTGTCTACGAAATCGAGTTTGCCGGACAGGGTGCTGACCACTATGCTGCACTTCTTGGATCGATGCCATGTGTTATGGATATCAAGCAGGTGGAAAACAAAATTGCGATAACACTGGAATGTTGGGAGTGCCTCTCCGAAATTGTCACCGCCCTGAATGGTGCGTCGGTGCGCCGTATTTCACTCCAGGAGCGAACACTTGAAGACGTTTTTATCTCTTTAACCGGTCAGAAGGTGAGGGAATAATGCTACGAGGTTCTCTGGCAATCTGGCAGCGCGACATGCTGATTCTGCGCCGCAGCATTATTTCGGAACTGGTGGCAGTGGTTGCCTATCCGCTGACCATCTATCTGGCATTCGGCGTTGGCATGCAGAGTTATATCGGTTTGGTGGATGGGGCGCCATACAGCCTGTTTATTGCACCGGGGCTCATCACCATGACCGCCGTCAGCGCCGCCTATAATGAAAGTGTCTGGAGTCTCTGGTTTCACCGCCGGGTTCAGTTTACTATCGAATCGTATCGTGTGACGCCTATTTCGGTATCTGAAATTGTTATTGCCAAAATCTTCACCGGTTTCACCCATGGCATCATCAAAGGGTGTGCCGTCGGTCTGGTGATCTACGCGATTACACCCTTTCGTTTTCCGCTGGAGCATCTTCTTCACTATCTGCTGTTTCTGATACCAGGCTCGGCGCTGTTTTCCTGTGCCGGGATCATCAGCGGCACGGTTATGGATAAACCGGAAACCATCGGCAAAGTAGAGGCGGTGCTGGTCATGCCGCTGATCTTCATGTCCGGGCTGTTTTTTCCGCTCTCCTCATATCCGCCGTCACTTATTTCCTGGGTGCGGGCACTGCCGACTACCGCTCTTTTTGAAGGTGCCCGCCTGGCCCTGGTGGCCGGAGATATGCTGCTACCAGCGGTGCTGCAGGTCGCATTGTCGGCGATGGGTGCGTTTGTTGCCGCGGTTTTTATATTCCGCTATAAGATGTCGGAATAACGCATTACTGCCGATCGGCAAGGTTACATGGTCAAGATAGAATAGATATTGGAGCGAATATAATGGCAATTACAACAGATGATTCAACAGAAAAAACTTCAGTTTCAGCTGATGTGGATAGTGACACTAATGCTGATGCCACTGTTCAGCCGGATTCTGCCGCTGATCAGAATGTGCCGGATGAAGGCGCCGTTTCTGAGGATATTGCCGTTGAGACGGGAGATACAGCTCCTTCCGACGGTACAGAACATATCTCTGATCGCAAAGTGGAAGTTATGGAACTTCTCGGCGGCACCGACGCTTCCACCACTGAAGAGCCTGAGATTGTGCCGCTTCAGGATGGTGCCATTGAAGAGACGACTCCGGTTGAGAGCGGTGACGCAGTGGACGAGATCAATGCAGTGCTCCCTGCAACGGAATCCAGTAACAACCTGCCGGATGACCGGCTAATACCGGCAATTGCTGCCGAGTCCGAGAAAATAGCGGCGAAACTTGCTGCTAACTGGATTGATTTAAAAGGTATTCTGGAATCCATACAAGATTCATTGGCCAATACTCAATCTGTCCCTTCAAAGATAGATACACTCTCTAACGATACGGACGGACTTGTAAAACAGTTACATGGCATCTCTCTTAACTATGAGCTGCTGACCGCAGAACTGGAAACAATCTCATCTGACGCTCATTCTAACAGTGTGCTTTCAAAAACATTTCTGATCATTTCGTCGCTAATAATTGTTTTGCTGGTTAGTTTCCAGATCTATCTGTTTACGTCACTGATTAAAATTGAGCGGTTACAGAATATGGCCGGTTCATCGGTTCTGGAAAACATACGTGGTCTCGATAAAAAAATGGCTGCGTACGATAAAAATCTTACAAAGGCTTTGGGAAATTCTCCTCAGCAGGAACATGCCCAACTTGATCAGGCGGTAGCCGAAAAGAGTGGTCATGAAACGGCTGCACATAAAGAAGCCGGTCCCTCAGATGTCACGCCGGTACTTGCAAAATTGAACAGATTGAGAAATGGGCTGCCGGAGAAAAAACTGATTAGAAAAGAGACCGGTGACTGGTTTGTTTACAGCAAGAAAAACGAAGAATGCATATCAGACGTCGAAGTTATCGAATCCCTGAACCAGGCATACAGAAAAATTGGCCGATCTACTTCGCCAGGCATTCCCATGCCGGCCCATAATGCGCTATGCATACTGAAACCGGATGGAAAAGGCGGGACACAGGTTGTTATGACGAAGGAGTTTTTGCCTTAGCAACTTCGTTAACACACGTATCCTTTTTGCCAGGGCTAGGATCGGTAAACAACTTTCCCTACTTTGTAAAAGCGCCCCTTGATCTTGTTCCTGCCCAGGCAGGTCAGTGCCTGCTCCGCGCTTGCCCGGACTATTGCCACATACGCGTGGCTATCGAGCACATCAATCCTGCCGACCTCACTCCCGGCTATTCCCTCCTCGCCGGTTAATGCTCCAAGAATATCACCTGGGCGCAGCTTGTTTTTTCTACCGCCGTCGATGCAGAGGGATACCATCGGAGGCGTCAACAGCCCTCCTGCAGCCTCTGTCAGCGATGCCAATTCCGCACGCGCCAGACTGCTGCCGGTACTGCTTTCGATCGCCTGCACCCGCCTGCTTTCATGCGCAGTCATCAGGCTCAATGCCAGCCCCTGTTCACCGGCCCTTCCGGTTCGGCCGATGCGGTGGG
>Ga0209430_1000959_pt1 | contig 23898 bp, 15 predicted proteins | sample BarGraIncub1133A_FD_184504 | JGI IMG/M metagenome (GOLD analysis project Ga0209430, IMG submission 184504) | Arctic peat soil microbial communities from Barrow, Alaska - Barrow Graham LP Incubations 11-33A (SPAdes) (version 2) | ecosystem: Environmental > Terrestrial > Soil > Wetlands > Peat... | reverse complement strand
GGGAAGCAGTAGAAGAAAAAGGTTCATCGTTAAAACCAGAAGAACTAAATACGGTAGTAGTTGCAGCCCGTGAAGAAGGTTTCGAAAAAGAAGTTATTGGAAATAGTCAATGGTATGCAATTCGGACATTGACTAGAATTAGTTTAGCCAAACTGCGGAATATAAAATAGCCATATTCGGTAATTATTGTTAGCCAAACTGCGGAATATCGAATGCTTTACGCTGGACGACTCGATAATGGGTATGATGTGCGAGTATTTAATGACTCCCTTGCATGGATTAGCGTTAAAAGCTGATAATGTTTATGCCGTTCCATGTGCCCAATTGTTACTGGATCATGGAGTCGATGTTACGCTGAAAAACACGGATGGCATGACCGCACTCGATTATGCAAAAAGAGAAAAAGCGCCGAAGGAATTTCAGGCATTGCTTAAAAAAGCCGAAAAGAAGAAACGATAAATTATTCAATTCACATTATTCTGTTTGCATAATTCGAATCGAATAATTACATTTGCATAAAACCCTACGGCTATGCAAAAACCCATCAACCCATTTATTGTAACAGGAAAAATTGAGCCCGACTATTTTTGTGACCGAGTTCAAGAATCGGCCCGCTTGATCAAATCGTTGGTAAACGGAAACAACATGGTGATTATTTCACCTCGAAGAATGGGCAAAACCGGGCTCATCCAGTTCTGCTATGAAAAGCCTGAAATTAAGGAGGAGTACTATACCTTTTTTATTGATATCCTTCATACTTCAAGCTTAAAAGAGTTCACGTATATACTTGGAAAAGAAATCTTTGACTCGTTAGCGCCTCGTAGCAAAACCATGTCTGACTTGTTTTTTCAAACATTAAAATCAATCAGTGGGAAATTTGGATTCGATCCATCTACAAATTTACCTACTTTCAATGTGGAGCTTGGTGATATTCAGCGGCCCGAATATACATTGGAGGAGATTTTCGACTACCTGGCGGCGGCTGATAAACCATGCATCGTTGCGATTGATGAATTCCAACAAATCGCCAAGTATCCTGAAAAAAAGATGGAAGCACTTCTTCGTACACACATTCAAAAAATTAGAAACAGTCATTTCATTTTTGCAGGAAGTGAACGTCACATGATGCAAGCAATGTTTACATCCTCTGCTCGCCCATTCTATCGAAGTGCCGATATTCTGGAACTGAATGCAATTGAAGATACAATTTATATCCCGTTCATTATTGATTTGTTTGAATCAAGAGACCGTACTATTTCAAAGGAAGCTGTTGAACGAGTTTATCGTTTGTTTAGAGGTCACACCTATTACATTCAGAAAACGTTCAACGAGGCTTTTGCAGACACCTTGCCAGGTGAAGAATGCACTATCGAAGCAATTGGACATACGATTGACAACCTGATTGCTGGTAACGCAACCATTTTTCGTGAAATACTCTCCAACATACCCGAGAAGCAGAAAGAGTTGCTCTATGCCATTGCGCGAGAAGGAGAATCGGAACAAATCACATCATCTGACTTCATCAGAAAGCATAGTCTTCCGTCCGCAAGCTCCATCCAGTCTGCGATCAAGAAGCTTCTTGAAAAAGACATTGTTACAGAACTTTACAAGAAATACACTGTTACAGATAAATTTTTTGCCATGTGGATCAATACGATTTATGGTAATAAATATATTCTTTGACAAAAATTTCACTATTTTTGTGCCCATAAACAGCCCCAAGACTTTTTATGGAAAATGCGGCTTTCACACCCTCTCTCATCAAGACATACAGGCGATTGTACAGTTGCCTGATGTTCTACATTTAAGCGGATATCCCCTTTTCGCCAAGCTTGCTCTGCCCAAAAAGAGCCCATTTTCCACTTTCTAATTCAAATCATCATGTTCGAAGACATCAAAAAACATACGGATACCCCGTTGCGCCCTGCCGCAGCCGAAGGCAACTTTTACAAACCCAATTTAAGCCTTATCGGGCCGGGCATGAACGAACGCATTCAGCGCCTGCGCTTACAATCGTTTGAGGCTGAACCCTCCATTTCCATCGAACGCGCGCTGATCGAAACCGAGTTCTACAAACAGAACGACGGCAAATATTCCATTCCAGTGTTGCGCGCCCTTAATTTCCTTGAAATCTGCAAGCGGAAGACCTTGTATTTCAATGATGATGAATTGATTGTAGCTGAACGCGGCCCAGCCCCTAAAGCAGTGCCCACCTTCCCCGAACTCACCTGCCACAGCGTGGAAGACCTGCATGTGCTCAATACCCGCGAAATGCAGCGCTACACTTCCACCCAGGAAGACATCGACACCTACGAACGCGTCGTCATCCCCTACTGGAAAGGCCGCACGCAACGGGAGCGCATCTTCAGCCACGTACCTACCGAATGGAAAGCTGCTTACGAAGCCGGTCTCTTCACCGAATTCATGGAACAACGTGCCCCAGGTCATACCGCCCTTGACGGAACCATCTACCAAAAAGGCATGCTTCAATACAAGGTTGAAATCGCGGCTGAAATCGATAAACTCGACTTCATGAACGACCCGGAAGCCACCGACAAGTTGGAAGAACTGAAGGCGATGGACATTTCTTGCGACGCCGTCATCGTTTTTGCTGAACGCCATGCCGAACTTGCTGAAGAAAAGGCCAAGACCGAAACCGACCCCAAGCGTTTGGAAGAACTGAAACGCATTGCAGACGTTTGCCGCTGGGTTCCTGCCAACGCCCCGCGAACACTCTGGGAAGCCATTCAAATGTACTGGTTCTGTCATTTGGGAACCATCACGGAGTTGAACGGATGGGACGCCATGAATCCAGGCCATTTCGATCAGCATCTAGAGCCCTTCTACAACAAGGGAATTGCCGCCGGAACACTGACCCGCGATGAAGCCAAGGAGTTGATCTGCTGCTTCTGGATCAAGGTCAACAACCATACCGCCCCGCCCAAAGTGGGCATCACTGCCCGCGAAAGTGGCACCTACAACGACTTCACAAACATCAATATCGGTGGAATCCGACCCGACGGTTCAGACGGTGTAAACGAAGTTTCTTACATCATGCTGGAAGTGGTGGAAGAACTACACCTGCTCCAACCGGGCAACTCGGTCCACATCAGTGCCAAAACGCCGGACAAGTTCCTTCAACGAGCCTGCGAGGTCATACGCCAGGGGCACGGCTACCCTTCGGTGTTCAATCCTGACATTTATGTGCTGGAACTGTTGAACCAAGGAAAAGCGCTGAAAGACGCCCGTGAAGGTGGTTGCAGCGGTTGCATCGAAGTGGGCGCCTTCGGCAAGGAAGCATATTTATTGACCGGTTACCTCAATGTGCCCAAGATTCTGGAAGTAACTCTGAACAACGGCATCGACCCCGTTACCGGGAAAATGGCCGGGATGCAGAGCGGCGACCCGCTCACGTTCAAAAACTACGAGGACCTCTACGACGCTTTCAACCGTCAATTGAATTATATTGTCGACCTGAAAATCAAGGTCAGCAACTACATCGACCGCATGTTTGCCAAATATGCACCCGCTCCCTTTCTTTCGGTGCTGATCGAGGATTGCATCAAAAGGGGTAAGGACTATTACGATGGCGGCCCGCGTTACAACACCAGTTACATTCAGTGTACAGGTCTGGGTACGATCACCGACAGTCTTTCCACGCTGAAGAAACATGTGTTCGAAGACAAGACCTTTACGATGGAGCGCATTTTGGATGCTGTGGCGAAAAATTTCGTCGGCGAAGAAATCCTGCGTCAGACCATCATCAACCGTACACCATTTTTTGGTAACGATGACAATTACGCCGACACTATTGCTGTTCGCGTGTACAACGACCTGCTCAAGGCCATTGACGGCAAACCGAACATCAAGGGCGAAACATATCACTTGAACATGCTTTCCACCACCTGCCACATTTACTTCGGCAAAGTGCTTGGAGCCACACCGAACGGAAGAGTCGCCGGGAAATCCATTTCGGACGGAACGTCTCCCTCGCATGGTTGCGATACGCACGGTCCATCGGCAGTGATTAAATCGTTGACCAAACTCGACCAAGTCAAATCCGGCGGAACGCTGCTCAATCAACGCTTTTTGCCCAGCCTTTTGAAACGCGATTCCGACTTGCAGAAACTCGGCAGCCTCATCCGCAGCTACTTCACCATGGGCGGCCACCACATCCAGTTCAACATTGTGGATACAGCAACGCTTTATGCAGCTCAGGCGCATCCGGAAGATTACAAAGATTTACTGGTACGCATGGCCGGTTATAGCGATTATTTCAACGATATGAACGGAGACCTGCAGCAAGAAGTGATTGAACGCACCGAAAATGAATCGTTCTAAAGGATGACTGCTACCATTTTCGACATCAAGCGCTATTCCATCAACGATGGCCCTGGCATTCGTGTCACCATCTTTTTTAAAGGCTGCCCGCTTCGTTGCGCCTGGTGCCACAATCCGGAAAGCTTTTCGGCGCGGATTGAGAAAATGTACAACGCTTCCAAATGCATCGGGGCGCAGGCATGTGTCGAGATTTGCCCCAACGACGCGCTGACGCTGACCAAGGAGGGTGTCGTTACAGATACTTCAAGGTGCAATCTTTGTGGCAAATGCGCTGAAGTTTGTCCGACCAAGGCCATCGAGATGACGGGCTATCAGGAGACTATTGCGCATATCATGGATGAAATCGAGAAGGAACGCATCGTGATCGATCAATCCGGCGGTGGGGTCACGTTTTCCGGCGGCGAACCCTTGCAGCACCTTCCCTTCCTGATCAAACTGCTCGATGCTTGTGGCAAAAGTGGATTTCACCGGGCAGTCGATACCACGGGTTTCACCGAAACTAAAAACCTGCTGGAAGTCGCCAAACGGACCGATCTTTTCCTGTACGACCTCAAGCACATGGACCCGGTTAAGCACAAACAATTTACCGGAGTAAGTAATGAATTGATACTGCATAACTTGCAGGAATTGGCCAAAACCGGCGCAGAAATCAACATTCGCATACCGTTTATCGGTGGTGTGAATACCGACGAAGATAATGTGACGCGTTCAGCCGATTTTATTGCAGCATTGGAAGGTGAAAAGAAAGTAGTCAACTTGTTGCCCTATCACAACATAGCCGCCCACAAGTACAAAAAACTGGGTAAAGAATACCTTCAAACGGAGTTGCGGGAACCAACTCCAGCAGAAATCGGCAGGGCTACGGAAATATTCAATCAGCATGGATTGGAAGTGATCGTTGGGGGCTGAATACGCATAAACATTTTTTAGAAATAGGCCAGTAATGTCCTGATTTTTTCCGTTTTTTGTAAATGAATTTACCTTTAATCCCAATACCAGATTTATGAAAAAAATCGCGATGATTGTTGCGTTCGGTTTAGCGAGTGCAGTAACCCATGGGCAGGTTTCCATCGAAGTGGACGCCAGTCAGCAAGGCAAGAAAATCAGTACGGACCTGATCGGTGCTTTTTTCGAAGACATCAATTATGGAGCCGATGGAGGTTTGTATGCCGAACTGGTTCAGAACCGGTCGTTCGAGTATTATAAAGTCAAGGTTTCAAAAATGGACCCTCTGACTGCCTGGTCCTTAGTCAAAAAAGGAAAATCGGTGGCTGAAATGCAGATTGAATCCATCAAACCGTTGAACGAATTCAACACCAAGTACCTGAAAGTAAGCATCAAAAAAGCTGGTGATGAAGTGGTCGTCAGGAATTCCGGTTTTGATGGCATACCAGTGCAAGCTGGTCAGAAGTACCGCTTTTCTGTCTATCTGCGGAGTGAAGGGAAGTTCAGTAAACCTGTCGTCGTCAGCATTCTATCAGACAAAGGTGAAGTGATTGGAGGCGGCAGCATTACCAAAATTACGGGTGAGTGGAAAAAATATGCGTTTGAAATCACTCCTACAGCCAGCTGCGAATCTGCCAACCTGAATTTGGGAACCAAGGGCAAGGGAACGCTTTGCATGGACATGGTGTCCTTATTTCCTGAAAATACCTTCAAGAACCGCGAAAATGGTTTGCGTCAGGATCTGGCGCAGGCGATTGCCGATATTAAGCCCAAATTCCTGCGTTTTCCCGGTGGATGCGTGAGTCACGGTTCGGGCAACGACAATGCTTATCGTTGGAAAAATACGGTTGGCGATGTGGCCTGGCGGAAACCCAACTGGAATTTATGGGAATACCATCAAACCTACGGACTGGGTTTCTACGAATATTTTCAATATTGCGAAGACATCGGAGCCAAACCGCTGCCCGTCTTGCCGATGGGCATCTCTTGCCAGTTCCGTAACCGGGAAATCATACCCATGGACCAAATGGGACCTTGGGTTCAGGATGCCCTGGATTTGGTCGAATTTGCCAATGGCGATGTGAATACCAAGTGGGGTAAGGTCAGAGCAGAAATGGGACACCCGAAACCCTTTGGCCTGGAATATATCTGCATCGGTAACGAAGAAGATGACATCCCTGCCTTCAGAGAACGCTTTCCGCTCTTTGAGAATGCCATGAGAAAAGCCTATCCCAACATCAAAATTCTGGGGACTTCCGGCGTAGCAGCTGCCGGTCGTTATTTTGACAGCCTGTGGGAGTACAGCAAAGCCAACAACGTTTATGGCGTGGATGAACATTATTACATGAGTCCGTCCTGGTTCCTGAACAACAACCACCGCTACGACCAGTATGACCGAAATGGCCCTAAGGTTTTCATGGGTGAATATGCTTCCCAGAACGATTTATTGGGCAACGCCATTGCTGAAGCGGCCTTCCTGACCGGTGCAGAACGCAATGCCGACATCATTCAGTTCGCCTGCTACGCTCCTCTTTTGTGCCGGGAAAATAACAACCAGTGGCATCCGGATCTGATTCGTTTTGACAATACGAAGATTTCCAAAACAGCCAGTTACTACGTTCAACAAATGTACGGTGTCAATTCCGGTGACGAATATCTTAACAGCACGGTGGCTTATGAACCTGGGTACGCAGCTTCTCAGGTCAACTACACGGGCAAGGTCGGCGTTGGTTCCTGGATGACACAGGCTGAATTCGATGACCTAAAAGTGGAAAGCGACGGCAAAGTCGTGATTGATGAAAACTTCCAGAGCGGAGCTGCAAACTGGACAGCCTTGGGTGGTTCATTCAGTCTGAAGGACGGCATTTATGCTGAAACCGCCGAAAAAGATCCGGCTTGGAGCATTTGCAACACCCCAGTGCTCAGCGGCAACTATACGATGACTCTCAAGGCCCGCAAGATTTCTGGAGCCGAAGGTTTCGTCATTCCTTTCGCTTTCACCGATTCCAGGAACTATAGCTGGTTGAATATCGGTGGCTGGGGCAATTCCCAAAACGCTATCGAAATGTGCGTGAACGGTGGCCGTACTGCCCTGATTTCCAAAGGTGGTCACATTGAAAGCAACCGTTGGTACGCCATTAAGATTGAAGTGAAAGGTGCCAGTGTGAAATGTTACCTCGATGATGCTCTCATCCTTGAAGCTCCTGTACCCGAAGGGCCAGTGACCACTTCAGTGACCAAGGACACTAAAACCAATGAGCTGATTGTCAAAATGGTTAACGCAGGTTCCAAAGAAATCAAGTCAACTCTTTCTCTGAAAGGATTGACGACCGAACAGGATGTGAAACTCGTCACGCTGACCGGTGATGCCAAGCAACGCAATTCGATCGAAGCGCCCAACACGATTGCGCCCAAGGAAAGCAAACTGCATGTGAGCAGTAAATTCGACATGATGCTTCCGCCGAATTCCTTGCAGGTTTTCCGTGTGAAACTCTAAGAATCAAATGCCCCTGGAAATCGAGTTTCCAGGGGCATTTTGGCACAATCAATAATACATGTAACTGTGTATTTCAATAGTAAAGTTCCCCATGTTGTATTTATTCGGGTGCAACGACGATTTCCCAAGTGATTTCCATGGCTTTCTGATACGCAGCAGAAACGCCGCAATACTTTTCCTGAGACATCTCCACCACTTTCTGCAATTTGTCCATGGGTAGGTTTTTACCTTTGAACCGATACGTGATGTGCATCGAATCGTAATGCTTGGGGTGTTCTTCGGTGACGTTTGCATCCACGGAGATACTGAAATCATCAAAATCAACGCGCATTTTTTTAAGAAGGGAGACCACATCCATACCTGTGCAACCAGCCAACGCCAACATCATCAGCTTTTTAGGGCGAGGCCCGGCATCGTCACCACCAGCTTCTATACCAGCATCCACCACGATGGTATGACCGTCCATTTCTGCTGCAAATTTCATTTGCCCTTTCCAGGCAGCTTCTATCGAATGTTTCATATTGTTTTCTGTTGTTAATAGTTTCTATGCTAAAGTAATAGAAGTTTTTCTGAAAGCCAAAAAAAATCTTCTATATTTGTACATCAACCAAAAATCCATGTTCAGAAAAATCCTTCGCATACTCCGAAAACTTATAATCATTTTTTTCGCCTCCACCCTTCTGGTTGTTATCCTCTATCGTTTTGTGCCTGTAGTGGTGACACCCTTGATGGTTATCCGGACGGTCGGACAGGTTTTCAGCGGAGAAAAGATTACCTGGCACCACGATTGGGAATCCAGAACGCACATTTCGAACAATCTGAAACGGGCAGTCATCGCTTCAGAAGATCAGCGTTTTTTTGAACATTGGGGTTTTGACACCGATCAAATTCAAAAAGCCATTCAGCAGAATCAGTACCGGAAAAGACCCCGAGGTGCCAGCACCATCAGTCAGCAAACTGCCAAAAATGTCTTTTTATGGCCGCGTTCTTCCTGGTACCGAAAGGGGTTTGAGGTTTATTTCACGGTCTTAATCGAGGTATTCTGGAGCAAGGACCGAATTTTGGAAGTGTATTTGAATTCGATGGAAACCGGTGATGGTATTTATGGGGCTGAATCCGTGGCCAAATACCATTTCAATACGACGGCTGAAAAACTGACCAGACGGCAAGCGGCTCTCATAGCCGCAACACTGCCCAATCCGAGAAGGTTCAATTCGGAACATCCTTCGGGATATGTCATCCGCAGGCAAGGACAGATTTTGCGGCAAATGCAATACATGGCTCTTCCGAGGGAGAACGATTAACCCTATTTCTTCATTTTACACTTCAGCGAATTGTAATCGATGTAATAGAGTACTTTCAAGGAAAGGCTGTTCATCGTCGGTTCCATAGATGGCTTTCCGTTGTATGGCTGGAGTTGAGTGAAATCGGAGGCGGGTGTAACCTGGGAATAAACAGCTTCATCCAGCACTGCGTCTATTGTCAGTGGGGTATAAATCCGAAGGGCTTCCACATTTTTTTTGGTAGCAGCCAGTGTGGTCATGGTAATAAGCAGGCATCCGAGAATTCCAACAGGAAGTTTCATTTGGGATGTATAAAGGTATTGAATGTCAACAAGACGTATGGAATGCACAAATGTAACACAAGGATGATAGCAATTTGCTTTTTTTTACAATTTTTAAATTATTGACCGAATTCTTGGTAAAACATGAAAGAGTTTCGATTTTTATCAATTTATTTTAATAGATTTGTGAAGATAGAATATCTTTACTGTAAAGAGTTATAATTTCCACAAACTTATGCCATGAGAACATTCATTCTAACAAGTTTATTTGTTATTTCCACTGTCCTGGTCCAGGCACAATCCCTAACAGCAACCGATGTAAGCAAAAAATGGGGGAAAGTCACGAATGAAGAACTGGCAATGACTGTGTATCCCAAAGATACGTCAGCAAGGGCTGTCGTTCTAAACCAACAGCGTTATACAACTTACAGTTACAATGCCAACACCGGTTTTCGCGTCACCCACTACGTTACTCAGAAAATCAAGATACTGAAAGCGGAAGGCAAGGATGAAGGGACGATCAATATCCCATTTTATTACCGCACAAACGGTGATCGTGAAATGGTTACAGGAATCGAAGCATGGACCTACAATTTAGTCAATGGAAAAGTCGTGAGGACCAAATTGGATAAAGAGTATCTGTTCGAAGAAGAGATCAATCAAAACTACCACCGAATAAAGTTTTCGATGCCCGAAGTGAATGTCGGTTCGGTTATTGAATTCAAATATAACTTAGTGACGGAACGTGTATATTCCTTGCCGGATTGGGACATCCAAAGGGATGTTCCTGTTCTAAATAGTGATTATCTGGCGTCCATACCGGAGTATTTTGATTACAACATCGCCGTGAAGGGTTTCGAAAACCTCGACATCAAGGATGGTGCCGAAAACGCCCAATTTAACCTTGGAAACGATGTAAGTGGAAGTCCAATATTCTTGTCCTGTACAATGAGAATGATACATTGCATAGCACAGGACGTTCCTGCATTGAAGGACGAGGATTACGTCTGGTGCTTAGACGATTACATTTCTGGTCTCCGGTTTGAACTCAGTGGCACCCGATTCCCGAATACATTTTATAAACCTTTTACCACAAGCTGGGACGATCTGGAGAAATCTATTAATGATGATACAAATATGCCCCAATATCTAAAGATGAAAAATCCATGGAAAGAGGAAATTGCGAAACTACTTTCGAACATAACCGATGAAAAGGTTAAGATTGAGCTTCTTTACGATTTTGTAAAAAAACACGTTCGCTGGAACGACAGTTACGCGCTGATCGGTGATGATCCAAAAGAAGCGCTTAAAAACGGGACTGGGAGTAATGCGCAAATCAATCACCTATTGATGAGCACACTACGGGATGCAGGCATCCAAACGTACCCCATCCTTCTCAGTCGCCGCACGAACGGCCGCTTGCCCGTCACCCATCCTTCCATCAACAAATTGAGTACGTTTATTGTAGCCGCTCAAACAAAAGACAGCAGCACTTACTACATGGATGGTTCATCAAAGTACGGTGGGCTCAACGTCCTTCCGACTAGTTTATTGGTAGAACGTGCACGCGTTTATAACCAGGCTAGTGATGAAAAATGGGTGGATCTGACTCAGCTGAACAAAAACTTTCAGATTTCCAACATTCAGGCTACCCTCGATAATAATGGATTGTTGAGCGGCGTACGTTCCACTTCTTATACCAATCAACTGGCTTACGATTATAAAAGTCGCTTTGCTGCCTCCAAGGATTCAATGGAGTTTGTCAAACAGATTCAAAACGATTTCGATGTATCTGTGGACAGCTTGGATGTTAGCGGAAAGGAACCAATGTCATCCAGCGTAAATGAGCGGATTGTTTTCAACAAACAAATGGACCTTGCAGGCGATTTCATCTATTTGAACCCTATGATATTTAAACATTTGACGGTAAACCAATTTACCCAGACAGAACGAAAGCTGCCCATTGAATTCGCTTTTCTTTCTGGGTATCAAACCGTTTGCAGCATTCAAATACCAGATAATTATCAAGTTGAAGAACTTCCAAAATCTGTAAAATATATTATAAATGGAAACAAGGCCGTTTGCCAGTTCATGGCTCTACAATCAGGGAATTCGGTTGTTTTCAAGTATTTTTTCCAAATGAAGCAACTCATATTTCCTGAGTCCGATTATACCGTGTTGCGTGATTTTTATGGTTCGGCTGTAGCTAAAAACATGGAAATGCTGGTCTTAAAGAAAAAAGTTCAAATATGAAGTGTAAAAAAAATAAAGTACTTATTGGTGGATTGATCTGGTTAAGTTGGATAATGCCTATTACAGCTCAAATAGACTTATCTGTGGCATCCATTCCTGATTCCCTGAAAAAAAACGCCTATTCAGTTATCAGATTCGATCATGAAACCATTGATATATCAAGCATCAAGTCAGGAGTCCGAAAGAAAAGCTATGGAGTCACTGTTTTGGATGAAAAAGGAGAAAACAATGCAAATTTCAAGTTTAACGGAGATGTTTTCCAGGTATTAAAATCTTTTTCAGCCAAATTGTACGATGCACAAGGGAAGTTGTTGAAAAAGTTCAATCAGTCGGATTTGGTCACATCTGAATATTCCAGCGATCTGGCATCGGACACTAAAATGTATATGTTCGAATGTAATGTCCCTTCCTTGCCCTTCACGATCCAGTATGATTTTGAAGTGGCACTGAACAAGGGTATACTGATGTACGGCATTTTCATGCCTGTGGGATCGTATTTTGAGTCTGTTCAAAACTATATTTATGAAGTACGCCTGCCTGAAAACTTAAAGCCCAGAATCAAATCTTTTAACAACATGTCTGAGCCATCGATAAGTTCATTGAAGGGTGTGACAAGTTATGTCTGGAAAATAGAAAACTTGAAAGCAGTGGAATCTGAGCCGTTGAGTCCCCCTTTAGATGATTACATACCCTATGTTATCATCGCTTCAAGCAACTTTGTTTACGACGGAGTTCCAGGCTCGGTCAACACATGGAGCGATCTGGGCAAATGGACGTATAACCTGACTGTTGGACGTGACGTATTGACGGAAACGATAAATGCTAAATTGCTGAATTTGATCAAAAACGCAAAGACAGACCGGGAAAAAGTTCAGATTCTTTACGATTTTTTGGGCGAAAAAACTCGGTATGTCAGCATTCAACTGGGAATCGGCGGTTATCAACCTATGTCGGCAATGGAAGTGAACAAGACTGGATTCGGAGACTGCAAAGCATTGACGAACTATTTGAAAGCCATGCTTTCATTCATTGGTATCAATTCTTACTATTGCACCATTCGTTCTGATGATAGCCAAAAAGACTTATTGCCTGATTTCCCGAATTTCACCGAAATGAACCATGTCATTCTGATGGTTCCTCTTCAAAATGAAAAATTGTGGATTGAATGCACCAACCCAAGGATTCCTTTTGGTTTTATCCACAACAGGATAGCTGGACATGAAGTGTTGGTTTGTAAGGCGGAGGGTGGAGAAATTCAGCGCCTGCCTGATTATCCAGATACGCTGAATGTGGAACAGCATGTCGCAAACGTAGCCCTTTTGGCCGACGGCAGTGCTAGCGTCAAAATGTACAAGGAATGCAAGATCAAAATCTACGATCAGTACGAATGGTTTCCATTGGCAAAAGCAACAGATCAATCCGAAAACCTTAGGGAAGACATTCATTTGCCTAATGTAACTCTAGGATCCTTCAAGATTACCGAAAATAAAACGGCACTACCCTTTATCAAGGTCGATTATAGCTGGTCAACATCCTTGTATGGCAGCAAAACCGGAAATAGGCTTTTCTTGCCGGTGAACATTTTCCGAAGTGGCTACGACCAACTCCGTAAATCCAATCGCATTCACGATATTTATATAAGCACTGGCTTCAGAGATGTAGACAGCATTGTCATTCAAATTCCTGAAACCTTTGAAGTGGAAGCATTGCCACCTGCCATCACTGAAAATGGACGGTATGGACGATTCACCTCCTCTGTAACACAGGTCGGCCAACAACTTCAAATCGTTCAAGTTGCCGATGTATCCTCCGGAAAATTCAAGGTATCGGAGTTTCCTCAATTCATGGCTTTCCTAAATAAGATTTCGGCAGCTTATAAAAGCAAAATCATTCTTCGAAAAAAGGCAGTTTAGGTTACAAAAGAAAGTCCGACAGGTGATTGCCGGACTTTCTTTTTGAAAATAATAAGTTTATAAGCTGTCGCCGAAATCTTGACGGAACTTAGCCATTAGTTTTTGAGCCCAATCGGATGTCGGAGTGAGTTTTCCCATGAAGAAACGAAGCACGGTGGGTTCGTAGGTGAATTTCAGACCACCGATCATTTCGCGGTTGTCGAACAACCAGGAAAGACGGTCGATGACGTACTTAATCTGTGAAAGGGTAAACACACGGCGAGGTACAGCCAAACGAAGGAGTTCCATGTCAGCGTATGTTTCGTTGCCTTCTTCGTCACGCTGGTTAGAAATGGAACCACGTTCCATGCCACGAACACCAGAAATCAGGAAGAATGCGGCAGCAAGAGCGCCGGCAGGATATTCTGCCTGCGGTATGTGTTTGCAAAAACTCATGGCATCCACGTGGGCACCAAGCACACCAGCAGGTGTGATCATGGGAATGCCTTTTTTCATGGATTCATCCACCAAGTATTTGATGAAGCTTGGGCTCTGGCAAATCATGGTTTCGTCCAAAGTTTCATAGAGACCGACAGCCATGGCTTCGATTTCACGGATGGAAATGCCACCGTAGGTCGTAAAGCCTTCGTACAGCGGAACAAGTGCTTCCAGTTCTTTATAGATGGCTTCGTTGTTCATGCAAATACCACCACCACGTGAAGAGGTGATCTTGCGGGCGGAGAAGTATACAATATCAGCCATGCCGGTAAAGGTTTGGATGATTTCCTGCATCGACTTGTTCATAAATTCCTTTTCGCGCTGTTTCACCAAATAGGCGTTTTCACCCAATAAGCTGGCATCGAGCACGACACGGATTTTGTATTTGTCAGCAATGGCACGAACGTCGCGCATGTTTTGAACGGAGAATGGCTGGCCACCGATCAGGTTGGTCGACGCTTCCATGCGGATGAATGGAATATGCTCCCTACCGGTGCGCTGAATGCATTCTTCCAACGCTTCGATGTTCATATTTCCCTTAAACGGATGGCTGGAATTGATCACGTATGCTTCCGGATACAACAACTCCACGATGCGGCCACCGTTTTGGGTGATGTGGGCCATGGCTGTGGTGAAGTGGTAATTCATGGGCACTAAGCTGGTCTTATTGACATAAGCGGTACTCAAAATATTTTCGGCAGCACGACCTTGATGTACAGGAAGGAAATACTTGGCTCCAAGGACATCTTCGACAGCCTTGAGCAGACGGTAGAAACTTTGTGAGCCTGCATAAGCGTCATCAGCCTGCATCATGGCAGACAACTGATTGTCACTCATGGCATTCGTGCCAGAGTCGGTCAGCATATCGAGGAATACGTCGGTGGTTCTCAGTTGGAAAGTATTGAATCCGCCTTCATAAAGGGCTTCGAGTCTGCGTTCAATAGGAACGAGGTGCAGTTTCTGAACGATGCGGACTTTGTGGAGTTCAAGAGGAAGCTCTTCTCCGGAATAAAACTTAACTAACGGTTTGGGTGACTTTGTGCTCATATCATGATTTGTTTTTAGGTGTTTCTGGTCGCGAATGTATGAAATTATCATTAAACAACGTAAAAATCCGACAAAAATCCAGATCGTTTTGTCATTTTTTAATACTTTGTTTGATACTGGCTTCAGCTTCAGTCATCAAGGAGGTAGCTTTCTTTTGCGCCTCAATTTTAAGTTGTGCAGCGGTTGCTTTGGCGGCGACCTTCAGTAAGGGGTTTTTAGCTTTAGCAATCAGATAGTCCCCTTGCGTTTCCGCTTCGCTAATGAGTTTGTCACCGGCTGCCTTGGCTTGCACACGCAATTCTTCGGCTTTCTGGTTTAGTTCAGCATTGAGTTTCGATTTCGTCTCTTCCGTGTTGGTTCCCAATGTAGATTTCAAGGCTTTGTCTGCCAGCTTGACGGCGACTTTTTGAGCAACTTCGGCAATATCCAGTTTGATAACAGGCTTGTCAAACGTGCCTTTGATGGTTCCCTGAAATTTTGAGACTCCGACTACCGATTTATTTTCAGGTAAAGTTACACCCAACGTATAATCAATGGTCTTGTCCAAGCCGGTGATACCTCCCAGATTCAGTGCAAAACCATCCACGAGAATGGTGAAAGGTGAGGTGGTCACTTTGCCGTCACTTATCTTGAACGGAACGTTCAGGTCTTTAGGTGCCAACGAACGCAATTTTTCATTTTTAAGTGTCGTTGCCAGCACGTCGAGCACCTTCATATTGGAAATGAAGACGCCACTTGACTGCAACAGGCCCGACCCGTTCAATAGCTTCAAATCCGGATTCAAATGTTTGTCCAAGGATGTATTGAAATCCATTTTCAAGGAATAATTGCCATTGACTTTTTCAAAAATGGGGGCGATCTTCTTGACGAATTCAAACGAAGTAAAGGTTTGGGCAAAAGACACCGTTTTCAAATCAAGGCCGAATGCCACGTTCGGTTTGTCGGGATTCAAGGCTTCGTAGTATCCCTTTACGCCGATGGAACCTCCCAACGCATTGGCTGAAAGATCATTAATGGAAACTCTACCGTTTTTCACCGTCAGAGCCGCTTTAGCGTTCGTCATCATTAGGCGGCTAAAAAAGATTTTTTTACCCGTCGCGTTCAGACTTAGATCCAGGTTTTGGGGTATTTGGAAAGCCCTCATGGGGGCAGTATCGGTCGAAGTCGTGGTAGTTCCTTCCCTCATGAAATCGTTGAGGTTGAGGTAAGAAGAATTCACTTGAAGTGACCCAGATAAGACATCATCATGAAGGAACCAGCCTAGCATGTTACTCAGCATACCGCTGGCCTGAACATCGTTTTCCCCAAGCAATAAAGACAAGTTGGTCAAATGCACGTTTTGAGGGGTGAAATCCATGTTGGCCGTTTGCACGTTGACTTCGGGCAAGCCTTTAGATTTGAATTGAACGCCGCTGACAGTTAATGCGCCTTTAAACATGAATTTATCGAATTGTTTTTTATCCAACCAAGACATTTTGCCGGCTGCGGCCAGATTTGACTGAATTACTCCCTGAAGTTTTGTTCCTTCTGGCAAAGGATATACCTCTTTTACCATGCCCAAATTGAGTTTTCCTTCAAGGGTGCCTTTCACATCCGGATCACTTTGAGGAGTTGCCACGTGAGCGGTCAAATCGAAGGTGTTTCCTGCCATGTTGAAATGGAATTTTGACAGATCCACCAACGTCTTATCCATAGTTCCACCCGGATTGGTGATGTTGCAGGCAATCTGGATGTCCTGTACCGATTTTGGCAATGACGGGTACTGGAACATGGCGTTTTCCACCAGCAATTTGAAACCAAACGAAGGCCAATCCAGGTCGGTCATCAACCCTTTCATAAAGAAATCCAGTTTCAAGTCCCCAGCTGTTTTCATGGAACTGAAATCTTTGGTATAGAAGGCGGGAACCAACGAAAGGAATTGTTTGAAAGTGACTTTATCCGTATTGGCTTTCAAATCGAAATCGATATTGTCTCCAGGGAGGGAAATTCGGCCGCCGAAACCTAGTTCTACAGCGTTCAGCAGTATTTTATTGGATTTGAAATTGAAAATATACTTATCGAGGTCGGCGTCAAAAGTCAGTTGAAAATCCATTTTGACATCTCTGAGGATGGGCATGCCCCAAAGCGTGTAATTCAATGATTCAATAACCGATTCAGTGGAAATGGTCGTGATGCTGGAGGAAAGATCACCGTTGAGCGAACCGTTCCAACCTTTTAGGTCGGCTAGCATGTCGTGTTTGCGGTCGTCGTAAATGACGCGGGCATTGGTCAGTTCCACCCGATCAAGTTCAAAATGCATCGATGAAGTGTCGGCTCCCGGTTTCACAGGTAAGGTGTCCGGCTTCATGATGCGCCAGTTTGCCTCACCAGTTGCTAACCATTTGATGTAGACTTTGGCATCTTTGAGTTCCACTTTCTTGATGCGGAAACCGTTGTTGGTCATCAAACTTTTCAAGTTAATGGCCAAACGTGCAGATTTGGAGTAAACCAACGTGTCGCGGGCAAAGGAATCCGTTCCGATGATCATAAAATCATTCAGGGATGCCGTGATGTTGGGGAAATTACTGAACAAATTAAGGCTCAAACCGTCAAAAGTCATTTTGGCATTTAAGTATTTGTCGGCCTGCTTTTGAATGATGCCGCTGACTTTTCCTTTGAATGCGAAGGGTAAAATAATCATGACGGCCAATAAAACAGCCACGACAATACCTGAAATCTTTAATGCTCGTTTCATTTTGAATGTTTCAACCAGGCTTTTGGAACCGGCACGACGCAAATATTTAAAGAACGCCCGTCGGCTGAAAGCATGGCAGACTGGAATTCCACTTTCGTACCATCGGAACTGAACGTTGGATGCGGATGGTCGCTGGCCGTGACTTTGTGACCGGTGGTTAGCATCATCATTTCATGCGTCTTGCGGTTGATGAGGTATAGGCTTCTGGAAAAGTCATCCCCTACCGCAAAACGCCCGTCGGCTGAACCCGATACATGCCAGAAACCGCTGCCACTGTCTGTTTGACCCACAATCATCATTTCTCCAGTGCGAATGTTCACAATGCCAAGGCCGGTGGGTTTTTCACGCGTTCCGCAAACGCCCCAGCCGGTTTCCTGACCGGGATTGGCCGGGTCGGGTTTGAGGCCTACCGTATCTTTTACAATTTTGCGGTGTCCGAGTATGGCAATGGCTACTTCATCAGCACCGATGACCGCTTCGTGGGTGATCCATTCATAGGATGCTTCGGGATACAAAGGCCGTAGACCAGAGCCGTCCGACCTAACGTACCAAGTACGCTGTGGTGCTTTTCCACCGGTTTCCCAGCAAAAAACGGCTTCACCCGGAGTCCAGGAGTTGCCTTGGATATGCCCAACCTGAAAGGGTACGGAAATGACATGCTTTATTTGACCAGTCGTAAGATTCATGCTGGCGAGACCCGAAGGTCCGGCGCCCATGTTGCGCGGGCCAAAATTCGGTTCGATTTTGATGCTGTCCGCCAAATGTCGGGCGGCTTCTTCTTTTCCTTCACGGAAATAGACAAGGTCTTCACTACCGTCCAGGGCCATATCTCCTCCGGCTCCGATGCTGGCGGGAGTCGTTCCACAGACGCGCTGGTATTCGGATGCTTTTTTCAGTTTTCCAGTTTCACTGTCCTTAAACAATTTGGCGAGGTCCACTTCGACAACCTGAACTTCTCTTGGAGCAGGTATCCCTCGACGACGCGGCATTCCGGGCAGGGTTTCCTCTGGTCCACGTGGATTTCTGGGTCGTAGGGATGAATTCACACTATCCTTTGCCAAGGGTTCATTTCCGATGGCTTCAGTCGTCGTCGGTCTTGCTTTTTCGCGTTCCATCATCAGGGTATCATCGTGATTGGGAACGTTTCGCATAAAATAAAGTTTCATTTTTTTTCGGGCAACATTCAGCATGCCGGTATAACCGCCTTCGCTGACCTGCACCATTACTCCGGACTTTTCATTGACTGCCATGACTTCCCCGTGAACCCGATCGGATTTGAAGATCACCCATTTACCGTCCGACGTCCATTGATTGTGCGTCTGATAAATCTTGCCGTCGCCTTTGCCCTGCTGGCTGGTCAGGAAAATGAGTTTTTGCCCTGTAACGGGATCTTTGACGACTTTGCGTTCAGAAGGAAAGCGAGTGCCGATCTGAGCATAAACTACTGGTAAACATGCAATTAAAAGTGCAAACAAAAGAAAAATTCGTGTTTTCATAATTCAAATTTGAAAAAAGTTCATACAAATGTAGGAATAATGTTGAACCAACGTCTTTCTCGGTTCTGAATTATCATGGATTTCAGCACAGCCTCAGTACAGAAATTACTAAGAAACAAGTTATTAGGCTTGATTTCCGCCGATTTTTTAGTTTCCTTTGCCCGTCCTTTAGCTTAAATCCATCCGATACCTTTCCTCTATGACAGTAAGTTGTTCATCCTTTCGCAAATTTGTGTTCGCCTTACTTGTCATACTTTCCTTTCCGATGGACGCTGCAATCACTCGTAAAGTGATCATTAACGAATTTATGGCGCTCAACAGCAGTATTAAAATGGATGTTGACGGTGCCTATTCGGACTGGATCGAATTGTACAATCCCGGTGAAAACGCCGTTGACCTGACAGGCTGGCATCTCACGGATGAAGCCACCAACCTGACTAAATGGACCTTCCCTTCCGTGAACATTGGTGCAGGTGGGTATCTGTTGGTCTGGGCTTCAGGCAAAGATGTCGTTGCTTCGAACGGTGAGATTCATATCAACTTCAAACTTTCCGGAACAGGTGAATATTTGGCGTTGGTAGAACCGGATACGACAAAGATTTCGTACGAATATGCGCCAAACTTTCCAGCACAACAGTCTAACATTTCCTACGGAGTATATCTTGGACAGCAGACTTATTTCAAATCCCCGACGCCTGGGGCGGCAAACTCAATGGGCACTCAGATACTGAATCCGGTTTTCAGCGTAACACGCGGTTTCTTTTCGAATCCCTTTACTGTGTCCTTGTCTGTAGCAGATCCTTCGGCTACTATCCGTTATACGACAGACGGAATTCGTCCCACTTTAACGGTGGGCAACCTATACAAAGGTCCAATCACTATTTCCAAGACTACACCACTAAGTGCGGTATGCATCAAGGATGGAGTTGCAAGTACGGTTGTTTCAAACACCTACCTGTTTGTATCGGATATTGTCAACCAATCGAATACGCCGGTAGGATATCCTGTGAAATGGGGGACGATGGCTTATCCGATGAGCACGACCTACCCTGCAGGTTCACGAGCTCCGGCAGACTATGGAATGGATCCTGACGTGTGTAACAATGCGGCCTACAAAAATCTGATGGACGATGCTTTGACTTCTATTCCAACCATTTCCATCGTAACAAATCCCTCCTATTTGTTTTCTTATTCCATCAATAAAGACACTGGCGGTATTTACATTTATACTGGTGATGTGCCATACGATGAGATCAATATCGATCCGAAAAATTATACAGGTCCTGATTTAACCAGTACAACGCTAGGTGTAGACTGGGAACGTCCTGCTTCAGTCGAATATTTTGACCCCTCCGACAGCAGTCAGTTTCAAATCAATTGCGCTTTGCTCTTGCATGGTGGCAACGGCAGAAAAGCCCACAGCACTCCCAAGCATTCATTCCGGTTTTCGTTCCGAGGTGAATACGGTGCCTCCAAACTCAACTTTAAGATTTTCGATGAAAAGAAGGCCACCGACCAGTTCGACCATTTAATTGTACGAGCGGCAATGAATTATTCCTGGCTACACAATGCCGAAATTCAAAGAACGGACGCACAGAACCTGACCGATGCATTCTCCCGAAAACTGCAACTCGATATGGGGCAGGTATCTGGCCATGATAAATTTGTTCATGTGTACATCAACGGACTTTATTGGGGTGTTTTTGACCTGACGGAGAAGTTTAACAACGACTTTATGTCTTCTTATTTCGGAGGGAATGACACGGATTATGAAGTGGTCAACGACGATGGAGTGGTTGATACCATTTTAATAAACAGTTCCTTGCCAGCCTATTCTTCCATGAAAACGTATGCATTGGCCAGTGACTACAACAATCTGGTTTCCAAGAATTTGTTGGATTGTGCCAATTTCATAGATTATATGCTGATGAACTTTTACATCGGTAATGTGGATTGGGACAAGAACAATTGGTTTGCAAGTCGGAGCTCAATCACTCCAGAAAATGGGTTCCGGTTTTTCAGTTGGGATGCTGAAACAAGTCTGACAGATGCGACCATAAATAGAGTAACGCTGAAAGATGGAACACCCACTCTCATGTTTAACGCTCTGGCAAAAAATGCAGAATTCAAGATGCTTCTGGCCGACCGGATTCAAAAGCATTTTTTCAACGGAGGTGCGCTGACTTCCGAAAACACGATCTATCGCTATGGGCAAATGTCAGGTAGATTCGATACGGCCATGATTGCTGAATCGGCTCGCTGGGGAGACTTCAGAAGAGACCATGCTATAACCAGCTGTGCCCTGTATACGTTGAACGATCATTGGCTTCCACGCAGGAATTATCTGATCAATACCTACTTTCCACAGCGAACAACTACGGTTTATAATCAACTTAAAACAGCCGGTTTCTTTCCTTCGGTTGTTGCACCCTCCTATAATACAAGAGGTGGTGAAATCACCGACCCGGTTTCTGTAACCATTTCTGCACCAGCCGGTAGCATCTATTATACCATTAATGGGACGGATCCACGTGTAACTGGCGGTGCTTTGAACACTACGGCCAGAACCTACAGCAAAGCCCTGACTATAATCGGGAAAGGAACGTTGAGAGCTCGTGCAAAAAGTGGCACGGTTTGGTCTGCCATAAATGAAATCAGTTTCAAGAGTGCAGACACGCTCCATTTTGTAGGAGAGGATATGGGATTGCCTGTTCTTGAGTTGAATCAACCAATAGATATTTACTTCTCGGACAATGCGTTGCATTATCAATTACCTTCTACCGGCAAAGTCAGACTGAGTTTGTACTTTTTAGACGGACGACAGGTTGGTGGATTTGATCCAATCATGCAGAATGCAGGAACGCAGATGTATGAATGCAAGCTTCAACCAGGAGTTTATCTGTACCGAATGTACTTTAATGACCGAATTCAGACAGGAAAACTTAGTGTACCTTAAGATTTCCGTTAGGTCAGCATAGTACATTTTTCGAAATAATTAACGACATTTGTCATTTGAATCAAGTACTTGAAGCGTCGTTTATGGAACTTTTTATTATTCTGGGTCTGATCCTGTTAAATGGGGTTTTTGCTTTGTCAGAAATGGCTTTGGTGTCCTCACGGAAAGTACGTTTGGAAAATGACGCAAAACGAGGTGACAAAAAAGCAGGCAAAGCCTTGGCATTGGCTTCCAATCCAGACAAATTTCTTGCCACCGTTCAGATAGGCATTACCACCATCGGTATCCTGACCGGATTCTTCTCAGGCGCCAGCATCGTGCATTGGTTGTCCCTACATCTATCCACCATTCCGGCACTGGCGGTATACTCAGACACCCTTGCAGTCGTCGTCGTTGTATTATTGGTTACTTTCCTTAGCCTTGTATTGGGCGAATTGGTTCCCAAGCGCATCGCCATGAGCCACCCCGAACGCTATGCCAAAGCAGTTGCAGGCCCTATGAATTTTGTATCCAAGATTGGAATTCCTTTTATCTGGTTGCTTTCCAAATGCACAAACGGTATACTGAAACTTTTCGGCATTTCCCCTACTCCATTGGGAAAAGTCACGGAAGAAGAAATCAAGGCCATTCTTCAGGAAGGCACTGACGATGGAGAAATCAAGGAGGTTGAACACGATATTGTGGAACGCGTTTTCAATCTGAGCGACCGCGACGTAAACACCCTGATGACACACCGAAACGATTTGGTTTGGCTTGATGTGGAAGATTCGATCGACGTCATCCGCAAAACCATTCAGGACAGAGTTTTCAACGTATATCCTGTGGCCAGCGAACAATTGGATGAGATCATCGGAGTCGTCTTGCTGAAAGAATTCTTTGCCGATTTCCAAAACAATGATTTCAATCTGCGGAACTACATCCGCCCAGCCCAGTTCGTGCCTGAGACCATGAGTGCTTACAATGTGCTGGAATTGTTCCGAAAGAGCCAGCAATTTTACGCCTTGATCACCGACGAATTCGGCAGCATTCAGGGCATGCTGACCATCAATGACTTAACTGAAGCCTTGGTCGGAAACATCATCGAACCCGATGAACATGAAGAGCAAATCTTTGAACGCGAAGACGGCTCTTGGTTGGTGGACGGCCAATATTCCTTCTATGATTTTCTGGCCTTCTTCGATATGGAGGACCTGTATCAGGAGCATGATTACAATACGCTAAGTGGTTTGATACTCGATATTCTGGAACGAATTCCTGTAGAAACGGAGAAACTCCGGTGGAAGGAATTCGAAATGGAGATCATGGACATGGACGCAGCACGTATCGATAAAGTGCTGGTACGTCGGTACGATGAATCCGTCGAAGCCTGATAAGCTACTAAAGCTGGAGTCTGCTTTTTTTTATTGTCTAAAAAAGACACCTGAAATTTGCATCATGATAAACTAAAACGTATTTTTGTTGGCAAATTGGTGGAAAAATGACGGATGAACAGCAGAAAATACTGACCAATTTTGAGACCCGTGTCAAACAAATGGTCCTGCTTTGCGACAAACTTCGAAAGGAGAATGCAGAGCTTAACAACCGCTTGGATGAAAGGGATAAATCTCTGAATGAAACAAAAGAAGCAGTCCGTGCGCTTACCACCAAATACGACAACCTTAAGTTGGCCAAGATG
>Ga0209430_1000958_pt1 | contig 23920 bp, 24 predicted proteins | sample BarGraIncub1133A_FD_184504 | JGI IMG/M metagenome (GOLD analysis project Ga0209430, IMG submission 184504) | Arctic peat soil microbial communities from Barrow, Alaska - Barrow Graham LP Incubations 11-33A (SPAdes) (version 2) | ecosystem: Environmental > Terrestrial > Soil > Wetlands > Peat... | reverse complement strand
AGGGACTTAGTATTTAAAGTCCCTGATATTAAACTATTACCTGAAACAGACTTCTCACAATACGCTCCTGCTCCCTATGATCAATTATCCTTAGGTTCATGCACAGCAAATGGTATAGCCGGAGTCAATGAATTTCTAATGAAGAAACAGGGGTTGGTGCCATTCACAGCTTCCCGTCTGGCTATCTATTACAAGGAAAGAGAAATGGAAGGCACAATCAACACAGATGCCGGTGCTATAATAAGAGACGGAATTAAAGCTTGTAACAAGTTTGGAGTATTCCCTGAAACAGAATGGGTGTACGATGTTAAGAAGTTTAAGCTAAATCCCCCAAAAGAATGTTGGAAACAAGCCTTAAAACATAAGTTTCTTGAGTATTATGCTGTAGAATCAACAGTAAATTCGGTTAAAGCTTCATTATCGTTAGGATACCCTATAGTGTTCGGATTTCAGGTATATTCAAACTTTATGGATATAGGTTCCGACGGTGTGATGAAGATGCCAACAGGAACCAATGAGGGAGGACACTGCGTTTGGTTATTAGGAAACAGTGATAAGAAAGGGTGGTTTATATGTCAAAACAGTTGGGGACCAAATTGGGGAGATAACGGACGTTTCTACATGCCTTATGAATATCTCGAATACTGCAGTGATATGTGGACTCTTAGATTAGTAGAAAATTATAAATAAAAATATATGTGGATAAGAAGTTTAATTAAAGGAAAACTTGATTAGCATATTAAAGTTGAAATCCTTGTAGGGAATTTAAAGGACAACAAGGTATTGTAAATAATATATGTTTTGACCACTTCCTACCATATTGGATGATACCTTAGAAGTATATGGTTAGAAGATTAGATAGTTACACTTTCTTTGAAGATGTAAACCACAGTGAATATAATCGAGATCAATTGAAATTAGTAAAATAATGAAAAGAAGAATTATAGTATCGTTATTAGTATTATCTTCATATCTGTCATTTGGGCAGGTTAAAGGATACACAGTAGAAGCAACCAGCCTATTGAAGGCTGGTAATAATATCATCTGGAAGGGAGATACGATAAGAAAAGATTCTCTTATCTATGTTGACATTAAAACAGATTCAATCCGCTTTAAAAAGATCAATGGATTATTTACGAAGTGGTATTATTCTTCCAATCCTAACTTATTTAAACTCAAAACTGACAGTATAATCAAATCAGGCTATTCGACCAACTGGAAACTACAGCACAAAGTCGACAGTTTAACACTTCAATCAATAACAGATCGAGGAGCCACAACAACAAATGCAATTACGACTTCAGCTTTATATTGGACAAGTACTTCAGGACCATGGGTTGGTATCCTTAGAGAATATGGTAAATATGGCGGGAGTTATGGGGATATTTCATTCCGTAATACAAACAATTCATTCAATGGTGATTTATCAACAACGAGTATAACAGGGAATAGAGAGTACGAATTACCTAATAATTCAGGAACAATAGCACTCACAACAGATATACCCGATATTTCAGGCAAAGTTGACAAAGTAAGTGGCAAAGCATTATCGGATAATAATTTCACCGATGCAGACAGTACTAAACTATTAGGCATAAATTTATCTCTAAAAATAGATACGGTAACAAGGGGGCAAGCTAATGGAGTAGCTACTTTAGATAGTAACGCAAAAGTACCTATGTCTCAGATTAACGATGCTCTATTGGGTTCGGTTAAGTTTCAAACAACATGGTCGCCAGCAACTAACACGCCAACACTTCCAACGCCTTCATCTATAAATAAAGGGTTTTATTGGATAGCTTCAGATTCAGCTTACTATTCAGGTAAACTGTACAAGAACCTTGATATGATCGTTTCTGATGGTGTCAGTTGGCAGAAAATAGACAATAACAATAGATTAAATAGTGTATTTGGAAGGGTTGGCAACGTGATCGCTAATTCAGGAGATTATACGACTGATCAGGTAACAGAGGGAACAAATAAATATGACAAAACAGTTGCATTATCAAATGGTACTGGGATTTCAGTTTCAGGAACATATCCTAATTTTACTATCACTAATTCAAGTCCTTCAAGTGGTGGAACGGTTACTTCTATCTCAGGAGGCACAGGATTAACAGGAGGCACTATTACAGGATCAGGAACGCTTGCCATCGATACTGCTGTTGTGGCGAAGAAAAGTACAGTAGCAAGTATGTATCAACCCAAAGGATCTTACGCTCAAGATACAGCAGTAGTTCATAAGGCAGGAACTCAAACGATAACAGGGAAGAAAACATTCAGCCAGGATTTAACAGTTAATGGCTTAACTGTTGGTAAAGGCGCGGGTAGTGCTAATTTTACTACCGCGTTTGGTGAGGGTGCTTTAAGTAATAATAATGGAATTGGGAACTCTGGTTTTGGTTTTTATGCACTGAATAGTGTTAATAATAGTTTAACAGGTGTTTCCAATGATGCGTTTGGCGATTTTGCTTTAAGGAGTGTAGTTATTGGAGGTAGTAATTGCGCGTTTGGTGAGAATGCTCTTTATAATGTTTTAGGTCATAGGAATTCTGGTTTTGGAGATGACATTTTATATAATTTAATCCTTGGGTCAGATAATATTGCACTTGGAGGTAAGGCGGGTAATAATGCCAAAGGATTTACTAGTTTAGAGGTTTATTTAACTAAAAGTGATTCGTCCTTGTTTATTGGTAATCGTACTATTGCATTAAGGGATTCGTCTCATAATGAAATAGTAATAGGACATCGAGCGACTGGTCATGGTAGTAATACCGCTACATGGGGCAATACGTCTATTACGGATCATTATTTTACAGGTACTTTACACGGAGGCTCGTTTGTAAAGTCAGGCGGGATAAGTTCTCAATTTCTCAAAGCTGATGGATCAGTTGACGCATCAACCTATCTAACTTCACAAGTCTATCCCGGTGCCGGAATACCCCTTTCAACAGGTTCTGCATGGGGGACTTCAATTACTAATAATTCAGGTAACTGGAATACAGCTTATACTTATAGTCAAGTTGGGCATTTACCTTTAAGTGGAGGTACTTTGACAGGGGTAACAGATTTAGGATATGGAACACAATTTAATGTAGGTATTAATCAGAATAGTGCATCTGCATTGGGAATTTCAAATCAAAACGCAGGCTCATCCGCAACGGCTAATTTATATTTAGGCACATATGGTAATAGTTGGGGAATAAAAACAGGTTCAACAGCAAACAATGGAAATAAACTTGAATTTTTTTTAGATAGGTCATCTCCTGTAACTAAGATGACTTTAGGTGTAAGTGGAAATCTATCTATCCCTTCCACCACCGCTTCCACTTCAACCACTACTGGAGCCTTAGTAGTAGGGGGAGGGTTAGGAGTTGCAGGGGCGATTAATGCAGGGGGAAGCGTTACAGCAGCAGGAGCTATTACAGCACCGATCGGTAATTTTACATCTTCTGATGATAATGCACTAAATTTATATAGAACAGTAAATAACACTAATTATGGCATTTCTAGTCATTACTTTTTAAATAATTCGTTAAATGTAAAAAAAGAATATGCATTTAATGATGGTGCGATAGAAAGTAATACTGCTGGGGCCGAAAATGGATCTTATTCAATATATACATCAACGGCAGGAAGTTTAACTGAAAAGTTACATATTGCATCAACAGGCTTAATAACAATTAATACTCTTACAGCAGCAGGAGCTATTACAGCTCCTAACTTTATTAAATCAGGAGGCACTTCTGCTCAATATCTTCTTGCTGATGGATCAACAACTACTACTTCAGGAGCTGTATATAAAGGTCAGGTAAACGGCTCAACAGGATCAGGATTGGCAGACGGTACAGGAACAACAGGATGGTACTATGCCTGTTCAACGGCAGGGACGCATAATTACGGCAGTGGCAATATCACTTTAGCAGTAGGGGATCAACTTTATTATAACGGTACGATTTGGATTTGGGTTCCGGGTGCAGGAGCTTATACTTTGCCTATTGCGACAGGAAGCGTTTTAGGAGGGGTGAAAAGTAGTGCATCGGTCGCAGTTGATGGTAGTGGTATAATGAGTGTTTCGACTGCCTATGATGCTTCAGGTGCAGCGGCAGCAATAACCCCTACCACTTTAGGACTTGTAATTGGAACAAACGTCTTAGCACAAAGAACATTTGGTACAGCCGCCAATAGTGCAACTGGTGATTTTGTAGCAGCAAGAAGTTTTGGTAGTGCTGCAAATAATAATACAGGTGACTTTGAAGTACCATTGACTTTCTCAACAGGATTAACACGCACAGGGAATACCATTACTAATAATATTACCCAATATACTGATGCAATGGCAGACAGTCGGGTAACGGCAGGAATCGCAGGAAAAGAAAATACGATTTCCACAGGTTCAACATCTCAATATTGGAGAGGTGATAAAAGTTGGCAGACATTACCAACAACGCTCCCTGCAAGTGATGTGTATAGCTGGGCAAAAGCAAGCACGAAGCCTGCTTATACTTATAGTGAAGTAGGTGCCCAGGTTGCAGGAACCTATTCAACGGATATACACAGCAACATAACAGCTTTAAATGCCGTATCAGGAACTAATACAGGCGATCAGGATTTGAGCGGCAAAGTGGATAAAGTTACCGGTAAAGGCTTATCGACAAATGACTACACCACAGCTGAGGCAATAAAACTTGCAGCAATCACAGGTACTAATACAGGCGATCAGACTAATATATCAGGAACAGCCGCTTTTGCTACCGCATTAGCAACAGAAAGGCTAATTAACGGGGTGAATTTTGATGGGACAAGCGATATAACGATAACAGCAGAACCGGCTAATCCTATCAATAATCATCAAGAAACTGAAGGTACGACTGACATAACAGGGTCTACTTCGGAAATTGCTATGACGGGTATGACAACTACATATACTCCAAAAGGTCAGCACGCTCTTGTAATGTTTTGTGCACCTTTTACTGTCACTGCAAATTCACAAGGTGTGACTCTATATGTTAGAATTCAACAAACCGGTTATTATCCTGTTGAATATACAGGCACTTCCGATCATATTTTTACAGATACGCAATCTGTTTCTTTTCAGAAAATGCTGGGTTTATATGCAGGCTTATCGACAACTATAAGTATATGGTGGATTTCCTCCTCCTCTGTACATCAGAATGGGGCAACAATGTCCGCAAGAAGATTGACAATATTAGATTTACCATAAATATATAAACATGAAAACACTTTTTACACTTTTATTTCTCGTTTGTGGCTTTGTAGCTTTCGCTCAGTCACCAATTAACGTAAATCTTCGCAAACTCAGTGATTCAGTTATGATCTATACTGTTCGGGACACAGCAACAAGATCAGTAACTTTTAAAGCAAAGGATTTGCTCAAACAGCGGGCAGCAATTATGGCCTCGAAAATGGACTTCGTTAAGGCTCGTAATGTTGAGATAGCACAGATTGACAGCTTGCTTGTAAAATTCAAAATATTGAACATTAAACAATAGTATTAATTTTAAAAACAAAAGTATCATGAGTTGGATCAAAAAGTTTTGGAATTCGTTGACTTCACTGTTTATAAAGATAGAGAACGCAGTTGAGGTCTTGTATAAGAGTTTGGATGATGAGGCAAAAATTTTGCTTCCTGTCGCTATCAACATTGCACAATCAGTGAAGAAGTTTATGGACAGTCCAGCAGATGATTTCTGTTTGTTCATATTTGAAGCAGCCACAGCCGGTATGATTAATCCATTGGCTATTCAGAAGGTACATGACACTATTGAAAAGCTATTACCTACTATTATAGCTGATCTTACAATGGCTGAAGCAATAGTTGAAATGTCAAATACAAATGAACAAGTAAAAGCAATATTAGCTAAGGTTAAATTAAGTAGTAAACCAGCACAGGATAATTTCTTCAGAGGATTGTCAAATATGTTAGCAGATGATTTTGTAGACGGTAAATTAAGTTCAGGAGAATTGGTTGACCTTGTCCAGTATGTATTTGATAACAAAATTGAGATAACAACAGCATGCGGAATAAAGCTTGTAAAATAGGCGATGGAGATGAGTTTGAACCTGTAAAGCACAAGATAACTATCTCTATACCATTTTGGTTGATAGCTAAGTTGTATAAAAAGGTTGTTAGCTTATTTAAAAAGAATAAAGGGGGGAGGGCAAGCAACCTTCCTCTAATTCTATTGAATGAAAGAAAAATATCAAATAATTTTTTTATTCCATAAATTTAATTTATATTTAAAACTTTAAATCGACGAGAATTAAATTTTATCACAATGATAAGAATAACAAAACAGGAATTCGATACATTCAAAAGACGTAAGGATCCTGAAGTATTTACAGAAGCACAAATAAACAGCTGGGTATTAGCTCATCAGGAAACAATACAGAAGTCTGAAGTGGACGAACTGAACGACATTGAGAAAGCAGAAGTACAGGCATTCAATGATGAGTTCTCCAGCTTTATGAAGGTTGAAGTAGTTGGTCTGTCCGATGACCTGTTAAGAAAGGGTCTGAAATATGAAACTTTCTATGTCCGTGAACAACAGGTTGAATGGAACAATGAAATCATCAAGAGTGAAGATGGTAAGGATGAAACCATTGTAAAGGGTGTTTACAAAGACACTCATCAGAACCGGAAAGCTGGAAGAGTTGGATCCCAGTACGGAGGTAAGAAAGCTGAAGAGGATGAAGATCAGAAAATGATTAAACGTGAGAATGAAAATTCTAAAAATTCTGGAGATACGATTCATCATAAAGACGGAACTAAAACAATAGTTCATAGCCACAAAGAGATGATGGATGTATTAAATAAGGAAGATGAACCTGAAGAGAAGAAAGAAGATCAATCAATTATAAATTTGAATAAGAAATTAAAACACTTGAACGAACAGTTGAAAGATGCTCAAGAAAATAAAGAACCTGAAGATGATATTAAGCATCAAATTCGTATGACAGAGTATAAATTATCGGAAATTGAGAAAAGAGAAGAAACTTTGAGAAGAAAAGGAATGAATTAATTTAAAAACACAATATAAAAAGATGAAAAGTTACATTTTTACAGACGCAGCAAAAACATGGTGGGCACAATACCGTTGCGACGGTATGTTGAATAGCGACAACCAGACAGTTCTTCAGATCAGAAGTCAGAACGTAGCAGGAGCTATAAGCAACACAGATCTCGATGACGCTATGACAGCCTTAGGATTACCTAACCATGTAGGATACCGGTTTACAGAGGTCGAATTTAAGGCATTGGCAGTAGCTATCAATTTGAACCTGACTAAAGCTTATCAGGATACAAATGACGTAGCAACTTATACTGCATTGACAGTTGTTGCTGCTCCTTCAAATATAGTATTAGCTGTAGGGAGTGCAACTCCGGTAGGTGATGTCACTAATGTTGCTATTCCTGATGCAGGAGGTATAGATATGACTGGAGCGGTAATAGGTTGGGTAGATGCAACAGCGAATAAGGTTAAAATAACAGTTACTAATGCTGCAAGCACAGCTTCAACTATAACTGTAAACGGTGTGGCATATACAAGTGGGGCAGACTTAGCATTAGCAGATACAACCACTTTGACTGTAGTTATCACAACTACAAGAGCAGGGTATTTCACAACTGTTAGGACTTTGGTAATTTCAGTATCAGCATAATTTTGTTTTTTCATAATTTAGGTTTTAAGTTTAGTTAGTTTGACAAGTAATTCCAACCCTGTAGTAATATGGGGTTGGTTTTCAAAAATTGAAAGAAATCCCAACATACATATATTAATGTCTGAAGAAACAAAGCTAAGTCCAAAGCAGTATGATGAGATGATGGCTAAGTTAGAGATTGAAAAATCATTAGCTTTACAAGATTCTCTTAATTCAAAAGATCCAAATGAGATATTAAAGGCAGCTACATACCTTCAGAACGAAAAAAGTAAAGTTGAAGCAGGTATGATGCGGGCATTTATGTTCGATCCATACGATGCCTCATTCTCAGGAAATGGTTACCGGAAAGATGCTAAGAAGGTATCTTTTGAAGTTTTAAAGAAGATGGGTAACCTTCATATAGCAAAGATGGTCAAGAAGACACGAATTGACCAGATTAAGAACTTCCTAAAGTTCACATTAGACCCACAGAAAGAAGGGTTCACCATACAGCGTAAAATTGGTATATTTGAGGAGCGTGGCAAGGAAGTAGCCAAAGAGGACAAGAAGGCTATAGAATTTATTGTGAAGTTCCTTGAGAACAGTAAGGCACCTGTAGAAAGTACTGATGGTAAAAAGAAGTTTGATACCTCAAAGTGGGATATATATGATGATCTTGATGAAATGGTGTCAATGATTGTTGAGGACAGCCTCACCTATGACCAAATATCGATTGAATTACAGCGCAACCGGAGATTTGACCTTGTAAGTTACAAGGCTGTTGATGCATCTACTATAAGATTATTGGACACTATTGACCAACGTTATTGGGAAGACGGTGAAAAGAAATACGACCTTGTCAACGGATTCCTACCACGCTATGCACAGGTATGGGGAACTGAGATTCAGAAGAACCCATTCACACGTGAGCAGATTGTTTATTATCCTTGGGAATTAGCTTGGGCAACACGAAACAAGAGCACAGATATATATCTGAACGGTTACGGTAATTCAGAGCTTGAAACACTCGTAAACATAGTGACTTGGATCCTTTACGGATTCGAATACAATGGTAACTTCTTTAAACAGGGAAGTAACCCAAAAGGTATCATGAATATCAAGTCAGGGGTATCAGGGCAAGCACAGCTGGATGACTTCAGACAGATATTCCGACAGATGATAACCGGAAGCCAGAACAGTTCCAAGATACCTGTATTTGAGGGTATCGATATGGAATGGATTGACCTACAACAGACGAACAAAGAAATGGAGTTCCAGAAGTGGTTGGAGTTCCTGATTGTTATGTTCTGTGCCGTCTATACAATTGACCCATCAGAGTTAGGATTTAACTTCCAGATGGCTAAGCAAATGTTTGGTCAGGATGGTCAGAAAGAACGTTTAGACCACAGCCGGAACAAGGGGTTAAAACCACTAATGATGTTCCTCCAAAAGGTATTGTCAAAGTATATAGTAAGTGAGATTAATCCTGACTTTGAATTCGTGTTTACCGGTATTGATTTAGAAGACGAAGAAGCTAAAATAAAGAACATAGATGCAGCATTAAAGGCAGGTATTACAAGCTTCGAAAAACAGTTTGAGGCATTCGAAGGCGAGAAGTATAATGAGAAGAAGCACACAATCCTGAATTCAGTGTTCCAACAGGCTCAGATGGCTAAACAGTACGGTGGGCAACAAAGTAATGAAGCTGTAGACCAAGAGACAGGGGAAGCTGGAAGCGGTGCTCCTAATCCGTTTGATGAATTTAGTGAGGGCATGGAAAGCAACCCAATCTTGAGGGAATCAATGAAATATTTACGGGAGCAATTAGGAGTAGAATAATAGTAGATTCCCTACTGATTATAAGAAAGATTCTTCAGTAGCTAATTATATTTACAATGATATATTAAAATTTGAAGGAATTAAAATAGATAAAGTCAAATTTCACACTTATGCTGATTAAATGAACAAAACAACCATAACCGTAATTGTTATCCTTCTATCATTATTCACTTATTTAAGCATAGCTAATCGTCTTAATTATAAGAAGTCAATAACAACATTAACCCGACAAAAGGATTCATTACAGAGCCTTATTCTGAACCGAGATAGTCTTGTTCTTAATACATTAAAAGAACTAAACAAAACAGATTCACTATACATTAATCTTTACTTCGACAAACAGTTACTAGAAAAGACAATTCAAAACAAAAATGAAAAGAATAACTCTTATATTAGGAACCTTGGTATTGATGGCAATATCCAGCTACTCACAAAATATTTATCCGAAAAAACTTGTTATCAATAATGACACTATTGCAGCATTCTCTTGTGCAGAAGTAAGAGATATAAACTGCATGATAAGTGAGCGACAGGTGTATAAGGACCAACTCGACACAGCTATTGTATACATTGGCAACGAGGAGCAAAAGTATAAGTTACTATTGAAGGATAAGAACCTGATAACAGCCTTACAAAAAGAATCTTTAGCTCTTTGCAAAGGAGAAAATGATTTAAAGGATATCAAGTTATTAACCTTACAAGGGGAATTAGTAATTCAAAAGAATAAGCATAAAAGAACAATCTGGACTATCATAATTGTAGCACTTACCCTATCATTATTAAAATGAGCGAGAAAATTGACTTCAAGAAACTGAAGCCGGTAAATTACCAACCAAAGATGCAAGATCCTTTACGTTTCCCTAAAGTTCAGGGACCAATGGAACAGGAGATGAAAGATATATACGATTTAGAATTAAATAGAATGCTGATAGATGTGACAAGGTATATTGCCGACGCTATCAGAAGACCGACGTAATTCAATATCACTATGAATGGCTTACTCAGAAACGAAGTTAAACGAAATAAAAACATTAGTAGATAAAGTTGGTAAAGAAGAAGCAGCAACAGTATTAGGTATAAGTACAGAAACAATTAGAAAATACCTAAGCTATTTGAAAAATGGTAAATTCACTGAACAAGAGGTAAAATCAGAATTAGTTCTCAATGGTTCATTAAAGAAAATCAGCGAGATATACACTCCTGATGAGTTGAGAGCTATAGCTAACGGTGGTAGGATACTCCCAGGAATAGAGAAAGTCCCAATAATAAGTTTCGAGGGGCAACACATACGTATTGGGGTTATAACTGATACACATATAGGGCATCAAAAATTCAGTGAGAATAGGTTATTTCAAGCATTCGATGAATTCAAGAAACAGAATGTAGATTTCATAACTCATTCAGGTGATGTAACAGAGGGGATGAGTCACCGTCCAGGACATATTTACGAGTTGGACCATTTGGGTTATGAAGCTCAAAAAGAATACGCAATAAAACTGTTTGGGCAATGGACATATTCACCAATTTATGCTATTGACGGAAATCATGACCGTTGGTACATTAAAAGTAATGGAGCATTAATTGTCAAGGACATTGACAGAGCTTTACCAAACTTCCATTTCATTGGACATGATGAAGGGGATATATCTTTAAAGGGCAAAGCAACTCTAAAGCTGTGGCACGGTGAAGACGGAAACAGTTATGCTCTAAGTTACCGGTTACAGAAGCTCATCGAATCATTAAGCGGTGGAGAGAAGCCAGATGCACTGATTGCAGGTCATACTCATAAAATGGTTTATATATTTGAACGAAATGTGCATACAATGTCATGCGGAAGTATTTGTGCTCAAACAAGTTGGATGCGTGGAAAAAAAATTGCAGCGCACGTCGGATTCAATATAATAGATATATGGGTTGGAGAGAAAGGTATATCGAAGTTTCAGAATTGTTGGTATCCGTTTTATTGTTAAAAATTAATAGCTATGAAAAAACTTGAGAGGTGTGACAGGGTAATGGTGATTGATGATTCCATCAGAGGAACAGTCCGTAAGGTAATAAAGAAGAAATTCTTGTTTTGGACTTATGCAGTAAAGTATTTGGTAAGGTTGGATAATTGTAAATTGCAGGAATTTAAAGGATACGAGTTAGAAAAGAAATGAGCAAGAGTTACAAGAAACAGCCTCCTAAAGACAAGAACAGGACGTTCAAGAAAACGAAAGGCAGGGAGGCACATAATTATAACAGTTTACGAGGAACTGTCTTTGACGATCAGAGTACATTCATAAAACAAATAAATAAGCAGTGACATTTACACCGGAACAACTACAAGAGATTCTTAATATAGTTGAATACCATCACTTGTTTGCAATATCGACAAGTTTTGGTACTTCAATGTTATCCCCAGATGACATAACCTTATTAGCTTCATTTGGGGTCGATATAAGCTTAATTTCAGGGGAATTTACCCTATATGATAAGATGTTCTTATTTGGTAGATTGACGGGAGTTTTAAAGGATAAACAGGCAAAACAGGTTGAGTACCCTGATTTTCTAAAATTCATAAAAGAAGGGCAGTATATCCCCTTGTCAACACGTGAGAAATTCGAATTAGACGTTGCTAAGCGTAAAACGTATGTTCATCTAAAGGGATTAAGAGAAAGGGCAAAATCTGAGGTAGAAACAATATTCTTGGACAAGTCCACCTATGAAAGTACAATCAAGGAAGAGTTAGCCACAGGGGTAGAAAAAAGAAAATCAGCAAGTACCATAGTCAGTGACCTCGGACATAAGTTTGGGACATTCAAGCATGACTGGGGAAGGATTGTTGAAACAGAAATGAACAACATATTTCTGGAGGGGTTGGCAATGGAAATGTCAAAGGACGGCAGTGATCCAGATGTATGGAAAGAGGTCTACAAGGGTGCATGCCGTCATTGTTTGGCAAAGTATTTGACTAATGGAGTTGGGAGTGAACCACGAGTATTTAAGCTAAGCCAATTAATCAGTAACGGCACAAATATCGGTAAAAAAGTAGCAGATTGGCTGCCAACATTATGTTCATTACACCCATTTTGTAGGTGTTTTTTAAGAAAGAAACAGAAGGGTAATGTATGGTCAGATGAGAATCAAAGATTTGAGATACCTAAGAACTGGGTCAGAACAGTGGAACGCAAGTCCAAAGTAAAAATTACCGTAGGAGATAAATATTTTGAAGTATAGTTTTAGATTTCAATAAACTTTATTTATATTTAACCTTTTAAATACTGTGACAAATGAGCAATATCACAAATTATGATTGATTACCTTATTACCTTAAAGGATACAATTAAACCATTTCAAAATACTATTACTTCAGCAGGAGCTGCTGTTACAGGAAGTTTATTAGGCATGTTTAATATTTATTTACAAATGGGTGCATATTTAGTAGCAATACTCGCTGGACTTGTAGCGATTTACAATGGTACAAGAGGGTGGCACCGAAATAGTAAAGATAGTTTAAAATAATAAAGATATGAAATTTTCACCACAATTTTGGCTAAATGCACAGGACTGTATCAAAGGAGCTATAATGGCAGCCGGAGGAGCCGTATATGCTATACTTGGACCATGTATATTGAAATGGGATTTTATAGCCGTTGATTGGACAAATGTTTGGCATATAGCATTAGGGACAGGATTAGTATACTTATTTAATAAGTTCTTCAGCGGTGTACCTAAAACAGTTGAGATTGATCCACAGAAAACAACCGTAATAGAAAAACCACAATAAGATATAAATGTTTAACGAAATAAGACAATTCTTAGGATTAGAATCGGTTGAGGAAAAACTTGACCGATTTGACGATATTAAGAAGTCATACACAGCGCAGGGAAATGAACTTGATGAGTTAGCTAAGGACTTCTTCATTGAGAAGAGTTATTTTGACCAGCGTATGAAAGATCCTGATAATGTAGCCATACAGGACAGGATAAAAGCCAAATGGGAATTGTTCCTAAAAGCTCACAAAGATAATATCCGGAAAGCTAAGAAACAGTTTGACAGCCTGAAGAACCAAAAGGACAAACTTGAAAAGGGGTTAATCACTGAACAACAGTTGCGGGACAGAGTTAAATCTGACGGTAGGACTCCTGAAGAAATTTTAGGGGATACAGCCGATAACAAGAAATTAACAGCTTACTCAAAAATTAAGAAATCTTACCAGAACAGGTCAATCTCACTTGACTCTTTCAATACAATCATAAAGGGTATAACAAAGGAAGAGAAGACTAAGTATGCTGACTTCATTCTGTTTAATGAGAATGGAGAGATTCTACTGTTAAAGCGTAGTCAATGGGAAGATGCTAATCAGGGTGCATGGGTTATCCCTGGAGGTCATGTTGATCCAGGTGAGGATTTCGAAACTGCCGCAATAAGAGAGCTAAGAGAAGAATCCGGTTACAATGTAGACAAGTGCGAGAACTGTGGGAGCTATGAAGACGATAAATGTCATATTGAATATTTCTCTGCAAATATAAACACGAAAGATCAACTCCTATTATTGGATTGGATGGAAGCTCGTGATTATAAATGGATACCCTTAGATGAGGTTAAAGAGGAAGAAATGGTATTTAATATGCGTCAAAACATAATGAAAATACTTGGTCTCGTTAATACCCATAAGGAGATCATTAAGAAAGCAATATTAGCTGGATTAATTGATATTAATGATATCAGTAAAGCTGTAGGAAGAGTTCATTTAGTAGCCAAAAAGAAGCTTATAACAAGGGACGGGAAAACGTTCCTAACAACAGTTTGGGTAAATCCAAAAACAGGTGAAGAAGATGAGGATAATGGTTATAACGCATCAATAGACAAAGTTTTATCTGATTTAAAACTTTCTCAATCCATTTTTAGTAATAGTCGTTTTGCAGAAACAAAGCATTCTAAGAAGAATAGTTCATCTTTGAGATTAGCAATAGGAAATAAGGATTTCGAGCATTTATTTAATTTATATGCTTATACCACATCATTTTATGAAGCAAATGAGGCAAGGAAGTCATATAAATCAGATGAGGAATTCAAAAAATTTGTTGATGCAATTTCTAAAGAAGTTGATTTCCCCATATTTAGAGGGGTATATTCCCATATAAAGGAATACCAAGTTGGTGGTATAATTTCTTTAGGAGATATGAGTTCTACTTCAAAGAGAGAAAATTATTACAAAGAATATTTCCATCAGGGTAATATTGATAAAGGTGATGAACCTGTTTACCTGAAAATAATTGGAGGTAAAAAGGCAATAGATTTATCCAATTTTTCTGATTTTGAAGGGCAAAAAGAAGTTTTAATACCAAAGGGCAGTGAATATAAAATTGAAAGTATTGAAGAATTAGAATTTGAACATTACACAGGTAAAATGAAATTAAAGATGTTGACAATATCTTTAATTGATAAAGGAGAGAATGATATAGTTAAATCAATCCTTGATACTTCAGAATCTGATAAAATAATAGAAGAAATAGCCAATATAAAACAATCAGATTTTGACAAGGCTATTGAGACAGACATCGAGAAATTCCTTAATGAGAATAAATAAATGGAAGACAGTTTAAAACAATATCGGAAAGCTAAGGCAGATTTGCTGATGAAGGCATTCGAAAGTGATATTTTATCGAAGGAAGATTTTATGAAAGCTTTGAAGAATTTGAGCCACCTAATCCCAAAGAAGGTTCAGGTAAAAGGTAAAGACGGTGTAATGCATCAGGCTATACGTTGGATAAATCCCGACACGGGAGATTCTGAACAATTCAACACAAAAATAAAAGTAAGAGCCTTAGTCCCGAGAGCTGATTCAATTGAAGCCTCTGTAGAAAGGATATTAGGCAGTGATGTTGGTCCGATTGATAAAATAAGGAACTTAGTCAACTTAGGTATTTATGACAAGAAATTGCTCACCTTATTAACCGGAGCAGGGTTCACACGTGTCAACTACGTAGTTGCTGAGGAAACAGAAATAGATACTAATAAGCTACCTATAGCTGAACTTGAAAAATTAAAGGATGCCATCAGAGCTGAACAGAAAATAAGCGATACTGCAGAAGGGCGTGAAGATGCTGTATTGGTAGGACGTGATTATCCTCTTGAAGAAATTTGGGAAGACTACGAAAACAACTTGGAAGCGGTTATACTTGGGCAACACAAATTTGCCGTAGGGTACGGTTCCGGTGGTGTAGGTAAAACATACACGTTCGATCAGATGTCTAAGAACATGGAACTGCGTAGGTATATAAAAGAGATATTGCCAACTAAGGACCAATACGATTATGTTGTTATAAAGGGTCGTATCACAGCCACTCAGGTATATGCAGAAATGTACCGTCACAGAGACAAGCTGATTGTATTCGACGATTGTGACAGCTTCTTAAAATTGGAAGAAGTTCAGGGATTCCTAAAGGGTGGTTTGGACACTGGTGAAGATACTTATATTGACAACCTAAGCGGAGCCACTATTTACAATGTTCAGGGAGACAAAGAATCAGGACGTATACCTAATTCATTCCTTTTCAAAGGCAGGGTAATTGCTATAACAAACCTTACAACAAAGGACATTGAACCGGCAGTCAGGTCAAGAGCATTATGTAGCAACCTTACTATGACAGTTGATGAAACGATGGAAAAGCTTGGTAAGATAAAATATAAGATTAAATCTTATACTGCTGATAAGGCTACAGAAATAGAGGTTGATAACAAGTTCAAGGATTTAGCTTACGATGTTCTTACTCAACATAAAGATCGTATTGGTACAGCTATAAATACTCGTATGTTTGGTAGTGCTGCACTTCAGGCTATGTGGGGAGAAGCTAAAGGATATGATGAAGCTCGTCTGAAGAGAATTATCCTAAACAGTTATTTGAATTCTATGACATCGGATGCATTGGATAAATCAGGTAAAAAATAAGAAACTATGATAAGCACATTAAACGGATTTGACATAGGGGCAGCCTCCACAGAAAGGTTAGAACAACTCTTGAAGATGGAATTGTACATTGATATCGACAGCAAGTTCGCTGAGGAAATAATTGATGAGTTAGAGGACAGAATCACAAATAATTTAGTATAATGGCAAAGGAGTGTCCAACGGGAACCGTACACGAATGGTCTTCAGGATGGGTGATAAAGGCATCAGATCCTATACCACCATATTTTAGCGGTTGGCTCCCGCTTAAAACGTCAGATGAATTGGAAAGAGTTGGCAGAGAATGTGACGCAGAAGCTAAAGCGGTTCAGTCAATGAAACTTCCTATAAATGGGGAAAAATTCCTCGACCATAGTATTGATGAGTTTTTAGATGAGGACGGAGAGAAGCCATTTGTAGCTGATAATTTCAAACAGTATGATGGGTATTATGGAGCTGGACGATATTCCTTTAGGAATGAATTCTCCCGTCTGTTTATGAATAATACTATGAAGTTGGCTTCATTTATTGCTAATGCATTATGTGATGCTAATGACAGTAGGGGAGGAGACAAGCATAATGATTTATTGAGTAATGATGAAAAGAAAGAAATAAGAGCACGAGCACGGTTAGAATTCAAAGAAGACGATAACAATTTCACAGTAGCTAAAGCGGAGAAGCTACAGAAAATAATCAGTAGGACATCCGTACAGGTTAAAGAGGGATTGACATTCAAGGATGACCACAAGCGTGAGGTATACGAAGCCTTCAAAATAGTAGCTGACAGTTTACCCGAGGATTACCTTAAGATAAGAGAAAAGCGGAAACAGATGAATGATTCTATAGCAATTATAGATTCTGAGTTTGCTGACAACTGGGGTGTAAGGGAAAGTTGCAAGGATTATATAAAGAAGAAATTTTCTGAATATGTTAAGAAATATTCGGACCAGATAGCTAAGGATTCACTTGATGAGCAGATGGAGCATTATGGTGTCACTATTGACATGCCTACGGACGAATTCTACAGCAAAATATACGAAAAGATTAATCCTACTGACGACGAATATAATGACTTTAAAGAGCTAATTTACCTACGTTTCCTGAAGAAATATAACAAGACGGTAGAAGGGGATTGGACTGTCAACCATCTACCAGCTATTCATAATTTGGAATTAGCTATTAACGAATTACCGGCTGGGCACTTCCTTACAAATGATTATCTCAATTTAATAACCAACACAACATACAAGGGAGGCACGCACGGTGGTTATGCTTGGTATGATGTCCGTGACAGTCGGATAAATTTCAGTGCCGATTGTATTGACAGGGGTTCAGTATTTGGAATGTTAGCCAATCCTACTGAATTCAAATCAACATTGTACCATGAGGTTGGGCATGCTGTATCAAAGAAGCTTGGTAGAAGTGATTTTTACGACTATAAAAAGTTTGTGGTGGACTGTGGGTGGACTTATGAAAGTAAGGAATTACAAGCCGGAATGACGGCTACAGGAACCGAAAAGGACATTACCAGAACAGGAAGTAATTCCCATGTAAAGCTTATATCTGATTATGCAGGAAAAAGTCCTGAGGAAGCGTTTGCTGAATATTATTCGTTCTATGCTACAAATAAGGAAAGAATTGATAAATACCTGATATTAGGTGATAAAGAATTTTTAAAAGGGTCAAGTAAGATTGTATGTGATACAGAAACTTCTGAACGAACCATTTCTACTTTAGGAATGAAAAATCGTATGTATTCTGATGACAATTATATGATGGATACATACAGAGCAGTAAAGGAAAGACTAACATTCGGGGAACCACATGAAAAAATAGAATTGGTATCACCATGGAATACAACCTTGTCTAAGTCTGAAAAGTTAAAAAAGGACGTAGAAAAATTGGGCAGACGCAAGGACTATTCTATTGACTCAATGCCTCCGGTTGTAAGTTATATGGACGGTGCAAAGAATGTTGTGATTGACGGTGCCACGAGGGTGGAAGTCTCCCGTATGAATAAGAAACTTGTCCCTTCTATAACGATAACAAAAGAGTTCTATCATAAGCTGAAGGACCATGGGATGAATGAACATGAAATTGCTGATTGTGTTTATACCCACAACAGGCATGAAAGAGTTCTAAGAGAGATATCTCCTAAGGTCACAATACACGGATTGATTCACAGAGATAACTTGATTCCTGTAAGTATTATAGCTCAGAATACTGATGGACTCAGGTCAATGCAGAAGATATACAGATCAAAGGAATTACAGAAGGCAATGTTAGAATTGTTTGGTAATACGGTTGACTATGATATTGAAAAGGCATGGAAGAAATCAGCCGTAGGAACAGTTGTAACTCATAAGGACGGAACAAAGTACAAGAAGGTAAGTGAGACAGGCGACGCAAAACAGGATTGGCAACTCGTGAAAAAAGACAAGGGCACAAGCACAGAAGAGGCTAAGAAGGTATTCAGTCCTAAGGAATTGACTGATTATGCTAAGCAAGCGTCTGAAACAAACCTTCAGTCGATAATAAAGAATTCAGGTGATGCTAAGCTACGTGAGGCTGCACATAATGAATTAGAGCGTAGACAGAACGAGGAGCATCCGCAGGAGAAGGATGACAAGGGTAAGGAGAAACCGGCAGAGAAGAAACAGCCGGAAAAGAAAGATGAAAAGAAGACGGAAGCTAAGAAGCCTGTAGAAAAGAAAGAACCTTGGATGAATGAGTTAGATTTTCCTAAAACTAAAAGAAAAGTAGATATTTTAAATGATATCGATAAATTTAAGGAAGATGAACAGATCAAGAAACTTATTAGATCTTTTGATAATGCAGATTATTTAAAAGGATTTTGTGATACCATTTCTCAGAAATTTGCAGAGAAATTAGTAAATGAAGGGGTTGACTCAAATGACATACAATTAATTGAGGGGATTGGGTTGAAAAATGGATTAGGTGACAATCCGGCAAAATTATTGATGGATACAAATACAAAATTTATTTCCCATGTTGTGGTAAAGATTGGTGATAAGATAATAGATTTAACAGGTAAACAATTTGGAGATAAATATTCAGGGAATGTAATACCATATTCTGAATTTAAAAGTAATTGGGGTAAAGTTAAAGATTTTAAATGGGAGCATTCATCTGTTAAAAAAATAAGAGAAGCTATTGAATTAGGGAAATATGAAAAAGCAATTTCAGAAGGTAAAATGACTGCTTCAGATGCTAAAAAAATAATAGAATCAGCCGGATTAGAAGTACCTAAAGAAATTGTAGACAATGAAGAAGTAAAGAAATCTGAAGAAACTGATATTAATAAAATTAAAAAGGGATACGAAAAATGGCTATAGTAAGTGATAAGGTAATAGACAAGCTCCAGTACAGGATACAGCAGGAGGAGTTGAGCAGTAGGATCTACAGAGCAATGAGCATATGGCTGGATTTGAACGGATATACAGGGGCAGCAAAACTGTGGAAGAGTTATTCGGACGAGGAACTTACTCATGCAGAATGGGCATACAAACAACTGTTAGACCTGAACATTCTACCTATTGTGAGCACATTAGATAAGCCTCAGGCAACGTTCAAAGGATTACCTCAGATTGTAGCAATGAGCTATAAGCATGAAGTCGATATCACTGAACAAGTAGAAGAGTTCGCAAAAGTATGTTTATTAAACAGTGATTTCAAAAATCTGGCGTTAGCTCAAAAGTATTGTGATGAGCAGGTTGGAGAGCTTGCAAAAACACAAGCGTGGATAGACAAATTGGAGACATTCGGAGAGGACAAGATAGCACTCAGAATGTTGGATCAAGAAATGGGTGAGATTTAATCGAGATTAAGATATATAAATAAATCATGAAACAGTTAAAACCAGATTTCAATTTCTTTGTCCCTATTGAATTCGAAAAGGCGCAGAATAAAAAGGGAGAGAAAATAATGAAGATTAAGGGGATAGCCTCTACTCCAGAACAAGACAGTGAAGGGGAGATATTGGAACCTATGGGATTTGATCTTAGTAGATTCTTATCAATAGGTTACCTTAATTGGAACCATCAATCAAAAAATTCAGCAGATAAGATAATTGGGGAGCCTACTGTTGCTAAGATAACTCCTGAGGGTAATTTATATGTAGAAGGTATTTTGTATAATGACCATCCTCTTGCAGAATCTGTCTATCATATGGCAGAAGTACTTAAGAAGAATAATTCCACAAGGAGACTTGGATTTTCCATCGAGGGTAGAGCTACTGAAAGAGACATTGCTAACCCTAAACGAATAACGAGAGCTCTTCTTACTGGATTAGCTGTTACCCCAACTCCCGTAAACTGCTCGACGTATCTTGATTTAGTAAAGGGTATTCAAAGTGATGACTATATAAACTATGAATATGACAAAGAATCAGTATTAGAGAAGGCAGAGACATCTTCTATCTACCTTTATGAATTCACCAACAACGGTAAAAGGATGGGAATTACGAAGGGATTTGACGTAGTTGATATCGAAAAGGAAGAGGAAGCACCTTCAAATGAACAGATGGTAGCAAAGGCTATGAAGGATTTCACAGCCGGTAAACTTAAAGATGCCAATGGATTAATCGTTACCGATAAGGAGCAAGCCATGGCAATAGCTTTAGGCAGTGTAGAAAAATGTATGGACATTGCTGCAACCAAACCTTTGGTTCCTGAATCACTTGATAAGAAGCCTAAGAATTTGGAGCCTGTTATTAAGAAAGCAATAATTAGTGGTCTTCTATCTTTAGACCAAATCAATGATATTTGTAAGGGAGGGGAAGGAAGTCATGGTGGGCAAGTTATTGGTCATACTCGTTCAGGTAAACCAATTTATGCTAATGCTAATCATCCGGAACATTCAGGATTTACAAAGAATGACCATCAAGACGCTATTCATGCTCATGATAAACTTGATAGATCGAATTATAATGACCCAAAAGAAAGTGGGCAACATAGGCGTCAAATTATGTCCCATAAATCTATGATGAAAAAATAGTGCAAAATATTTTATTATTCAATAAATCTTTATTAATTTTACACTTTGTAAAGATCAGATACCGTAACCAGCAATTAAAAACTTGCAATACTGCTTTGAAGAATATGAACTATGTGATATATGAGTAATCTATTAAATAAGGACGAGCTCATCAAATCTCTTCAAGACCTCGATTTCGAACAATCCGCTATTGACAGTATAATTGCAAAAGGGGAAAAGGGAGGAAATTTCGAACCAGACGAAAAAGGGGAAAAGAAAGAGGAAACGGAAACGATTGATGAGGCAAAAGCCGAAAAGAAAAAAGATGACGAAGGTGAGGAAGCCGAAGATATGAAGAAAGCATTTAATGAAATCATGTCTGCTAAAACTGCCTTGGACAAATCAATGGAAGATTTCCTGAATAAGTTCGGAAATGCACCTGGAATCAAAACTCCGGATACAGACCTGTCAAATGGTGCTGGTGTAGAAAAGAAAGAAATCCAAAAATCTATTACTGATGAATTTGAAAAATCATTTGGTGATAAATTGGACGTATTTGCTAAGGGATTTGAAAGCCAATCAAAAATTAATGAAGAGCTTGTAAAATCACTCCGGAACATTACTGAAACGGTAAATGCTATTGCTGACGCTCCAAGTCCAATGAAAAGCATTATCGGTAATTACAGAAACAACCTTTTGGAAAAAGGTGAAAAGACCGACGAGAACGGTAAGAAAATAATTTCATTAGGTAATAAAGAAGTTGTCGAAGCTTGTATTGAAAAGGCAATAAAAGTTACTGAGAATGAAGAAGACAAAACTGAATTAAGAGCCACGCTAAGTGACTTTTCTATAGCTAACAAGGTTCGTCCCGTTGGTTTTAATATCGTAAAGAAGGCATTGGATATTGATTTTGGAAAATAAAAAGAAGGAACTATGAATGATAATCTACTGAGTGCCCTTTATGATATGAACAACGAGAACGGGACTCCAAGTGAAATTTTGAAAGCGATGATCGCTGGTGACCAGACAGGTCGTGATCTCAACAACCAGTTGACAGGTGCACAGGCACTGAAACCTGAATCACTTGATTCAGTACTGAAACAGTTGGAATTCACCATGAAGCAGATTGTGCTTATGGGAAAAGTCCCGAAACGTTCAGTGTATAATACAGTCCATGAATACCTGCAGTTGGTTAAATACGGACAGAACATTGGTATCTTCATGGCAGAAGGTGACCGTCCGGAAAATACCGACAGCCAGTACCGTAGAAAATCAGTTCTTACCAAATATATGGGTGTTGGGGGTAAATTAACCCATCAGGCTATGTTAGTTAAGAATGCCGATGGTAAAGATCCTTATACTCGCGAAGTTGAGAACAAACTTATGCTCTTAGCTAAGTTGATGGACATGAAAATGTGGGAAGGTGATTCTAATACCAACGGTACAGATTTCGACGGTTTTGCTCGTCAGCACCTATTAGGTATTAATGAAATCAATGGTCCTACCAACGGATTAACATCTGAACAGTTACTGGATGGTTATTTCGCTGATGCAGCTATCGTTAATGCAAACGGTAAAGCATTGACTGAAACCATGGCACAGGAAGTTGCTCATACGATTGTTAATGATCGTTTCGGAGAAGTTACCAGTCTTATTACGAATCCTTCTGTATTGAAAGATTTCAATGCTCGTTTCTACGAAAAACAGCGTATTCTTTTGGGGACTGCTGCTATAGACGGTATGACTGCCGGACAGAAAACCAATGCACTGAAATTGCAGTTTGGTGATGTTCCTATGGAAAGTGACGTATTCTTTGATCGTAGGGAAGCAATTGCTTACAACAGAGCAGCCACTTCTTCTAAGGCTCCTGCCGTACCAACTACTCCTACTATTGCCGCAGTTTCTGCCGATACTAAGAATAAGTTTGGTTCAGTACACGCTGGTGGATATTTCTATGTAGTTACAGCCAAGAACCAATACGGTGAATCCGCTCCGTTAGCTATCAATACCTCAATTCAAGCAGTTGCTGCCACTGAATCTTTGGATATTACTTTTGTAGCTGGTGCAGGGAATTATGCTGCTACTGGATATGTTGTTTACCGCACAACCAAAACTCCGGCAGACAGGACTACTGCAAAGTATTTCCCTATCTTCGAAGTTTCAACTGCTGATTTAGCAGCTGGTTATGACGGTGCTGATGCAACAAAAGTTCGCGACCGGAACAGGTTTATTGCTGGTACTCATTCCGCAATTATGCTTGATCCTACCGATCAGATGTGGGAATACATCCAGTTGATGCCTACAAGCAAAATTGAATTTGCTTTGACTACCTTGGCAAAAGAGTTCGCAGTCGTAAACTACGGATCTCCAGTGCTTTACATGCCTGGAAAAATCGGGCGTGTCGTCAACTTAGGTTCTGACATCACTGCATAAGCAGTTCTGAAATAAATTATTTGAATAGGGAGGACTTAATAACTCCTCCTATTTTT